>Ga0209024_1000286_pt1 | contig 99466 bp, 82 predicted proteins | sample AutmiccommunBRH5_FD_187380 | JGI IMG/M metagenome (GOLD analysis project Ga0209024, IMG submission 187380) | Deep subsurface microbial communities from Mt. Terri, Switzerland - Autotrophic microbial communities BRH/5 (SPAdes) (version 2) | ecosystem: Environmental > Aquatic > Deep subsurface >...
GGCGGCGGGAATACAACGAGGAGCGGCCGAAGAAGGCGTTGGGCGGGCTGACACCCGCCGCCTATGCAAAGCAGTTACAGTGACCCGGACTCTAAACCGTCCCGCTACTCAAAGCGGGGGGACGTCGGGGATATCGGATTTGGCCTTGGTTTCCACCATGAAGATGGTCGAATCGGTTTCTACCACGAAATCGGGGATGTACTCCGGCTGCTCGGCGCCGAGTTTGTAGTAGATCTGAAACTGTCCCTTAGCGGGCTTGAGCCATTTCGTCGCGTCGCGCTCCAGGATGATGGCGAAACGCCGCTCGGTGTCCGAATGGAACTTCTGCACCGGGTAGAGGCAACGCGCGAAGCCGCCGAACAGCATCTGTTTGATACGACTGGGGTCGGTAACGGTTTCCCGGAAATGGTGAGCCGTCTGGCCTTCGGTGGCGGTGTAGTTGCACGGCTTTAGTTCCGTAAAGCCACGACTGACCTGCACCTCGTATCCGGCCGCCTCCTCCCAGAAGTGAGCCATCATCTGCGCGTGGATTTCTCGCGCGATCAGTCGGCGGTCACGGTCGAGAATGCTGATGGCCTCGTCCTCGGAGAGATAAACGCGCAGGTGTTGCACCATCTGGCCTGCGAGGTCGTAGAGGAGGTCGGCGTGGGTGAAGTAGTCGATGTCGTCGAAGTCCACCAGCGCGTGGACGATGTAGTCCTCTGGGCGCTGTTCCTTGAGCCCGATCTCGGTGGCCAGGGTGAACTGCTCGTTGGTCCGCAGCATCTGTCCTACGATCTCACGCTGGCCAGGCTGAAGATGGAGCTGGCTCACGTCCAGCTTGAAGGCGTGGAAGCCCGTCGTTACCTGGCCGGTCGGCACCACCGCGATGCGCGGGATGTCGATGGACTGTTGAACCACGATCTCGGTGGTCTTGGCCACGACGGCGGACAAATCGAGCGCGGGAGCGGCCTCATCCACGCACGCCAGCAATTCGCCTTGCAGGGGTTTCAACCGCTCCGTCACCTCCGCCAGGATTTCCTTCTGAACTTCGGCTCTGAGCAGCGCGCTGCTGGTAGGCGCCAGATCGCGCCTGATCTCGTACTTGCCAATGACGTCCATGACCACGCGCGCGGCCTGTTTTTCCGCCTCGGTGGTGAAGACCGGGACCGGCGCGACGGTGGCTGTCGCTCCGTTGGCGACACCTGATGGACCCGTCTGCACGACAGGCGTGTCCGTCAAACCGAGGCGAGCCGATGCACCTGATTCGACCTGCACGCTGACCTTCTTGTCGTCGGCGCTCGGCGCATCGAGGATGACCTGCTTCAGACGAATCGGCGAGTCGCCGCGGTTGGCCTCGTCGATGATTTCCTGAAACTTGTCGTGCGCGACGATGTTGAGGCGATCCACCGCTGCCACACCCGTGCGCTTGCCGTAAGGCAGGCGCAAGCCGCGACCGATGCTCTGCTCGATCAACGTACGGGCGTTCGCCGCCCGCAGCGGCACGATGGTGTAGAGGTTGGTCACGTCCCAGCCCTCCTTGAGCATGTTGACGTGAATCACGATCTCGGTCGGCTCGTCCGCGTTCTCCACCGTCAGCAGGCGCGTGATCATCGATTCTTCTTCGGCGCCGGTTCGACTGGAATCGACCTGGATCGCCTTGCCCCGATAGCGACCCTGATAAAACGCATCGGATTCGATCAGCGCCAGCAGTTGCCCCGCATGGCTGGTATCGCGCGCAATCACCAGCATGAACGGCTTGACCGGCTTGACGCCGTTTTCGCGGGCATAGGTGAGCAGCTCGACCTTGGTGGTTTCGTGCAGCCGCACGCCATCTTCCAGCTTCGTCTTCTCGATCTCCTCGTGCGTGTGGGCCTTGGCGTCGAAGTTGCGCTGGGTGACCACGGCAGGCTCCTTGACGAAGCCGTCCTCCATCGCTCGCGCCAGCGGGTAGTCGATCACCACGTTCTTGAACGGCACAGGCCCTCGGCTGGACTCAACGAAGGGCGTAGCTGTCACTTCCAGACCGAACAGCGGCTTGAGTTCGTTGATGGCGCGCACGCCGGCGCTGGCCCGGTAGCGGTGCGATTCGTCCATCAGCAGCACCAGGTCAGACAGACTAGCCAGGTGGTTGAAGTAGCTGTCGCCAAGCACCTCCCGCATGCGCTTGATGCGGGGCTCCTTGCCTCCGCGTACCTCGGAGTTGATCTTGGAAATGTTGAAGATGTTGATGCGCACGTCGCCGAACAACTCGCCGCCGGCAATGTTCTGCTGGTCGTAGTTGTCACCGGTTATAACGCGCGGCGAATTGATCACAAACTCGCCAATGCCCTTGAAGACATACTTCGGCGTATTCGGGGTGAAGTCCGCGGTGAGCTTGCTGTAGATCGTCAGGTTGGGCGCCAACACAAAGAAGTTGTTGATGCCGTGCGCCAGATGCAGGTAGGCGATGAAGGCCCCCATCAGCCGCGTCTTGCCCACGCCCGTGGCCAGCGCGAAACACAGCGACGGGAACTCGCGCTCGAAGTCTTCAAGCGTCGGAAACTTGGCCTTCAGCGTGGAGAGAACTGCCGAGACATCGCGCTCATGGCCCAAGAGTTCAGGCGCGGCATCGAGCGCGCAAACCAGTCTGGTGAGCGATTCAGCCTGGGGAGGGCGCAACGACAGGCGGCCCGTGATGTGGTTTTGCACGCGGGCATTCATGTGCCGTCTCCTTCTCCGTTATCGCCAAGCTGCTTGATCAAGCGGTCAAAATCGCTTTCAAACAGTCTGTCCTGCACGATCCGGTAATTCTCGAATTCGCTTTCCGCGTGGGCCTTGGCAATCTCCGCCGTGACCTTGCCTGCATCCTGCAACACGCCCCGGTCGGTCGCTTCGATAAAGCGATTCAGGCGCGTCTCCCAGTCTTGCATGGTCATGGGAATGCGCCGTTTCGCCATATCCTCCGCCACTTCAAGATAGGCGTTCACCAGCCGTGAAAGCTGGGTCATTTCGTCTTCGGTCAGGTAGTTTTTGGCAACGGACACATCGAATTTCTGGATCTTCCCGCTCGGCGCGTCTTTCCAGGTGGTCAAGCCCATGTGCTCTTTGCCCGCGTCGGCGCGGTTGTATATGACTTCCGCCGCGGTCTGGCCGTGGATGGCCCAATGCAGCTTGTTCTGCATCGTGGCGAAGAAGCGCTGCGTGGCCTGTGCCGTCACGTCATAGTCGATCGACGTGGCGTAGATGTCGGTGATCTTCTGGTAGAACTTGCGCTCCGACAGGCGGATTTCGCGGATGCGCTGCAGCTGCTCCTCGAAATACTGCTGCGTGAGCACTGAGCCGCCGCTTTTGATGCGCTCGTCGTCCATCACATAAGCTTTGATGGCGAACTCCTTGACGATGGACGTGGCCCACTTGCGAAACTGTACCGCCCGCTCGGAATTGACCTTGTAGCCCACGGCGATGATGGCACTCAGGTTGTAGTGCCCGGTGTCGTAGGTCTTGCCATCGGCGGCAGTTATTCGAAAATTTCGAATAACTGAATACTCCTGTAACTCACTGTCTGAAAAGCATTTTTTAAGGTGGTAGTTGATGGTGTGTGTCTCCACATCGTAGAGCGTCGCCATCATCTTCTGCGAGAGCCAGACGTTTTCGTCGGCATACACCGCCTCGACGCCACCCTGTCCGCTGGCCGCGACAAAGGTCAGGTACTCCGCCGCCGAGGAACGGACGATTGAAACCTCTCGTTTTTTCTTGGCCATCACGCCTCTTCCCCACCGTCACCAAACATATCTGGCGTGCCGCTGACCGCCCTGGCTTTGCTCCCTCTCCCCTCGGGAGACGGCCGGGGGGCGGGCGCCCTTTCTTCCGGCTCCGCCATCGGCAGATTGGCCACATTCAGGCTGTAGTCGTCATGGCTCCACTCGCAGCGGGCCAGCATCATCCTGGGAATCTTCTTCAGCGTCAGGTTGGGCCAGCGCTCCGCCGCCTTGGCCGCCGTGACGCCGTGGAAAGCGGCGCAGCACACCAGCAGGCTACGCTCCGGGCTGACTTCATCGGACAGGGCTTGCAGTTGCTCAGCAGACAGGTTCTGCGTGGTGACATAGATGAAATCGCGCTCGCTGGAATGCCCGTGCTGCCACCAGTGCGTTTCCGACGGCGCGTAGGTGAAGCCTTCCAGTTTGGCCAGCGCCTCGGCCAGTTGCGCCGCGTGGTATTCGGGATTGATGACCGGGTTGCCCCAGCGATCGTTGACGATCAACGTCGGCGCGAGGCGGTAATAGCGGAAACCGCCGCCGCCCTGCCAGCTCACCGTCTTGGAGATGCCGCCCCGGTCCTCGCCGTCGATGACCTTCTTCAGGCGCGGGATGATGTGGGTGTGGCAGTGCTCGCCCAACTCGACCATGATCCAGCGACGGCCCATCTTGTGCGCGACCGCGCCGGTGGTGCCAGAACCAGCGAAGGAGTCGAGGATGATGTCGCCGGGGTGGGTGGACATGTCCAGAACACGTTGCAACATGTCCTCCGGCTTTGGTGTATCGAAAACCTCCTCTCCAAAAAGAGTCTTCTGGTGCGCCTTGGTCTGTCTTGTCGTGTCAAGATCATTCCAAATGGTTGGATAAGGCCGCGATGGATTTTCGGGGGCGAACTCACGGGTGTAAGGAACCCATCTCGTCTCTCGCCTTTTCCAAATCAATTCGTTTTTCGCAATCAAGTCGTCGATCGCTTTTTTTCCGAGCGCCCAGCGCGCCTCTCTGCCGTCATCATGGATCGGCAGTACCTCGGACCCATCCGGAGCTGCCAATGGAAAAAACATTGATGGCCGATCAGATCGAAGACTGTTCTTGCCGTTCTTCTTCAGCAAGCGGTCTCGATATGGTCTGTCAGATTCGGAAGCTGGCTTGCGGTATGCCTGCAATATGGATTCATCATATTTCTGCCTGAACGGACGAAGGCCAAGCGTTTTGGTGTAGCACAACAGATATTCGTGGTCTGGCGTGATCGGAACCTTGTTATCATTCGGGCTATCGACTTTTTTCCAGATAAATGCCGTTACGAAGCAGCCTCGTCCAAACACCTCGTCGCACAACACCTTGAGGTAATGCGCCTCGTTGTCGTCAATCGTGATCCACAGCGATCCATCCTCCGACAGCAAGCGCCGGATGATCTCCAGCCGGTCGCGCATCAACCCCAGCCAGATCGAGTGCTCCAGCCCGTCGTCGTAATGCGTGAACGCGCTGCCGGTGTTGTACGGTGGATCGATGAACACGCACTTCACCTTGCCGGTGAACTCCTGCTCAAGCGCCTTCAACGCAAGGAGGTTGTCGCCGAAGATCAGCCGGTTGTCGAAGATGTCGCCATCCGACACGCGATGCTTGGCGTGGTAGGACTTGTCCTGATCTTCGAGCAGAATGCGCGGCTCCAGCTTGGGCCGCTTGTCCTTCCCGATCCAGGTAAGTTCTAGTTTCTGCTTACTCATTTAGATTAACTTCCAGCTCAATTCACAAGTGCCTTGGCGGCCGCGTCGAAGATCTCGTTGTTGATCGGCGAGCGCAGGCGGTCGTTGTTGAGCAGCTTCAACAGCAATTCGATCGTCTCTTCCTCGACCACTACTTTCCCATCCTCGACCTTCAGCTCCCAGCCTTCTTCCTTGCTGACTTCAATCATGCGCCGGATGTAGTCGGGCTGCTGGTAGTAACCGGCCTTGAGGATTGATGCCATCTTGCGCAAGTGGTGCATGTTGTCGCCCACGTGCTTCTGAATGAGGTCGGCGTTCTTGAAATGGCCGCTCTCATTGAAGTTCTGGATGACCTCGGCGGCCTTGGCCTTCATGCCTTCGCGGAAGTTCATGGAAATTTCGAACTCCTTCTTGTTGGCGATGAAGATCGTGCCGCCATGCACGAAGAAGTCGAAACGAGGATCGATTAGAAAGACTTCCTTATCTTCCACGTCCACCAGTTTGTGCTCGACAAAAAACGTCGCCTGGCGCGATTGGACTTTCTTTGGCTGGGTGAGCGTACTGATCTTGCGCCAGGCGTAGAGTCGATCATTGCCGTGCTCAAACTGGACGACATATGCCCACGAATTTAGCAGGTCTTGATATTCATTAGCGATGGCATTGTCAAAGCCAGCGTTTATCGCCACCTCGACCTTGGAAAAATCGGTGGCATCTGCCGTAATCGTGAACAGCGTGTCATCGCCATCGGCATTATCGAAATCGTATTCCGCCAAGTGAAAGTTCTTGCCCTGCGACTGATTGGCTACATAGCCCTTCAGTCGCTTCTGGAGCTTGGCGTCGGTGTTGACGCGTAGCACTGAATAATGCGCCGCGTGATTTGCCATGTAGCGCTTGACAAGCCAGAAAGTGATCGTCCACTTTTTTAGATCGATCGCTTTGATCGCCTTCAAGGTAATCTTGTGCGCCTTGTTGGTCATTTTTCTGTGTCCTTTTCATCCAGGTTGGCATTGTCTTTGACGGCCACATACAGATAGTGCGACAGCCGCTCCATGCGGCAAGTGTCTCCCACGGCCAGCGGTTGCCGTGTCACGACCATCGCCTGACTCTCCTTGTCACCGCGCTTGAAGGTGCAGTCGATCAGCATGTAACCGGCAAGCGCGAGAATCGGGTTCACGAAAACCGTCTGGGTGCGGTAGGCCATGATGTAAAGAACGGCGAGAAATAGGGCGAGGCTCACAATGACCTGCCAGTCTCCCAGGTCCACCTTCATGAACGACAGCATGTAGGGAATGGTGTAGCCGAACATGTCGCCCGACTTATTGGACGCCTTGCTGACCGTCACCGTCAGACCGCCATCAAGTTCTCTGACGGAACGAAGAACAGCCAAACTGCTTAACACTGCGATTAGCAAGAGGATGCCGCTGAATGTCGGATTCTGGGGAAGCAGACCGGGGCTAGTTGCATCGTAATCCTTGATGATCAGGATCAGCATCAGGGGCGAATAGGCGCTCAGAAAGAGCACCAGCGATGCCCATGGACGAAGCCGAAGTGATGGGTCGCGGGTGCTATCCATGATGACGCCCCTGCTTCCACGGATAGCCCAATGGTTGGTATCTGAAATCTTGGTGTGAACGTAGAGGCGCAAAGCGCTCGACCTGCACCGTCTCCAGAATGGCCATGTACTGAAAATCGAGCGCAGGCATCTCAATGGTACTTCCCGGATCGGTTTTCGAATGCGGGCTTCGTACCTTCAAGTACGGTCACTACGGCGGCGTTGAGCCCTGTGTTTTCGATCGCCCCCGAGTCATATTCGATCGTGGAGTCCGATGCTCGATCGAACCTCGCATGGATGATCTGCTCGGCATCACACACAACCGCCAAATTGGGGTTGTGTGTGACCATGATGATCTGCCGCTGCTTCTTGGCTTCCGACAGAACGGGCACGAGCAGGCGGAACACCGTCTCGTTGTCAAGGTTCTCTTCCGGCTGGTCCAGGATGATGGGCGTCTTACCCTTGTCCACCAGCAAGTAGAAGATCAACAACAGTGCACCACGCTGCCCGGGAGAGAGTTGCTCGATCTGAGTGTCTTGGAACAGCAAGGAGTATCGCGGCTCAAGGAAGTTCAGCCCGAAGATCAGGTCATACACCGCCGCTGCGGACTGTCCCTTTTTCACCAAGTTGAAGATGCCAGCAGGCGACCCGGAAGCTCTGGCGGCTTCCAAGACCTTCTCCTGCAAGGTGCCAACGAAGGCCAACACCCCTTCTCTGGTATTCAGGTCATGACTGTCGAACAGCTTTCGGATTGTCGAAAGAGCCTCATCCTGTCCACGAAATTGACCCCAGGTCTGCTTTATCAACGCGAACAACTGATCCGCGATGGCATCCACAGATGCCGCGAGAGTCGCCTGGAACTGCAACCTGTAGTCTTCCCGTATCAGGTCATTCTTTTGGATAAGGTCCTGGACAGGCTTGAAAAGCTCCTCGCGAGCCTTTCGCTGAGCATCGAGGGTATCGAAGACCTCACCGGACAACTGCAATCGCTTTGCTTCCAACTCCTTGAGTTGGTCAGGCAGCGCCTTGATCTGCTCAACACGAGTTTCCAAGCCAACCTTGGAGTCCGGCTCGGTGGGTGAGCCGATCAGTTCATCCCGCTTCCTGTTCCACTCGGCAAGCTGCCGCTGGTAGGACTCAAACTGTTGCTGCGGCGCGTTCAGCTTAGCGGTGAACCCTTGTTGCGTCTCTGTGCAGGTCTTCAGGCCTTCAGCCAACTGCTCGGACTCGGTCTTCAACTCGCCCTGCTTCGTCGTGAGTTGAGCTGATTTCTCGTCGAGAGCATTTGTCTCGATGTCGATGGCTGCAAGATCGGACCAAGCGAACCCAAGCAGCTTGAGGTCATCAGACACAGTATTCCGTGCTTGGTCAAAGGTCCGCTGGAGCAATCTCAGCTGCTCACGAATGTTAGCTATCGCCTTCTGCCGCTTAGCTAGTTCGGTGGTCTCGCCGGCGATCTCTAGCGTGCGCTTTTTCGCGGCCTCTATCTGCTGACTTGCCGCTGCCAAGCCCTCCGCAGCCTGCTTTTGCTCGGGGCTCAACGCTTCTGTGGGCGCGGCAACCTCCGCTGGCTTTAGCTTGTCGTGTTCTTCAATCTGCTTGCCCTTCAGCAGAAGCAGGTCGGTGAGCTTCTTCAGCTCTATAGGCTGAAGCTGCTCTTCGATACGCACGATTGATGCGTTGGCCGAGGCCAGTTCCTTGCGATACTCACCCAATCGGTTCCTGAGCGACTGCTCCTGCTGCTCCGTCAGTTGATCGAAGTCGAGTGCGCCCAACCTCATGTCTTCACTCGCGTGAGAGAAGATCACTGACCGCAGTTCCTTCTCGAAAGCATCCGACTTGCGCGACACATGCTCGTTGCACAGCTCCTCGAAGTAGTGCTGCGGAATGTAGCGAACAAGCTCTGCCTTTTCTTCGGATGGGAGCTCGTTGAGATGTCGGGCTTCGGTACTCTCGTCGCACCAGGTCAGCGTCCCGGTGAAGTGTTGTGCGGGTTCGCCGGTCTTCCCCAGGAAGCGGTCCCGCCGGAGAAAGCTGAAGTGCTTGGACTGTTTGGAATTACCAAGCGTCGCGATGACATCGGCCAACGCGCTTTTCCCGCTTCCCTTGTTCCCGATGATGGCCACAAGGTCGGGGTTCAACGGAATATCGCAGCCGTGGAGCCATTGCCCTACGCCGGCCTTGTCTCCTGTCTTGGTGATTTCAATGGATTCGATGTAGTAGGTCTTGTTGGACTCGACTTCCTGCACCTTGGGTGGTTTGTCACCAATATAGGTGCGCTTCGCCGGCTCAAGAATGGCTTGTTTGAGGCCACGGAACGTTGGGTCGGCCTTGATCCACGTCTTCTTGCCAGAGGGGAAGTCGCCATAGCCCCGCTTGTCGTTACTACCCGGTGTCCCAACGAAGCAGTGAGCATCGCTCCCTGAGACTGCCAGGCGCGGGATGTTCTTCAGGGCTGCCTGAAAGCTCTTGAAATACTTGGTGTTGCCCTGTGTCTGCTCGCCAACAAATGCGCCGCGCAGGTCAACGTCTCGCGTCTCGAAGATCGGTGAAGTCTGAAAGAGATTCATGACATAGGCGTAGTGCTCTTTCCATTCGACTTCGGCCAAGCCATCGCTTGTATCAAACGGCATGACGCCGATTGCGTGGTCATAGGGAACCTTCCGGATCGCTTCCCTGTATGATTCGGCGTTGATCTCCGCGATCACTGCGCCTGCAAGCAAAGCCTTCTCGTCGGATACGTCCACCTCGGCCTTCTTGAAGCCGTGATGCTTCAGCTTGTCCTCACCGACCGTCCTGGCAAGGTCTCTCAATGCCGACTCGGAAAGCGGCCTGTCTATCAACTCAATGCGCAAGGCAGACTTGAAATCCAGAAGCACTTGGTCTTCAACTTCGTTTGAAAACAACACGTGGGCATTCAGCCGTCCTTTCATCGGGGCTGCGAGTCGTAGCTCAATACCTGGAAGGACCAGCTTCTTCAGGACCGGAGCACCTTCATCTTTGAGGCGCTTTCGCAGCGCAAGCCAGCCATCGAAGGTCCAGTAGTCCATGATGGCGAACACGGCGGGTTCGGCCTTGTTCATGGCTTCGATCATTTCATTGACCAGCTTCGTGGTCTGGGCAGATGACAGATCGCCGTCAAACTTCTGTCCTTGCCAGTGGAACGAGGCAGGCGTGTGGACATGCAGGTCCCATTGCCGCCAAAGTGCTCCTCTCGCGAGCTCTCTCTTGGTCGTCATGTCAGCTCCCATTCGATGGTGAACAGTGTGCGCTTTTCGACCCGCTGCTGAAGCTGCACCTCCAACTGATTGATCAGGTCATTGCGCTGGGCTTCGACTTCGTCCTGCCGGGCAAACAGCTCGCGGCGCAGTTTGCTACGCTTGCCTTCCAGCTCACGCTGCTTTTTCTGCCACGAGAGCTTTTCTTCCAGGGTTGGTGAGGTCGCGGCCGTGCGGCGTACCTCCTTGATCTCGCGATCGATCTCCTTGATCTCCTGCTCCAGCCCCAGCTTCAGGTCGTCCGCCCAGGCGTCGAGCTTCTGGACTTCCTGCTCAAAGTAGCCGAGGTTGCGCTCGTTGACATCGCGCAGGAGTGCGGTCTTGCGGGTCTCCACGTCGGCCAGCAGGGTGGCGTCAGGGGCGTTGAACAGACTGGCTGCTTGCGTGGTTGCGGGCAGGCGCAAGAGTTTTTCCGGGTCTTCTTCCGCAAGCACGACGCCGTCGGTCGTGCCCGCGGCAACCAGCAGATGCTGCTCCTGGTTGCCGAAAGTCTCGACCGAGATCAGCTTCACGGTGAGCCATCCGGCCTTGCCGCGATAGGCTTCGAGGGTGCTGATCTTTGAACCGTGAGCGTTGTAGTCGAAGACGAGACGAGCCCCGTCGAGTGCCCGAGCCTTGGCCTGCTCGATGCCCCATCGCGCCAGCGGATGATTGATGCGGTATAGATGCGCGTCGCCGGAGCGGCGGGGCAACTCGTAGCGCCCGAGAGGGATGTCCTCCGCTTTCGGACGACCCTCTCCCCCAGCCCCTCTCCCGCATGCGGGAGAGGGGAGCTTGAGCAGCGAGAAGCCGTCGTCATCAAAGACGGCGCACCGGTCCAGTTCGGCGCGGGTCAAGTCCATCAGCATGCGCTCGAAGCGGTTGCGCGCGTTGCGGCTGTCGTCTGCCCGCATGCGCAGCTTCTGCTGCACCTCCTCATCGAAGTGTTCAAGCAAGACCTGGCGCGTTTTGAGCATCGCCTCGTTGATCTCGCCGGAGAGGTCGAGTTGGAGTTGCTCGAAGCTGGACTTGATTTCCTCGGGCTCTCGGCAGTTCTGGTAGATCTCGGCGATGCGCCGCTCGAAATCGACTCCGGAGCCGATGGCGCCGAGAACTTCGTCGCTGGCCCCGAATACTCCTTCGAAGAGCTGGAACTTCTGCGACAGCAGCTCGTACACCCGTGCATCTGCCTCATTGCTGCGGTCGACGAAGTTCACAACCACAACGTCGAATTTCTGCCCGTAGCGATGGCAGCGTCCGATACGTTGTTCGATGCGCTGCGGATTCCAGGGCAGATCGTAGTTGATGACGAGCGAGCAGAACTGGAGGTTGATGCCTTCGGCCCCAGCCTCGGTGGCAATCATGACCTTGCCGCGCTCCTTGAAGTGCTCGACCAGGGCTGCGCGGGTGTCGGCGGTCTTGGAGCCGGTGATGCGGTCGGAGCCTTCGTGGCGTTTCAGCCAGTCCTTATAGATGGCCTGCGCGCGCTGGTCGCTGTTGGTGCCGTTGAAGAGCACGATGCCGTCGCCGTATGGCGTGTCGGCCAGCAAGTCGAGGAGGTATTCCTGCGTGCGCCTGGACTCGGTAAAGATGATGGCCTTTCTGGCCGCACCCAACCGATCCAGTTCGGCGAAGGCGCGAACCAGCGCAGTGAGCAGCGCCTTACCCTTGGCGTTGTCACGGATGTTGGTTGCCAGAGTCTTGAAGTGGCGAAGTTCCTCGATCTCCTGCGCGATGGCATCACGCTCGGAGCAGTTCGTTGCCTCTGTGCCCGGCTCTTGGCCCTCCCATTCGTCGGCGCCGCTTTCATCACGATCGGCGTCGAGCGACTCGTAGTCCTCGTCCAGTTCTGCGGCGAGATCGGGAACCACGGGAGCTTGATCCAGCACGCCCTGGAGACGCTTGGCCATTGTCTCCAACGCACCCGCAATTGCGTGCGTGCTGGAGGCAAGCAGCTTCCACAGCACAAGCGAAATCAGTTGGCGCTGCCCGTCGGGCAGGGCCTTGAGGTTGGGGCGGCGCACATAGTCGGCGACGAGCCTGGAAAGTTCCTGCTCTTCGCTCGATGGCGTGAACTCCTCGACGATAGCCCTCCGCGCCGTGTACGAAACGTAGGGCTGAACCTGTTTGCGCAGGGTGCGCTTGCAGATGGGAGCCAGCCGGTCACGCAGGCCGCTGAAGGATTGCTCTCTGCCGGTGAACTGCGAGCGGAAGCTATCAAGGTCTCCGAACACGCGGTCATCGATAAAGCTGACCAGCCCATAGAGTTCGAGCAATGAGTTCTGCAACGGCGTCGCGGTCAGAAGCACCTTGGAGTGAACGCGCGACAACGCCTCCTTGAGGGTCTTGGCGATGACGTTGCTGGTTTTGTAGACGTTGCGGAGGCGATGCGCTTCGTCGAGGACGACCAAGTCCCAGTCGATGCCCTTGACGTCGTCAGCCTTGGCCTTCGCGAACTGATAGGAACAGATGACCGGGCCGGACGCGAACAGGAATGGGTTGTGCCGGTCCTGCTTGCGGATCGCGTTGTAGTTTTTGGCTTCAAGGATCAGCCCTTGCAGGCCGAACTTGTCCTGCAACTCCTGGTGCCACTGCTTACGCAGGTTCGCCGGAACAATGATGAGCATCTTCCGTCGCCGTTCGGCCCAGCGTTGGGAGATGACCAAACCGGCTTCGATGGTCTTGCCCAGACCAACCTCGTCGGCGAGGATCACGCCACGTGAGAGCGGGTTGCGGCAAGCGAAGAGCGCGGCCTCAACTTGATGAGGATTCAGATCGACTTGCGAATCGACCAAGGTTGAGGCCAGCGACTCCACAGAGTCGCCCGCCGCGCGTCGGGTCAGCAGCCAGGCGAAGTACTGGCTCTGGTATGGCGTCAAAATCTGCTGACTCATCAACGACAATCGTCCTTTGGTTGCTGCTCGGAGTGGGTGCCGCTGGATGTTCAGAAGGACAATGATTCTCCCTAACTATTCGATAATCAAACCAACCCCGCCCGCCACGGTCCAGTGATGGCCACTGTGAAGCCGGGGCGGTAGACGTTGGCGAACAGCCATTTGCCGTCGGGGGAGAAGCAGCAGCCGGCCCATTCCTGGGCACGGTAGTCGCCGGTGAAGCCGTTGACGTTGTCCAGTCGGACGTTGTTGACGGCGAATGGGAACACGGCACCGTCGGCGGTGAGTCCGTACAGGTGCTGGCGACCCAGTTTGCTGTCCTGGCAAATCACCATGCCGCCGCGCGGGCTGAGCACGATGTTGTCGGGGCAATCGAGTACGGCGGAGCTGGGCGATTCGTAAATCAGCTCCAATTGAGAGGCTGCGGGGTGGTAGGCCCACACTTGGCCGGCGCGCGCTGCGCCGCCGCTGGTGGAAGTGAAGTAGATGATGCCCTGGCCGGCAATGCAGCCCTCCAGCCGGGCGAATTTGCTGGCGCCATCGGCGATGCCCTGCTCGGCCACGCCGCCCTGGCGGCCCTGTGAATCGAAGCCGCGTTCGGGATCGGAAATCTCCACCCAGTCGACGTCGAAGCGCTGGCCGTTGACTTGTCCACCGGTGAGGTCGGGCGCGCCCTTCGCGCGCAGCATTTGCAGACGGCCACCGGCATGCAGCCGGCCGGGGTGTGCCGGCAGGAAACGATAGAAACCGGAGTCGCCGGCATCGTGGTCTTCGGTCAGGTAGACGTGGCCGGTGACCGGATCGACGGCGGCGGCCTCGTGCTTGAACCGTCCCATGGCCGGGATGGGCCGCGCATCGGACAGGCCGGTTGCGGGCACTTCGAAGACATAGCCGTGGGCGCGGGTCAGCCGGGCGGGGCCGGATTTCAGGCTGACGTTGCCGCTGTCGGTGACGATCTCCTCGCAGCTGAGCCAACTGCCCCAGGGCGTGACGCCGCCGGCGCAATTTTGCAGCGTGCCCGACAGCGAGGGCCAGGCCTCCACCAGCTCGCCGCGCGCGCTGTCGAAGCGCAGCGTGACGGTGCCGCCGGAGCAATTGCCGTCGTAGGTCGCCTCGACCGGCGCGAAACTGCCACGGGCGGCGACCACCTCATGATTGCGCACCAAGGTGAGCAGCGGGCCATCCGCGCTGACGATACCCATGCCGTCGTGCGCGTCCGGGCACGGCACACCGCCGGTCAGCGCCTGGCCGGCCCAGCCGAAGCTGCGATAACTGAAGCCTGGCGGCAGCTTCAGCAAAGGCTGGCCGGTGGTGAGGTCGGCCACCGGCGCCAGCGGGCCAAAACCGGGGTGCCCGGGTGCCTGCGCCGCCGCACCGGCCTGGGCCAGCAGGCGCGACAGCGGCGCCATGCCGGCACCGGCCATCAGTGCCAGTGAACCCGTCTTCAGGAATCGCCGTCGAGCATCAACCAAATCTTCCCTTTCGGTCATTGTTTACCTGTCATGCGGCTTCTGAACAGCAGGGCCGGGGCGATGAGCAGCGCCAGAGCGAGCGCAATGCCGAACCACAGCCAGATATTGCTGGCCACTCCGCGCCCGCCTTGCAGGCCGGGCAGCGAGTCGGGCAGCGCGGCCAGTCGATCCATTCCGTCCGAATCGGAGGCTGGCCGATACCCACCGTCCACCTCGATCACCTGGGCATTGACCGGCCCGCCCGGCAAGGCCGCCCAGCGCACGCGGATATCGCCCACCTGGGGAGAATCGGGATCTTCGCTGGTGATCAGGCCGATGCCGTCGGGGACGAAGAGAAGGGCCAGATTCAGTGGCAACGCGGTCGGATCGGGCGACAGCGGCTGCCAGCCCTCCAGCTCGCGCCAGAGCGAGGATGGCGACACCGGCCGGCCATCCAGCCGCGCGGTTTCGGCAAACCAGCGCTGCGATTCGAACGGCAGCGCGCCGGGGTTGGCGTGCCCCTCGGGCTGGTCGAAGCCAGCCGAGTCGATGGGCTGGGATGCCCAGACCGTGTCGTAGGCAGGCTGGCCATCGGAGCCGGTGGTCTGGCGCCACTGGTACATCTCGACCTGCCGCGCCAGGCCCAGTGCCGGCGTGGCAACGCCGAACACCGGATCCTCCACCAGCCCCTCGGCGCTGAGCACGCCGACCACCACCGGGTCATCGAGCCGCTCACCGGGCGTCGGCAGACGCGGCTGTGCCGCCAGCGGCAAGCTGATCATCAATGCCAGCAGCGCAAGCGCGCGGACTCTGATCACGAATGAAGCTCCCGCGCGTACAGTTGCGCCACTTCATGATCGGTAGCGAACCGGCCGCGCTCATCGCGCACCACGCGGGCCAGCGCGCAGTCCGGATCATGGGTGAAGAAGGCATGTACCTCGCGCGCCAACATGTCCTCCAGCAAGGCCTGCTTCTCATCGATCAACAGCTCCGGAAAGCGGTCGTAGCCCATGGTCACCGGCAAATGCACCCACGGGCGGCCGGGGATCAGGTCGGCGCAGAACACCAGTCCGCCGTGATGACGTCCGGCATCATCCCGGTGGCCCAGGATCTCGGCCAGCATCAGGCCGGGGGTGTGGCCGTGGCTGAAGTGAAACCGCACGGTGTCGCCCAGCGCCTCGCAGCGCTCGCCGGTCACCAGCTCAACACGGCCGGGGGCTTGCAGCAGCGGAATCAGTTCGGGGATGAAGCTGGCGCGGTCGCGGGCATGCGGTGCGCTGGCGCGCGCCCAGGCCTCGGTGCCGATCACGAAGCGGGCGTTGGGAAACAGCAGCCGCGGCGGCTGCCCCTCAGACCAGGGCGCCAGCAGGCCGCCGGCATGGTCGAAGTGCAGGTGGCTGAGCACCACCACGTCCACGTCCTCGTGGGTGAATCCGGCATCGTGCAAGGCGTCTAGCAGCAAGTGGCGGTCTTCCATCACGCCATAGCGCTCGCGCAGTTTCGGCTCGAAAAACGCGCCGATGCCGGTCTCGAACAGCACCGTCTTGCCGTTCAGCGGACTGGCCAGCAGCGCGCGACAGGCCAGCGGCACCCGGTTGTCGGCATCCGGCAGCAGCCACTTGGACCACATGCCCTTGGGCACGTTGCCGAACATGGCGCCGCCGTCGAGGCGCTGCGAATTACCCAGCAATGACCAAAGTTTCATCTCGGCTCTCCTCGAATCGACTGCATCGGCCGGCCTCTGCAGCTCGCGTTGCTAGCGAAAAATCGCGCTCTTGTCGCCCACCTCGGCATTCTCGCCCAGCGCGCCTTTGCCAACACCCTTCCAGCGCGGGTCGGTGCCGGCGGCCACCGCGCCGGTGGTCAGATCCCAGGTCACCACCTGCATATTGCCCCAGGTTCGATCGAGTGCCTTGACGACATGGCCCTTCGCTTCCAGCGCCGCGATGGTTTCGGCATCCAGCGCGCCGGCTTCGATCGATATCTCATCGGGCAGGTACTGGTGATGAAAGCGCGGCAGGTCCGCTGCCTGCTGGGCGGTTTTGCCGTCGATCAGCTCCAGCAGGCCGAGCAGCACCATGGTGATGATCCGGCTGCCGCCGGGCGTGCCGATGGCGGCGATGCGGTTTTCGCCGATCAGGATGCTGGGCGTCATCGACGATAGCGGGCGGCGGCCCGGGGCGATGGCGTTGGCATCCTCGCCGACCAGCCCGAAGGCATTGGGAACCCCGGCCTTGACCGAAAAATCGTCCATCTCGTTGTTCAGCAGAAAGCCGGTGCCGGGCACCATGAAGGCGCTGCCATAGGGCAGATTCACGGTCTGTGTGACCGCGGCGACATTGCCCTCGGTGTCGAGTATCGAGAAGTGCGTGGTGTCGGGCCGCTCGCTGTGCTGGCCGACGCCGGGCAGCAGATCGCTGGGCGTGGCGCGCTCCAGGTTGATGCCAGAGCGCAGCCCGGCGGCGTAGGCCGGATGCATCAGCGTGGTCAGCGGCATGGCGACGTGATCGGGATCGCCCAGATAGATCGACCGGTCGCGGTAGGCGCGGCGCATCGCCTCAACCTGCAGATGCACGCGCGAGGCCGCGTCCATGGCCGGATAGGCGAAGCCATCCAGCACATTAAGGATCTGCGCCAGCGCCACGCCACCCGAGGACGGCGGCGGCACGGTAAGAATTTCAAAACCGCGGTGGGTCAGGCGGATCGGTTCGCGCTCGACCACCGCGTAGTCGGCCAGATCATCCAGCGACCAGATGCCACCGGCCTTCTGCACGCCCTCGACGAGCCGCTTGGCGAACGGCCCGCGATAGAACGAGTCGGTGCCTTCGCTGGCCAGCCGCTCCAGCACTCGGGCGTAGTCCGGATTGCGCATCGGCGTGCCAACCTGCGGCACCTCGCCCGAACGCAGAAACAGCGCGGCGGCGGCGGGGCTGCGCTTCATGGTCTCGACCCGGAAGCCGAGCATGGCGTGGTTCTTGGCGCCAAACCGCCAGCCCTTGCGGGCCAGACGGATGGCCGGTTTGAGCGACTCGGCAAGCGACAGCTTGCCGTAGCGTTCGGCGATGTGCACCAGCGCCGCCGGCAGGCCCGGGATGGCCGCCGCCGTAGCGCCGTCGACCGCCTTGCTGCGGTCCGGGTTGCCTTCGGCATCCAGATACATGTCCCGGCTGGCAGCCGCCGGTGCGCGTTCGCGCGCATCGACGAAAACCGTTTGTCCGTCGAAACTGCGCAGCAGGAAGAAGCCGCCGCCGCCCAGGCCAGAGCTCTCCGGCTCGACCAGCCCCAAGGTCGCGCTGACCGCGACCGCAGCATCGAACGCATTGCCACCGGCCGCGATCACCTCCAGCCCGGCATCGGTTGCATAGGCGTTTGCGCTGGCAATGGCCGCCTGGCGGGGCGCGATCGGCTGGGTCGGCTGCGCCCAGGCCATGACTGGCAGCAGCAGGCAGAGCGCGAGCGCGCCCATGACGTGCACGAATTTCATCAGGCGTCCTCGGTGTGTGTCAGCAGCGATTCGAGCTTGGCCTGCAGTTGCTCGCGGGTTTCCACGTGCGCCGGATCGAGTTCAATGCACTCGACCGGGCAGACCACGACACACTGCGGTTCGTCGAAGTGGCCGACGCATTCCGTGCAGCGGCCGGGATCGATCTCGTAGATCGTTTCGCCCTGACTGATCGCGGTGTTCGGGCAGACCGGCGCACAGACATCGCAGTTCACGCACAAATCATTGATCAACAAGGCCATACGGACTCTGCCCGACACCGGGGCGCCGGCATCGGGCTTTTCAGTTTGAAATCACTCGATGGAATGGAAAACCACCTCCGCGCCGCTCGGCTCGACCGCCGCACGTACGCGATCGAAGTCTTCGGGCTTGCCGACGAACAGCACCCGCACGCCCTTCATCGACTCCTTGCCGGCGAAATCGAACGAATCGACGACCAGGTCGGCCAGCTTGGCCGAATCCGGCGAGCCGAACGCCAGCAGGTTGCCGGGCAGAACGCCGCGCGCGATCACGCCACCGACATTATCTGCCTGACGGGCGAAAACGCTGTCGAAATCATCGGTATCCGGCGCCGGCAGGAAATACATGAACGGCGGATTCTTGATTCCCACCATGTTGCGCTTGACCACTTCGGTCAGGAACGTGCGCCAGGCCGCCGCATCGGTCGTGGTCGGCACTACCATCGCCGCCTCGGCTGCCGCCGCCTTTGCCGCCGCGCGCTCGGCCTTGGCCTTGTCTTCCTTGCTTTCGCAGGCTGCCAGCCCGAGAGCCAACGCGCCAATTAGCAAAATATTCAGCAACTTGCTCATGTGCTTCCCCTTTCTAATGAGTCGTTCAATGCCCTTCAGCCATGAATCGTTTGCTCAAGGCTGCCTGTACCGCAGGATGCACGAAACTCGACACATCCCCTCCCAATCGAGCCACCTCGCGTACCAGCGATGATGAGATGAAACTGTACTGCTCCGCCGGGGTGAGAAACAGCGTCTCGACTTCCGGAATCAGATGCCGGTTCATGCTGGCGAGCTGAAATTCGTACTCGAAATCCGACACCGCGCGCAGGCCACGCAGCAGGACGCTAGCCCCCAGGTCTCGGACGAAGTGCGCCAGTAGCGAATTGAACCCGCGAACTTCCACGTTGCCAAGTTCAGACAGCGATTGACGAGCCAGCTCGACGCGCTCCGCCATGGTGAACGCGGGCTGCTTCGACGGGCTTTCCGCCACGCCCACCACCACCCGATCGAACAGCGAGGCCGCCCGACTGACCAGATCGACGTGACCAGCGGTGATCGGATCGAAAGTGCCGGGATAGACGGCGATGCGGGCAGAGGCGGTCATGACCGAAGTTTAACCCGCATTTTCCGCGAGGGCGCACAAGAATGCCTCGCACTGCCAAACATCGTCGGAATCGACGGCGCGACTCTCAGGCCTTGGCGAGATACAGCGCATAACGAACCTGTCGGGTCTCGCCCTCGCGCAGCAGCGACCAGTTCGCCGGCACGGCTGGCGCGCGGCCGGCGGGCGATTCCAGGTAAATCCGTGCCGGATTGGCCAGACAAGGCTCAAGCGTGCTGATTGTGGCCTGCCACAGATCGGCGCTGAACGGCGGATCGACGAAAACCAGATCGAAGCCCGCGCCCTTCGCCCCGGACAGCCAGGTCAGCGCATCGGCGCCGTGCACCTGCGCTGTGGCGATCTTCAGGCGAGCGGCGGTGGCTTCCAGGGCGCGGGCGAGGGCCGGATCGCGCTCGACCAGGACGACCGAGGCCGCGCCGCGCGAGGCTGCTTCGAAGCCCAGTGCGCCGACTCCGGCGAACAGATCCAGCACCCTGGCACCGACTACCTGCGACTGGAGCCAGTTGAACAGGGTCTCGCGGACCCGATCCGAGGTCGGCCGAAGGCCCGGCGCGTCGGGCACGGCGATACGCGAGCCGCGCAGGCTCCCGGCGATGATCCTGACTTGGCCGGGCGGGCCGGGGACGCCCGCCGCTGGGCGCTTTGCCGGTGTTCTGGACATCAGGACGATGACGGTCGCGGTGCTACCATTGCGCCATTGTCTCGCAGACTTCGCACCGAGCGGAAATGTTCAGTATTTTCAAGAAATCACCGCCCACCGGCACGCCCAAAACCGACGAAAAGCCGCAACCGAGGGTCCGGTTCAGCCCGGACGAGCTGGCGCGCGCCTACACCGCCGTCCAGGAAGAAAAAGCCGCGCGTGCCGCCGCCGAACAGGCCCGCACCCGGGAGGCAATGGCCGAGACGGTCGGCACCAGCCTGCTGGCGCGCGGTCTGGGCTCGCTGTTCAGCCGCAAACCGGCGCTTGATGAGGACTTGCTGGAGGAGATCGAAACCGCCCTGCTGCTGGCCGATGTCGGAGTGCCGGCCACGAAGGGGTTGGTCGAAGGTCTGCGCCGACGGATGGATCAGCGGGAGTTTCGCGACAGCGACGATCTGCTGGCGGTGCTGCGCATCGAGCTACTGGCCATGCTGGCGCCGATCGCCAAGCCGCTGCGCATCGACGCGGAGAAGAAGCCATTCGTGATCCTCACCGTCGGCGTCAACGGCGTCGGCAAGACCACTACCATCGGCAAACTGGCGCATCGCTTCAAATCCGAGGGCCACGACCTGATGCTGGCCGCCGGAGACACCTTCCGCGCCGCCGCCGTAGCCCAGCTCAAGGCCTGGGGCGAACGCAACGCCGTGCCGGTGGTCGCCCAGGGCGACGGCGCCGACCCGGCTGCGGTCGCCTTCGACGCACTGCAATCGGCCAAATCCCGCGGCACCGATATCCTGATCGCCGATACCGCCGGCCGGCTGCACACCCAGGCCGGCCTGATGGCGGAACTGGGCAAGATCCGCCGGGTGATCGGCAAGCTCGACGCCAGCGCGCCGCATGAGGTGCTGATGGTGATCGACGGCAGCACCGGCCAGAACGCGCTGAGCCAATTGCGCCAGTTCAACCAGGCGGTGCAGGTCACCGGCCTGGTGGTCACCAAGCTGGACGGCACCGCCAAGGGCGGCGTGCTGTTCGCACTGGCCCGCGAATTCGCCATTCCGATCCGCTTCGTCGGGCTGGGCGAGAAGATCGAGGATCTGCGGGTGTTCGACCCGCAGGCGTTCGTCGACGCCTTGTTGCCTGCCTCGCTGAGCGGTTCGAGGCCAGACTGAGGGTGCTCGGGATGACACCGCGCCCGGATTGGCCGCACGGCCGGCGGCGGACCCCGCGCTGTCGCCACCCAGCCAGCGCCGGATGATCGGCCGACGCGCCCGATTCTGGCTGGTGCTGCTCGCGGTGCTGATCGGCCTGGCGCTGGCGCTGACCTGGTGGGTCGGCCGGCTGCTGCAACCGGAGCGGCTGACCCCGATTCTGCTTGCCCAGGCGCAGGCCGCGCTCGGCCTGGAACTCACGGCGACAGAGCCGGCCGATGTCGTGCTGCGGCCCCAGCCACGACTTCGCGTGACCGGACTGACCGCCCGCGCGCCGGGCGCGCCGGATGTGCTGCTGCACGTGCAGCAACTCGACCTCGCCCTGCCCTGGGCCACTCTGACCGGCAGCGAACCGGTCATCACCCACCTGCGGCTGAACACGCCCACCCTGCACCTGGCACCGCTGCAGGAATGGCTGGCGCAACTGCCGCCGCGCAGCAAGCCGTTGCAGATTCCGACGCTGACCGACGGATTGAAGGTCGAACAGGGCCGCATCGTCGGCCAGGGCTGGGCGGTGGACGGCCTCGATCTGAGCCTTGCGCAAATCGCGCTCGGCGAACCGATCGCGCTGTCCGCCGAGGGCCGGATCGAAGCGCTGCCGGCCATGCCAGATGCGCCAGCCAACCCGGCCGAGCCCGACGAAGTCGGCGAGCCTGCCGAAACCTCCCAACCCGTGGCCTGGCGGCTGAGCCTGTCCGGCACCCTGGACGACGGCCCGGGCCTGACCGGTTTCCGGCTGAATCTGGACGCCGGCGCTGCGCTGCCGGCGCTGAGCGCCGAGGGTCTGATCCGCCTGGCGGAGCCGTTCACCATCGACGCCACCGGACAACTCGCCGGCTGGCCGACCGTGCTGCCCGCCCTGCCCGCGCCGCTGGCCGAATCCGGCTCGCCACTGCCATTTACTTTCGCATGGACCGGGGATCCGCCGATGGCCAGCCCGGCCAGGCTGAACATCGCCCGCGACGAGGCCCGCTTCGAGGGCAGTTTCATCCCGGAACGGATCATCGCCTGGTGGGAAGCAGAACCGCGCGCCCTGCTGCCACCCGCCGCCGGCCTGCTGACCGCGCCCGAACTGGAGATCGACGGTGTCCGCCTGGAGGAGGTGCGTATCGAGTTGGATGACGACCCGCCACCGGCCGATCCGGCTGCGGTGACTCCGCAGCCATGAGCCGCACGCCGGTCGCCGACTTCGCCGGCGCGCTGCTCGAATGGCACGGGCAGAGCGGCCGTCACAACCTGCCCTGGCAGCACCCGCGCACGCCCTACCGGGTGTGGCTGGCCGAGATCATGCTTCAGCAGACCCAGGTGCGCACGGTCATTCCGTATTTCCAACGCTTCGTCGACGCACTTCCCACCCTGGAGTCGCTGGCGCTGGCCCAGGCCGATACCGTGCTGGCGCTGTGGTCGGGCCTGGGCTACTACGCGCGCGCCCGCAATCTGCATCAGGCCGCCCGAATCTGTCTGGACCAGCACGACGGACGCCTGCCGGTCGACTTCGAATCGCTGTGTGCGCTGCCCGGCATCGGCCGCAGCACCGCAGGCGCCATCCTGGCCCAGGCGCACGGCCAGCGCTTCGCGATTCTCGACGGCAATGTCCGCCGGGTGCTGTGCCGCTACCACGGCATCGACGGCTGGCCCGGCCAGGCCGACGTTCAGGCGCAGCTTTGGGACATCGCCCAGGCGCACCTGCCGCACTCCCGGCTGGCCGACTACACCCAGGCCCAGATGGATCTGGGCGCAACGGTCTGCACACGGTCCCGCCCCGACTGCAACCGCTGCCCGCTGCGCGTCGGTTGCGTGGCCCGGCGCGAGGATCGCACAGCAGTTTTGCCCACCGCGCGGCCCGGCAAGGCGCTGCCCCAGCGCCATACCCTCATGCTGGTGGTCGGCAACGCTGACGGCGAAGTGCTGCTGCAAAAGCGCCCACCAACCGGCATCTGGTCCGGGCTGTGGTCGCTGCCCGAAGCGCTCGACGAATCCGCTGCCGCGCACTGGCTCGACCGCCACCTCGACACGGATGGTACTGGCGAAGCGCTGCCGCCGATCGACCACGTGTTCAGTCATTTCCGCCTGCGCATCCAGCCGCTGCTGTGGCGCAATGCGCATGACGGAAACCGCATCGGCGAGGACAGCGATCTGCGCTGGATGCCGATCGCCGGCCTCGACGCCATCGGGCTGCCGGCCCCGGTCCGCCGCCTGCTGGACACGGTCGACCTGCGCTGAGTCCGGTTGCAGTGTCGGAAGGCGATGGGTCGTCTCCTGCCCAGCCCGAAAGTATCCAGCCGTTACAATGATGGCTTCGAAACCAGCCTCGCATTGGAAACCACCATGCCGCGTACCGTTTTTTGCCAGAAGCATCAGGTCGAAACCGAAGGACTGGACTTCATCCCCTGGCCGGGCGAGCTGGGCAAGCGGGTGTTCGAGCACATCGGCAAGCCAGCCTGGGCCGAATGGCAGGCTCACCAGACCTTGCTGATCAACGAAAACCGGCTCTCCCCGCTCGACCCCAAGCACCGCGCATTTCTGTCCGAGCAGATGGAGAAGTATCTGTTCGGCGAAGGCGCCGAGGCGCCAGCCGGCTACGTCCCGCCAACCGAATGACGCATCCCGCTTGCTGCCCACGCAGCGGGCCGGTATGATTCCGCTCCTCGCAGCGGCGCCGTGACCTTCCGGCCCGCCCGCATCGGCCAGGTAGCTCAGTCGGTAGAGCAGGGGATTGAAAATCCCCGTGTCGGCGGTTCGATTCCGTCCCTGGCCACCACTATTCCAAAAACCAACCTTTGTCGGTTGTTGTCGCCTACACCCGCCAGTACTGGCGCGGATTCCGGGCATGACCTGGAGAGCGCGGCCCTCCGCGCCGCGGGTTTACAGCCCTGCCCGCGCATCTGTGTTCTGAGTCTTCTGTGCTGGTCTCGCGAACGTCCGCGAGGGCACTTCGACGCCGCCTACACGCAGGAGCTCGACGACAGAGAGCGCACGTCCGACAAGGCCGCTTTCAGGGCATTCCTCCGGAAGCTCTGTGACCTCGACACCGGCAAGCGCATCGCTGCTCTCGATTGTGTTCGACCGACTCTACACGCTACGCAATCAACTGATTCACGGTGGCGCGACGTGGGACGGCAAGGTCAACCGTCACCAGATACGCGATTGCACCCGGCTGCTGGGCAAGCTGGTTCCGGTGATCATCGCACTGATGATGGATAACCCGAACACGGTGTGGGGCGACGCCGTCTACCCCGTTGTTGACTCTACCCCCTGACTGCCTCCGATCCGTTGGGACCAGGCGCACGGGCCTGCGCCGGTGCCCCGGGGCGGTATGCTGTGCGAAGTCGCACCTGCGTCCGGCCTCGTCATGACCGACAATTCGACCGCGCCGCTCTGGACCGCATCCGCCGAACGGATCGCCGCCAGCCGGATGCGCGGCTACATGGACTGGTTGGCCGCCGAGCGAGGGCTTCGGTTCGCTGGCTACGATGAACTCTGGCGCTGGTCGGTGTCGGACATCGAGCGCTTCTGGGAGTCGATGTGGGACTACTTCGACATCCGGCACAGCACAACGTGGCGATCCATTCTGAGCGAACGACGGATGCCCGGCGCGAGCTGGTTTCCCGGCGCGCGGCTGAATCTTGCCGAACAGGTGTTTCGGTTTCACTGCGATGATCCGGAGCGGACGGCGCTGTTTTCGCGCAGCGAAGACGATGCGCTCAGGCGGATGTCATGGGGCGAATTACGCGCCCAGGTGACTGCCCTGGCACAGGCCATGCGCCAGCGCGGCATAGTGCCGGGCGATCGGGTGGTGGCGTATCTGCCGAATGTCCCGGAAGCGGTGATTGGCTTTCTTGCCTGCGCCAGCATCGGAGCGATCTGGTCGAGCTGCTCGCCGGACATGGGGACGGTCGGCGTGCTCGACCGGTTTCGGCAGATCGAACCGGCGCTGCTGATCGCCGCGGACGGTTACCGTTATGCCGGGCGCACATACGACCGGCTGGCCGTGGTGGAGGAACTGCGTGCCGGGCTGCCCTCGCTTCGGCACACGGTGCTGGTCGGCCAGTCGGGCGACGACGGTCGGCTGGCCGGTGCGCTTCGCTGGAGCGACCTGATCGCCAATGGCGGTACGCCGGATTTCGAGCAAGTGCCGTTCGACCATCCGCTGTGGATCGTGTTTTCCTCCGGCACCACCGGCCTGCCCAAGGCAATCGTTCACGGCCACGGCGGCGCGCTGATTGAAACGCTCAAGAGCCATGCACTGCACCTTGATCTGGGACCCGATGACCGCTTTCTCTGGCTGACCAGTACCGGCTGGATCATGTGGAACTATCTGGTCGGCGGCCTGCTGGTCGGCGCGACGATCTGCCTGTACGACGGCCATCCAGATCATCCTGCGCCGGGCGCGCTGTGGCGCTTTGCCGGGCAGACCAGGGCCAGTTGTTTCGGCGCCGGCGCCGCCTATTTCGGGCACTGCATCAAGGCCGGCATCGAACCGGCCGACGTGGCGGATCTCGGCGCGCTGCGCACGGTCGGCTCGACCGGCTCGCCGTTGTCCGAGGACGGCTATCGCTGGCTGGCCGAGCGGCTCGGCGATGTCCTCATCGCCCCGATCAGCGGCGGCACCGATGTGGCGACTGCGTTCGTTGGCTGCTGTCCATTGCTGCCGGTATTCGCCGGGGAGATGCAATGTCGGTGGCTGGGAGTTGCCGCGTGTGCGCTGGATGACGATGGTCGGGCGCTGGAGAATGCGGTTGGCGAGCTCGTAGTGACCGAGCCGATGCCTTCGATGCCGCTGTACTTCTGGAACGACGCCGACGGACGGCGCATGCAGGAAAGCTATTTCGACACCTATCCGGGGCTGTGGCGGCACGGCGACTGGATACGTTTCACCGCGCGCGGCGGCGCGGTGATCCACGGCCGCTCCGACACCACGGTAAACCGGCACGGCGTTCGGATGGGAACCGCCGAGTTCTACCGGGTGATCGAAGGCTTCGCGGAAGTGGCCGACAGTCTGGTGGTCGATCTGGAATACCTTGGCAAACCCTCGCAGTTGCTGCTGTTCGTGGTGCCCGCCGACGGTCGCGAACTCGACGGCGACCTGACCGCACGCCTTCGCGCCGCCCTGCGCAGCGCGCTGTCGCCGCGTCACCTGCCTGACCGGATCATCGCCGCCCCAGACATCCCGCGCACCTTGAGCGGCAAGAAGATGGAGCTGCCGGTCAAGAAACTGCTGCTCGGCCTGTCCGGTGCCGGCACGCTGAACGAGGATGCCATGAGCAATCCGGACAGCCTCGCGTTCTATCGATCGATCGCCGCCTCGATGCAGGCCCACTGAACGCCAATGACCGATAATCGGCGTATCGTGCCCTCATCGCGACCCGCACGCCGGGGACGGTTGAATGTCGAAGCCGCACTGGCCATCGGCGTCGTGAACGGGTAGCGTTCCCATCAACGGGCAGACGCCCCTCGATCCGGAGACATCGATGACCAATTCTTCCCCACTGCGCCACCTTCCCCTTTCGCTCCTGCTGCTGCGCATTGGCGTGCTGGTGGTGATGGTTCCGTGGACGCTCGACAAACTGCTCAATCCCTCGCACGCTGCGGCGGTTTTCGAGAATTTCTATCTGCTGCCGGGCATGGAGGCGGGATTCTTCTATGCGGTTGGCGCAGCCCAGCTGCTCATCCTGATCGGCTTCGCACTGGGCTTTTTCAAGACTTGGACATACGGTCTGGTGCTCGCGATGCATACGGTTTCCACGTTGTCTTCGTGGAAGATGTATCTGGCGCCCAATCTGCTGTTCTATGCCGCCTGGCCCATGCTGGCGGCCTGCGTGGTGCTGTTTCTGATGCGCGATCTGGACACCCTGGCATCGCCGGGAAGCCGCCGCTGAGGCGATTTCCGTCTACCCGGCCGGTTTCCGACGCGATATCCGTTAGTTTGCTTTAGGTTTGTTCGGCAACTGCCTGATCCTCTTGCAGTTGGAGCAAATTGGGCATAGGCTTCGTAAAACCTTTGGGTGACACTTGCCACAATGAACGCCCACGCGTCTGACCAGCCACCATCCGAGGTCACCAACGCAGCGCCGGTAACGGCCGAGCCGGTTGGGGCGGCTGGGGCGGCCGCGCCACACTGGCTCGATGCCCTCGATCATGTTGGCCTGGCCATCTGGGAGGCGCACCTGCCGTCACGCGCTGTGCGCTTCACGCCGGGGTTTCTCGAGCTGCTGGGCTACGCGCCGGAAGCGCTGGAACCGCGCCTGGAGCAATGGCGGGCACTGCTGCACCCGCAGGACGTGCTCCGGATCGACACCCTGCTGACCCGACTGGCCGCCGGCCAGATCGCAGAAGTCCGCTGCGAATGCCGTCTGCGCGACGCCAGGGACCAGTACCGCACCCTGCTGCTGATGGCGCGTGCCGGGCTGCGGGGCGAGGATGGCCGTGCCCGGCGATTGATCGCCACGCTGTTCGATCCCGGCGATCGCGAGGCGCTGGAATCGGATCTGGCCGACAACGCGGCGCGCTTCCGGGCGGTTTTTGAGGCATCGCGCGGCGGTCTGGCTCTGATGGATCTGACCGGCCGCTGGCTGGATGCCAACGAAGCGTTCTGCCAGTTGCTCGGCTTCACCGTGGAAGAGTTGCGCGAGCGCAGCTTTCAGGACATCACGTCCGATGAGGATCTGGCCCGCGAGCTGGAGTTGGCGCAGTCGGTTCTGGATGGCCGCCAGGACAGCTACCAGATCGAAAAGCGGCTGAGCCGCAAGGACGACGAACCGGTGCTGGTGCAGTTGCTCAATCGGCTGGTACGCGAGCCCGACGGCACCCCGAAATTCTTTCTGACCGAGGTCGCCGCAGGGGGCCAGCCGAACGCCGCCGCCGAGCGCGAATCCGGCAGTCAAGCCACGATCCAGGCAGCCGCTCCGACATCGGAAGACCAGCCGACAGCCGCTGCCGCCGCACCCCGGCTGGCGAGCGAATCGGCCGTGGTGCATCCGTTCCGCGCTCGCGCTGGTTTCCTGGAAACCCTCGATGCCGAAGTCCATCTGGCGCGCCGCGGCAACCAGCATCTGGCGCTCATTCTGGTTGGACTCGATGGCCTGGCCGAACTCTCCGCGCGGCACGGCCAGTTGGCGGCAGACGCGGTGCTGGCGGAAATCGACCAGCGATTGCGCGGCTGCGTGCGCCGCAGCGATCAGATTTCGCGATTCGGATCGGACGCCTTTGCGGTGGTCCTGAAGCAGTTGCAAAGCCCCGAGCAGGCGCTGCGTGTGGTCGAAAGTCTGCTGGCCGCAGCCGCCAAGGCCGTCGCCTGGCGCGGCCAGGCCCTGCACGTCAATGCAAGCGTCGGCGCCAGCCTGTTTCCGCAGGACGGCGAAGACCCCGAACAGCTGCTGCAGCTGTCCAGCCGGGCGCGCTTCCTGGCCCGGGAGACCGGCGGCAACGGCTTCCGCTTCGCCGACCGCGGCTTCGATGCGGTGATGAGCGACCGCAGTGCGGTGTTCGACGTACTGCGTCGGGCACTCGATGACGACGCCGTCGGCAACGGCTACCGGCCGGTACTCGGCGCAGAGGACGCCTCGCCTGGCCTTTTGCTGGTGCAGCCGATGCTGTGCAATGGCCACTGCGAGCCGGTGCCGATCACCGACATGTTGGGCGAGGCAGCGCCGGGAGACCTGCTGGAGCTGGTCCAGCGCGCTTCGACCCGGCGCGCCGCCCTCGATCACGATGCGATCTGCGAGCGGTTCGGCGAAGCGCTGCCGATGGCATTCGAACTCGGCAGCCTGCAACTGCGGCAATCCAATCTCGAGCGTGCTTTGGCGCCGATCGAGGAACTGCGCCTGGCCAGCCCGGCGCGGGTCACTGTGGTGCTCGATGAGCGCGACGTGGCGCGGATGGATGAGCGGGTGTTCTCCCGGCTGGCCGATCTGCAGCGGCGTGGCCTGGGCATCGCCGTGCAGGGCTTCGGGCTGGGGATCTCCCACTTCCCGCGGCTGACCCAGCTCAATCCGGGCTGGGTGCTGCTGGCCGAGGCCGTCGCGCGGCGAAATACCGACCCGGGCGATCTTCGCGCGCTGCGTGCCCTGATCCGGATGGCGCGCTGTCTCGATGCGCGCATCGCCTGGCCGACCGGCGTGAGCCTTCCGCCGATCCAGCACAGCCGGCTGGATGTCGACGCCGTGGTGATCGACCAGACCTGGATGCCCGGGCACGCGGTCTGAGCGGCGGTACGCGCCGTCGAGCGCTCTCTCGCCCGACGGACGCCAGCGCCAGTCGTCCCTTTCAGCCGTGCGCCAGGCGCAGCAGCCGGTAGGCGTCGATCGCTTGCCATTGCATGGCCGCGATCAGCGAGTGCAGCAGCAGCAATCGCTTGTCCGCACGCGGCCCCTGGCTGCGCGCGGCCAGTGCCGCCGGCAGGCCGTCGCGCCGGTAGATCGCCAGCAGCCGAACGCTGTGCTCTTCGGCGGTCAGGCTGCGCGCCACCGGCGTATCGCCCAGCGCCTGCACCATCGACTCGGCCACCGACCAGGTCGACCACGGATTCTGCCCGGTGATCAGTCGGCCATCGACGATGCTGTGGTCGAGATACATCGGGCCCTGTGCAAACGCGCCGGCTTCGGCGCGCAGCGCGTCCTCCAGCAAGAAGCCCATCCGGGCGAGCGCATCTTCGGCCAGGAACAGTTCTTCGGCATTGCTGAATCCGGTGACCCGGCGACCGCCCAGCACGCTTCGACCGTCATCGAGGGTGATGCCCAGCAACGCTGCGGGGCCGTGGCAGACAGCGCCGATCACGCCGCGCGGCGCCAGATCGCGGACGATCCGGGCGATATCCGGGTTGCCCGGAAAATCCAGCATGGTGCCCTTGCCGCCAACGAAGTAAATCGCGTCGTAACGGCCCGGATCGACGTCGGCCAGCGCAATGCTGTGGCGCAGCGCCTGCTGTGCCGCTGGATCGGCGAGAAAGGCATAGTCGGCATCGATCAGGTCATCGTCCATCACCATCGGCGGTTCTCCGCCCGCCGGGCTGGCGATGTCGACGGCGTAGCCGTTGTGGACGAACACCCACCAGGCGCGCGACAGCTCGGTCAACTCGTAACCGGTACGCTTGCCGTTGGCCAATCGGTCCGTGCTGGTGACCACCGCCAGAACACGCCCGCGCACCGGCCGCCGCTCGGCGAAACCCAGCTCATCGGCACCCGCCTGCCGGTTGGCCGCCGGCTCGGCATCGAGGTCCAGACTGTGCCAGAACAGCAGACCCGTGCCGGTCAACGCCAGCGCCAGCAGCACTCCACTCAGCAGAATCCGCTTCATCCACGTGATCATCTTCGCTCACTCCTCATTGGCCGCGCGGCGGCGGCATGGCGGGAGTCTCGATCAATGAAATCAAACCGAGATCAAATGCCGCCACGGGTGCGGCGCCCGGTCGACCGGTTTTGAGATTTTTTTCACAGCCCGGGCGCAGCCTGAATGAGTGGCTCGCGCAAAGCGGCGACAATGGCCAATGATGACGGCGCACATGCTCAGAATCCTGGTAATCGAGGACCACCTGCCGCTGCGTCAGGCACTGGCCGGATTGTTCGAGTCGCACGGCTATCTGGCCGATTTTGCCGCCGATGGCCGGACCGGCGTCGCGCTGGCACTGGCCGACCCGCCCGATGTGCTGGTGCTCGACATCGGACTGCCCGGCATCGACGGCCTGCGCGTCTGCCAGCGGCTGCGCGCCGAAGCCGACCGGCACATTCCGATTCTGATGCTGACCGCGCGCGACACGCTGGACGACAAGCTGCGCGGGTTCAGCGCCGGCGCCGACGACTATCTGGTCAAGCCGTTCGCCGGCGATGAACTGCTGGCCCGCTGCATGGCGCTTTCCCAGCGCCACCGCACCGGCACCGGACACCAACTGCGTATCGGCTCGCTGATCATCGATCGGCGCACCGGTAGCGCGACCCGGCACGGCCAGCCGCTGGCGCTTCAGCGCACGCCCGCCCGGATCCTGCTGGCGCTGGCCGAGGCCTGGCCACGCGCCCTGACCCGGTCGGAGTTGGAGCGCACGCTCTGGCCGGAACAGGCGCCGCCGTCCGATCCGCTGCGCTCGCACCTGTACCTGCTGCGCCAGGCGCTGGACAAGCCGTTCGAGCGCCCGATGCTGATCACCGTTCACGGCGTCGGATTCCGGCTCGATGGCAAGGCCTGAGGCAGCCCGCGCGGCGGGCCGGCCGATGCGCAGCCTGCAGCGCCGGCTGATGGCGGGTTTCGCGCTGTTCGCGCTGTGCCTGGTGACGCTGTATAGCCTGTATGCGCTGGTGTTCGCCTACACCGTCGAAGACCGCTTTCTGGCCGACAGCCTGGCCCACGAAGCACGGCGTCAGCAGGCGCGGATGGCCGCCACCGGCGAGACGACCCGCCCGGAAGACCCGAACACCCGGTTGATTTTCGATGCCGCAGATTTCCCCGACGACCTGCGCCCGGCATTCGAACGCGAGCCGCATCGACGCGAATTCGCGGGCAGCGACGGCCGACACTATCATCTGCACCCTGTGGTGTTAGGCGAACGCACCGGCTGGCTGGTCGCCGAAGTCAGTGATCGGCTGGTGTTCCGGCAGATGCGCTCGCAAGTGGTCGCCATCCTCGGCGGCTCGGCGCTGTCGGCGCTGGCGCTGGCGTTGCTGATCGGAGCCTGGATCGCCCGGCGCACCACCCGGCCGCTGTCGCGACTGGCCGACGCGGTGGCCGCACTCGATCCGGACCAGTTGGCCCAGACCGCCGCGCTGCACCGCCCGGACGCCCCGGTGCGTACCGAAGTGGACGTGCTGGCGCGCGGTATCGATGGACTGGTGCAGCGCGTGCAGGCGTTCATCTCCCGCGAACAGGCGTTCACCCGCGATGTCGGCCACGAGCTGCGCACGCCGCTGGCGGTGATCCGCAATCTGAGCGAACAACTGGCCGCCAGCGAGAACCTGTCCGAGCGCGAGCGCGGCCAGCTCGAATCGATCCGGCAATCGACCGACACCCTGCAACAGACCGTGACCACCCTGCTCAGCCTGGCGCGCGAAACGCACCGGGCCGAATCAATGTCGCACACCACGGTGTTGCCGGTCCTTGAGCGCGTGATCGTCGAACAGGCGGCCCTGCACAGCGACCCGGCGCTGGCGCTGCATGTCGCGGTGCCCGCCACGATCACGGCGCGACTGTCCGAAAGCGTGCTGCACATTCTGCTGTCGAACCTGATCGGCAACGCCCTGGCCCACGCCGAAGCGATCGAGCCGGGCGGCGCGCGGCCGGTGGACATCGAGGTGATCGAACAACGGCTGTGTATCCGCAACCGCGCCGAGGCCGCGCCGGGCGAGCGCGATTTCGCCGAATTCCATAAACGCGACGGCAGCGCCGGCCACGGTCTGGGGCTGGCCATCGTGCGCCGGCTGTGCGATCGCTTCGGTGTCGATCTGCGGGTCGAGCATCGCGCTGGCAGGGCGATCATCAGCATTCCGGTCGACGAGGAAGCCGGCAGCCGCGTTTGAGATCCGGTTCACAGCCAGCGCCGAACATGGAAGTCACTTTCTGCACGGCACGCGCAAATGTCCGACCCGACCGTCGACTGCAATACCGCACCGCCAGCTGGCGCGCTGGCCACGCTGTCCGACCAGGTCACTTTCCTGCGCAGCTGGCTCGGGAATCCGCGCCGGGTCGGCGCGATTGCACCCTCGTCGGCGAGCCTGGCCGCGCTGATATGCAGCGAAATCGACAGCCGCCATGCGCCGGTCCTGGAGCTGGGGCCGGGCACCGGGGTATTTACCGAGGCGCTGCTGGCGCGCGGACTCGACGCCAAGCACCTGACCCTGGTCGAATCCACCCCGGCATTCGCCGAACTGCTTCGCAAACGCTTTCCGACCGCCCGAGTGCTGACCCGCGACGCCACCGAGCTGGCCGACAGCGCGCTGTATCCCGGCGAGCGCGCGGGCGCGGCGGTCAGCGGACTGCCGCTGCGTGCCATGCCACCATCGACCATCGACGAGGTGATCGCCGGCGTATTCCGCTGGCTGCGGCCCGGAGCCAGTCTGTACCAGTTCACCTACGGACTGCGTTGCCCGGTGCCGACCGCCACCCTGGCCCGCCACGGGCTGGTCGCGCAGGCCATCGGCCGGGTCTGGCGCAACCTGCCTCCGGCCACCGTCTACCGCATTCGGAAACGGGTGTCCTGAACCGCGCTGGCGGGCAAACGTCGACGGGCCATCAGGATGACCGCCCGCCGACGACGACCCGACTCAGCCGCAGTCGGGCCGGGGCACGATGCGGGTCACCGGCACCACGAAGGCCGCGCCGAATTCCGCCAGGGCGGGCGTCACCCTGAGCTGGGCCTGATTGCAGTCGACCGCGTCGATGATCAACTCCAACTGCCCCCATGGCCGCCGAATCACGTCGCTGGCCCTGAACCGACTGCCGAAGTCGGCGCCGGTGGTCAGCGTGAGGTCGAACACCAGCGACCGGGTTTCGCCCTCGGGCGGCGTACGCGCCGCACCGATCATCCAGGTCTGGCGACCCTCAAGGTAGGTGTAGAAGCTGAGGATGAAGGTGGCGCCGTCGCCCTCGACGCTGACCTGCACGCCCTCGCCATCGCGGCTGGGATTGAACCAGTTGCCGTTGAAGTCGGCCGATACGATGCCCGGCTCGGCCAGCAGGCAAAACGCCTTGGAAATCTCGCTTTGCATCTGGTCGATCGAGCACTGGGAGAACTGATTGGTGCTGCCCACCGTCGGCGCCATCAAGCCCGGCGCGGCGGCCTGACAGGCACTGCCATCCTCGGCATCGTGCGGGGCGCCGAAATTGTGGCCCAGTTCGTGGGCGAAAATAAGCGAGGTGACCGCTGCCGACGAGATCCACCGGTTGACCCCGTGTCCGAAATCCGCGCTGCAAAGCGCACCCACCCAGGCAATACCACCGCCTTCGATATCGCGCCCGGTGAACAGGTGGCCGTTGCCACTTTGCGGGATGGCGCTGCCCGACCCGTTGAACATGAAACTGCTGAATTCACGCAGCAGATCGCCCATATCCGGCGCCACCAGCGGGCCGTCGCTGGCCAGCAGCTCGACGTGCTCCAGCGACAGCCCGATGCCGACCTGATCGCTGTAGATGCCATCGACCACGTTGAACACGGTCACCAGCACGGCTTCGGTATTGCCGCCGTGGATGCCGCGAAAGGCGACGTCGGCCACCATGGTGATCGGCAGCCGGGCAGCGACACCGGCACCCGCGCTGGACGGCAGGTGGTCCAACAGCGCCGACGCCGAGCCCGAAGCGGCGCTGGTGCCGGTCGGCAGCCTGATGCCGCCCCGATCGAAAACGAAATCGGGCAGCAGCAGATCATCGGCGCGATAAATCACCGTGTCGCCCGGAGCGCGCGCAGCCGAGGTCGCGTCGCCGGTGGGCGAATCAGTCGCCCCGGCGGGCTCCACCAGCCACAGCGTGGCGCCATCGAACACCACGCCATGCCAACCCCCGGCGTAATGCGAAAGCCTGGCCCAACTGCCGTCGGCGCCCACGGCACGACTGGCCAGCACCCGCACGCCGGCCGGGATGCGCCCGCCCAGGGCCGGATTGTCGACCAGATCGAGCGCCAGCTCGCGCCCGCCCGCGCGTAGCGTAAACGCCACCGCCCCGGTGCTGGCCGGCGTGGGCAACGCAGCCGATTCCTGTTTGAGCACGCGCGGCGCATCGCCGGTTGCGGCGAGCAGCGGCGATACGGCCAGCAAAAGTACAATGGATATCCCGAAAAACACTGAGCGCATTGGCTTCAAATCCTTTCAGTGGGAGACGAAAAGCCGCCTGACTGGGGCGGCAAAACGGCGAGCTCTACCTTAGCGCCGAAAAACCGGCATCGGTGTGAATCGGCGCGAAATATAACGTGCCTTGTGTCACGAAATCACGTTTGCTTTCGGGCACGCGCGCGATGGCCACGTCTGTGCTCAGCCGATGGCCGTCTGCCGACCGCGCCGTTCGCGCCACCACAACAGGCCGCTGACCAGCAACCATCCGACGAACCAGGGCCAGCGGCCGGTCGGCGAAGCATTTTCGGACGCCAGACCCGAATCGGCGATGGCGGGCCGCCCGGCGATCAGGCCGAGCGTGGCGACACGGTCGAACTCTTCACGCAGCCCGGCACCGGAGTCGGCGGGGTGAACGTAGAAAGCGAATTCCCGGCCGGCATCGCGCAGCGCGTGCCAGCCGGCCTGCTGCGGCCAGAAGCCGGCGCACTGCCCGGCACCGGCGGCCGGATCGAGGATCAGCCGCACGGGCTCGCCATCGGGATTCAGCACATGCGCCGGCCCGGTCAGGCCGCAGACCACGGCGCGCCGATCCGGCCAGCGGTGGCGCTGCTGCCAAACCGGGCGATCGCGCTGGCGGCCCCGCGCCAGCACGCCGAACTGCTCGCTCCACAGCGCGGCGTGGCGCGCGCCTTCGCCGGCCAACACCAGGCGGTAGCTGTCGGTCAGCCAGAACACACCGACACGGCCGCGGCCCAGGCCGCGCCAGAGCCCCAGCGGCTCGCCGCCGGTCTCACGAACCAGCACGGCGGCATCGGCGGCGGCAACGCGCAGCGGCCGGCGCGCCAGCTCCACCTCACGCGCCGGTTCAGCAGGCGACTGGTCTGCGGAACCGGCAACCGGCTTCGCCTCGTCGGCCAGACGCACGCCACGCGCGATTTCCGCCTCCTCGACCACGAAACCCAGACCAGCCAACTGACTGCGCAACGCTGCCGACGGCTGACCGGTCAGGCGGATCATCACGCCCAGGCCAGCCAGTACGGCATCGTGGATCGCCTCTTGCTCACCCGCCGCCAACGCCGACCAAGCGCGCTCGTCGAACACCAGCAGGTCGTAGCCGGGCAGATTGGCGGCGTCCCAGCGCGCCGGGCCAGCGCCCAAACGCGCGCCACGAGTGAGCACGATGCGGCTGTCGACCGCCAGCCCGGCATCAATCGCCCAGCGCCGAAGGTACTTAAGCTCCGGGTTGGGCGCGCCGGACAGCAGCGCGACCTTGAGCGGATCGCCGGGCTGGCTCTCTATCGGGATCGCCAGCGAATCGACCGCCTGCCCTTCCGCATCCAGCAAAAGCAACGCATAGCCCAGCCTTCCGGCCGGTGCACCCGGCGCGTCCAGAGCGAACCCGCCGTCGGCTGTGCTGGTCGTCCGGGCCACCTCCCTGCCGGCGACATCGGAGAGCACGACGGAGGCACCCGGCATCGCCTCGATCCGGCCGTGCATCGACCACGGACGGCCCACGACCACGGTTTGCGGGTGATCCAGCGTCACCAACCCGGGCCGGCGCGGCGCGGCGACAAACTCGACCGCGACGCCTTCCGCAATCTGCTGATCTCGCGGCGACAGCCCCCGGCCGACCACGCGCAGCCGCTCGACACCCGGTGCGGCGCGCAGCGCACTGCCCAGATCGGGCACGCGGGCGATGCCCGTTTCAGGGCCGGCCAGCGGCCAGGCTTCGGGAAGCGCCACGACCCATGGATCATTGCTCCATGCCTGGGAATCCAGCGCCTCGGCGCCCGCCGTCAGCACGGTCAGCGCCCGTTTCGGCAAAGGCCCGCCGGGCGGAAACAGCATGAAGTACAGCAGCGCGGCAGCAACGATCTGAAGGCCGACCAGCACGGCTCGCCCGGACCAGCGCCGGCCCGGACCGGGGCGAAGCGTTCGCAGGATCGACAGCGCCACGGCCAGCCCGATCAGCCCAATGACTAGCTGCTGCGCGACGGTCATTGCGCGCCCTCGCGATCAGCCGATTCCGCGTGCAGCGCATCGAGATAACGCTCGCCAGCAGAATCCGGCTGCGGCCGCGCCGGCACTTGCGCGGGCGGGCGCGGCAGCAGCGGCCAGATCAGCCGGGCCAGGGCATCGGCGCAGTCCCGACAGTCCGGGTCGCGACGCAGTCGGTCCAGGGCCGCCACCAGGCTGAGCGGGTCGGCAACCGGCGCCGGGCGCTGGCCGAGCCAGCGCTCCAGCGCGTCCAGATCGGCCGGCTCGTCGCGCTCGAGCGCAGTCCACAGCTCAACCAGCCAGTCCAGCGCCTCCTGCCGTGCGCTGAGCGGATCGCGGCGAGCACCCACGCCGGCCAGATCGCCTCCCAGGCGGCGGCCGAAGTCGACCGGCGGCAGTTCAAGACCGACCCGGGCCAGGTAAATCCGACTGGCCTGCTGAACCAGTTTGATGAAATCCAGCGCCCGGTACTCGTGCGGCAGCGCCTCGGCTGGGCGCCCAGTGCGCAGGTGCAGCTCGGCCTGCCACATGGCATTCAGCGCCGAGCGCAGCAGCTCCTTGGTCTTGCTGTCGAACAACGTGGCCGCCTCGGCGTAATCGTGGGTGTGGCCATATTCGGCAAGCACGTCATCGATCTCGCCGAAGCGCGCGGTGCGCGACGGCTCGGGATCGCCGTGATCATGTCCGTCGTCGGCACTGTGTTCGGACGGCCCGTCTTCATCCGCGTCCCCGGCCGTGGGCGGCGGGGTGGCCACCTCGGTCTCCTCGCCCAGAAACTGGCCGTAGCGCAGCCGAAGAATGCGCTGGTCGACGCCGATCGCGTCGGAGCGCTGAACGAACGTTTCCGCGTCCAGCGTGCCGCGCTCGGCCAGCAGCGCCTCGGTATCGATGATGATCTGGCGCTGGCTGCGAAAGTAGGCCGGCATCACGTCGCGGACCACGCCTTCCAGGGTGCCGGCCTCGCCGCCCTGGGCCAGCGGCCAGCGCAGGATCAGGCTCGGATGGCGGGTGGTGTTGGCCAGCGGTACGCGATTGTCGGCCACGCTCAGCCGCAGGATCAGATCGTCGCCCGGTTCGAAGCCGGCCTCGGCCAACGCGATGCGGTGCCGGTAGCGCTTGCGGGTAGCCTCGCCTTCGCCGTGCAGGGTGCGCACGGTTTCGCTGAACACCACGTTCTCGCCGGTACCATGCGCCAGGGTGATCGCCAGCCGCGCACTGGACAGCCCGTAATCGTCGCTGGCCTCGACCTCCAGCGTCCAGTCGCGCTGACCCGGCTCGACCAGCGTCAGGGTACGGTCCGGGGCGAACACCCGCAGCGTGGGAGGGCTGTCGGGCACGATCTCGATGCGCTGCAGGGCGGTATCAGCCTCGGCCAGCGCCAGGTCGCCATCGACACCGAGCCGATACAGCACCGGGGCGTCGATGCGCCGCTCGCCTTGCCAGTGGCCGTCGCTGAGAACCAGTTCAAGGTCCACGCCATTATGAAAATGCAATCGGGCCGCGTCCGGATCGGCAGTGAATGCGATCCGCCAACGCACCGTCGCGCCCTCGGGCACGGCGGCCTCCAGCCCGGGCACGCTGAGCAAGGGCAAACCGGTGTAATTCGGCGGAGTCACGTCCATGTCCGCCGCGCTCACCGTGAGTACCGAAGGCGATTGCGGTCCTGTCATGTCACCGGCGGGCGCCGTCATGGATGTCCGATCCGGCCCGGCCGGCACCATCAGCGCCAACAGCACGACCAGGGCAGAGGCCAGCCAGACCAATGCCAGGCGCGGCCAGGGCCACGGCGTTCGCACATCCGGCAAGGGCGCCGCCTCGACGCGGCCGGCGATCCGCGCCCGCTGGAGCCGAACCAGGCCGGGCAGATCGTCCGGCGTCCGCCACAGCAGCGCCGTGCTGTCCTCGAACTCTGGCCGCAGGCGGTCCAGTTGGCGACCGAGCCAGACGGCATCGATGGCCAACCAGGCGCGTCGAGCCATCCAGGCCGAGCCCGCCAGCGCGGCAAGCACACCGGCGAGTGTGCTCGGGCCGCGTGCAGTCGAAACCGGCACGGCAAGCAGCCATCCGCCGATGGCGACCAGGGCAAGGCCAACCGGCAGCGCCAGCGCGAAGGCAATCGCCGCGCGGCGAACCCGCACCCGGTGCAACAGGGCCCGCAAGGCGTCGGTGCCGCTCATCGCAGCCGTCCCGGCGCGCTGGCCAACCAACGCTCGACCAAAAACAATGCAGCCATCAGCAGGGCCAGCCAATCGTCCAGCCTGCGGGTCGGCGGGGGGTAGGCCGCCAAGTCGATTTCCGGCGCCTGACTGTCGGCCGGCGCCCGCGACGGCATCGGGCCGGGGGCTGCCAGCCAGGACCGAAGCCGGGCCGGAAAATCGGCCACCAGCAGTTCCGGCAATTGGTCCGGCGTCAGCCATGCATTCAGCGTCAGTACCCGGCCGCTGCCCAGCGCGAAGGCCCGCAGCGTGATCATCGGCCCGGTGCCATGCCACAGCGACACCGGATCGCCGTCGACAGCATCGTCGGTCATCCCGACACGCAGCACCTGTCCGCCGCCCGCCACCCAGTCGGCCACGGCAGGCGGCAGCGGTTGATCGGACAGCCAGAGCAGCCGCGCCGCGCCGAAGGCCGGCCAATCGAAGGTATCCAGAACGTCGGGCAGTGCGATCTCCCCGGCGATCTCCAAGCTCGGCCCGCCAACAGACGCGTTGTCGGCGTCCGCTTCGGCCGCGCCGCTGGCCGGCGCAAGCGCGGCAGCCGCCGCGCGCAGATAGCGCAGCTCCGCCGCACGTTCGGGCGCGAACGCCAGCCACAGCGGCAGCGGCTCGGCGCCGCCCATCGGTGCGGCCGGCTCGGCGGGCGCTCCGTCGATGTTGGAAATCCGCCAGTCGACCGGTCGGCTCAGGCGCAGGCGTTCGCCATCGAGCCCTGTGAGTTCGACCGGCACGAGCGCGGTGATGCCGCTTTGCGGCGACAGCGTCGCATCGAGCTCGCGCAGCAGGCTGGCGGTAGCACCGGCGGCGGGTGCCGGTGCGCTCAGCGGCGGCAGACCCGGTGCCAGCCAGCGACGCTCGATCTCGCCTGCGGCCTCGTTCTCGCCCTCGGCATCGGGTGTCAGCAAGTCGGCTGTGTCGACGCCTGGCACCACCAGCAGCCAGTCGCGCGCCGCCGTCCAGCCGGTCAGCGTGGGCTGCGCCAACAGCATGGCAATTGCGGCGATCAGCAGCAGACGGGTCACCAGCAACGGATATTCGTCGAATCGCAGCCGACGGCGCGGCCGGGCCTTGGCCGACAACCAACGCAGCGCCGCGAAATTGCTGACCAGCATTTCCGATCGGCGGATCAGGTGAATCAGCAGCGGCACCAGCACGCCGGCGAGCGCCAGCAGCCCGGCAGGCAGCAGCAGGCCAAGCGTCATCGCGGCGACGCCCCGTGTCGGCGAGACTCGCCGAACCAACGGCGCAGCGGCGCGTCCAGCGGTTCATCGAGCAGGTATTCGACGTGCCCCACACCGGCCGCCGCCAGCCGCGCCGAAAGTGCGGCGCGCGCCTCGGCGAAGCGTCGGATGAAGTCCTCGCGCACCGATTCGCCGTCGCAGATCAACTCGTCACCGGTCTCCGGATCGCGAAACCGATACCCGCCGCGAAACGGGAAGTCGCGCTCATCGGTGGTCAACAGCTGGATATGCAACACCTCGCGCCCGGCCTTGGCCAAGCGCTCGGCCAGGGCAACGCAGTGCTCGTCGAATCCGTCGCTGAGCACGATCACCATCGCATTGCCATGGACCCGCTGCCACAGCGGCCGCAGCGCAGTTTCGTCCGGCCACTGCCCCCCGGCGGACAGCTCATGAAGCCGCATCAGGCAGCGATCGCGCTGGCGCGGGCCGGTGCCGGCATCGGTGGCATCCAGCCCCGCGCCGCCGACGCTGAGCACGCCGAAGCGGTCGCCCTGACGCATCGCCAGTTCGATGACGCAGGCGGCAAGGCCGCGCGCTGCGTCCAGGCGCGACACCTGCGGGCGTGTCGCATCGGCCTGGGCCATCGAGGCCGTGGTGTCGATCAGCAGCCAGACGGTCAACGGGCTGTCGCGCTCGGCTTCGCGAACGAAGAATCGATCCGAGCGGGCATACAGTTTCCAGTCGATCTGACGCGGCTCGTCGCCCGGCTCGTAGCTGCGATATTGGGCAAACTCCATGCCGCTGCCCAGATGGCGACTGCTCTGCAGCCCGAAGCCCTGCGCCTGCGCACTACGTCGCGACCGCAACCGCAAGGCTTTCAGTCGGGCGCGCACGTCGGCGGGAATGAAATCGGGCGGCGTCATTTATCGATTCCGGCTGGCACTGGAAGGATCGGTCTTCGGGGGTGATTGGGTGCAGGCTCGCCGCCCGGAGCCATCACGCGCGCGCGAACGGCACCGCCTCGAGCAAGGCCAGCACCACCTCGTCGGGATGCCGCTGCTCGGCCTCGGCCTGAAACGACAGCAGCAGGCGATGACGCAGCACCGGAAGTGCCAGCGCGCGGACATCTTCCCGGGTCACCGCGAACCGACCATGCAGCAGTGCACGCGCCTTGCCGGCCAACACCAGTGATTGCCCGGCGCGCGGCCCCGCGCCCCAGCGCAGCCAGTGCCGCACGCGCTCAGGCGCATCCGGACCGGGCCGACTGGCACGTACCAGCCGGACGATCCAGTCCAGCACGTCGTCGCCGATGTGCACATCGCGTACCAGCGCTTGCAGCGCCAGCACCGCTTCCCCGGCCATCACCTGGGATACCGCTCCCTGGGCCGACCCGGTGGTGCGGGTCAGGATGGAGCGCTCCTCGGATTCGCTAGGATAATCGACCCGCACGTGCAGCAAGAACCGATCCAATTGGGCTTCCGGCAGCGGATAGGTGCCGGCCTGCTCCAGCGGGTTCTGCGTCGCGAGCACGAAGAACGGCTCGGGTAACCGATGGGTCGCCCCGGCATAGCTCACCGTGTGCTCCGCCATCGCCTCAAGCAGCGCCGCCTGGGTTTTCGGCGGGGTGCGGTTGAGCTCGTCGGCCAACAGGAGATTGGTGAACACCGGCCCCTTCTGGAACTGGAACACCCGACGGCCGGTGCCGTGGTCTTCCTCCAGTATTTCGGTGCCGATGATGTCGCTTGGCATCAGGTCGGGTGTGAACTGCACGCGTCGAAACTCCAGCGCCAGCGCCTGCCCGAGCGCCCGCACCAGCAGGGTCTTGCCCAGTCCGGGCACGCCCTCCAACAAACAGTGTCCGCCGGCCAACAGTCCAATCAACAACTGCTCGACGACATCATCCTGACCGACGATGACCTGCGCGATGGATTGACGCAGCTGTTTGAGGTTTTCGACCTGGCTGGCAACGGTGGCTTCGTCGATGTGCATGCTCACGGGGGCCTTGGTTTTATTCGGGTGATTGGGGATGTGGGTGGTGGCTGATTCGCGAGGCTCAGGCGAGCGCTTTTACTAGTTGCGTCGGGCTCTTCAGGGCGAGAGCAAGAGCGAGAGCTTTCGCAGGCCCTTCGGGCCCACGAGTTACTTCTCTTTGCGTGTCCAAAGAGAAGTAACTAAGAGAAAGGACACCCCGATGGAGCGCCCTACGGGCATCCTGCCCTTCGGGTTCGCGTCGGCCGGGTGGGGTTTGCTGACGGCACATCCATGTGCCGGCAGCAAACGGGCGCGCGTCGTGCGCGCCCCCCTGCGGGCTGATCCGCCCAACCGCCGCCGCTCCATAGGGGCCCCGGTCAGCGGCCATCGTGGCCGCCAGAGCCAAGTCGTCGCCGTAGGCTGCTTTTGCTCTTGCTCTCGCTTCTGCGGCCACGATGGCCGCCCCATGGGGCCCCTCGCACGCGGCGAGACGACGACGGATCGCCCGAAGGGACGCGCGCACGACGCGCGCGTGTTTTTCGCCAGCATAGGGACATGCTGTCGAAAAACCCCGGCGGCGGCTCGCGCACCTGGAGGGCAGGATGCCCGGAAGGCGTGTGCGCGGGGTGCCTTTCTCTTTGGTTACTTTCTCTTGGGCAAGCAAGAGAAAGTAACTCGCGGGCCCGAAGGGCCGGCGAAAGCTCTGCTTCCGAGCTCCGAACCCAATCTGCGGAAACTCAACGACGCGAAGCGACCCACCATAGCCGCAGCAGCCCTCGCTAACACCCACAGCCGAAACACCGGTTCGCCTAGGCGCCACAGCCGATCACGCCGTCAGCGCATACATGACGATATTCACCCCGAACTTTGTGTTGTCCTCTGCCAACCAACGCTTGTTGCGCCAGTCGTAGTCCCACTCGCAGCCGTAGTCCTTGTTGCTGTAGAGCACACCCAGCCGACCATCGATCTCGATGCCCTTCAGATAATCGTGAACCAGATCGTCGCCCCAGCCGTTGAGCTCGAAGCTGGTGGTCGGCGGCCCGTCGAAGCGGAAGAAGCTGGAGTAGATGGGGTGACTGTTGGGCAACTTGCGCAGGGCATCGCGGCCGAAGATATCGGCCATCTGCGACTCGAACGAACGGGCGAACAGGCCATCGATGTCGTGATTGCAGTCATCGGCGAACACGAAGCCGCCGTTGCGCACGTAGGCCTCGAAATTGCGCCGCTCATCGGGATTGAATTCGACCAGCTTGTGGCCGGCCATGTAGCAGAACGGCGCGGTGAGCATGCGCGGATCGGCCAGGGCGAGCACGTGCTCGGTCGGGTCGACGCGCAGCGGCGTGTAGTCGATCAGCGAGGTGATCAGGTTGGCCGGCATCCGCTCGTCGACATCCCAGTTACCCGACTCGTACATGAGTCGGGTGAACCAGAAGTCGTAGTCCGCATCGGCCGCGCGAGCGGCGCCTGCGAGGGGATTCCCCAGCAGAGCGCCACCGGCGCCAAGCCCCAGCGAGCCGATGAAGCGGCGCCGATCCATGTCCCGATCAGACCGCGTCCGACAGCGAGGTGAAGGTGAAGTCGCGCACCTTCAAGGCCGGAACCATCATCGCGATGCCCTGCCCGCCGCCGACGCCCGCTCCGGCGTTGATGCGGATCGACTTGCCCAGTTCTTCGATGTTATTGAGCATGATCACCGGCGACTCGTTGAAGCGGAAGTTCTTGACCGGATACTTCACCTCACCGTTCTCGATGTAGAACGTGCCGTCGCGGGTCAGACCGGTCAGAAGCACGGTCTGCGGATCGACCATGCGGATGTACCAGGTGCGGGTGACCAGAATGCCGCGGCGGGTCGAAGCGACCAGCTCTTCGGTGGTCTTCTCGCCACCGGCCATGATGATGTTACCCGGCTGCGGCACCGGGTCGATACCCTGCTTCTTGGCCCAGTAACGCGAATAGTTGAGATGCTTGACCACGCCGTTTTCGATGATCGGGCGGCGGTCGCGCACCAGCCCGTCGCCGTCCCAAGGCAGTACCGGGACATCGGCATTGGCCGGATCGGCGAAGGCATTGACGCGCTCGTCGAACAGTTTCTCGCCCAGCCGGTTGCCGCCGCCCTTTTTGGACAGGAAGCTGCGCCCCTCGTCGGCCTGGCGGGCATCGAACCCGAACAGCATGAACATCAGCAGCCCCGACACGGCGGCCGGTTCAAGCACCACGGTGTACTTGCCAGGCTCCAGCGCCCGGGCCTCGGCCGAGCCTTTGGCCTTGGTGATCGCGGTGCGGATCTCGCTGCTGGCGCTGAACTTTGAGGCGTCGGCCAGATTGCGCGCTACCCAGCCCGAACCGGCGTCGTCGGCGGTGCGCACCGTGCAGGTGTAGTCCATGCCGGTGAGCGTCTGGTAGCCGAAATTGCCGTTGCTGTTGGCAGTGGCGACAAAACCCCGCGTATCGGACAGGAATCCTGCGGCGACCAAATCCTGCTCGCGGCACGGCTTGATCGAATCGGCGGCAACCTGGGAGCGATACTCCGGCGTGATGTCGGCGGTGGCCTTCACAAAGGTTGGCGTGGCGGCGTAGCTCTGCTTTTCGACAGCCGGCATGAACTCCTCGTTCTCCGGCGCCAGCCGGGCCAGCTCCTCGGCACGACGCACCACGCGCTCCAGCGAGGCGTCGTCGAACCGGTTGATGGTGGCGGTACCGACCCGCTTGCCGAAGGCGACCTGTACGGCGAGCGTGGTCTGATCGACCAGACCGCTGGTCGAGACGGTGTTGCGGGCGAACCGGACATTGCCCTCGATCTCGCCGTTGAGCGTGGCGATGCATTCGTCGGCGGTCGAAAAACCGATGGTCTTTTCGAGGATCGCCCGAGCTTCGGATTCGTTGAACATTGCCATTGGAAATTCTCCTGAGCGGTCGGGTCAGCCGAGGCTGCGTGCGGTGTTGATGACGTTGATGCCGTTGAAGCGCGCGGTCGAAGAACCGTGCGAGACCGCCGACACCTGCGAGGGCTGGCCCTTGCCGTCGAAGAACGAGCCGCCGATGCGGTAATCGCTTTCGTCGCAGATCGCCGCGCAGGCATTCCAGAATTCCGGCGTGCGCATCTGGTAGGCGACATCCTCGATCTGGCCGGTGATCTTGCCGTCCTTGATCTCGTAGAACAGCTGGCCGCCGAACTGCGCGTTGTAGCGCTGCTGGTCGATCGAGAACGAGCCGTTGCCGATGATGTAGATGCCGTCCTCGACATCGGCGATCATCTGCTCCGGCGTCAGCGGCTTCTTGCCCGGCGCCAGCGAGACGTTGGGCATGCGCTGGAACTGCACGCTGGACCACGAGTCGGCATAACAGCAGCCGTCGGAGGCGTCCTGACCGAGGATGTGCGCCTGATCGCGGATCTTCTGGTAGTCGACCAGAATGCCGTCCTTGACCAGATCCCAGCGCTTGGTCGGCACGCCCTCGTCGTCGTAACCGACCGCGCCGAGGCTGTGCGGCTGGACCTTGTCGGCGAACAGGGTGACGATCTCGCTGCCGTAGCGGAATCCGGCCTCGCGCTTGTCGAGCGTGGCGAAGCTGGTGCCGGCGAAGTTGGCCTCGTAGCCGAGCACGCGATCCAGCTCCAGCGGATGACCAACCGACTCATGGATGGTCAGCCAGAGGTGATCGGGGTCGAGCACCAGGTCGTACTTGCCGGGCTTGACCGATGGTGCGGTCAGCTTCTCGCGGGCCTGGCGGGCCGCCGCGGCGGCGTCTTCGACGATGTTGTAGGAATGTCGATAGGCGACCGCGCCGCCGGGCATTTCAACCCGCTCGGCCGGATCGGCATCCAGGTACTCGTAACCCATGCCCATCGGCGAGCCGAAGCCCGAGCGCGAGCGGAACTTGCCGCTGGCCTGATCGACCGCGGTGACCTGCATCGGCACCCAGATGCGGTGCACATCCTGATCGATGTAGCTGCCGTCGGTGGAGGCGAAATACTTCTGCTCGTTGACCAGGAACAGCGTCGAATTGACGAAGTTGGCGCCGGCCGCCATCGCCGCAGCATTGGCCGACAGCAGCAGATCGACCTTTTCCTTGACCGGCACTTCCATGGCGTTCTTTTTGATCGGGGTCTGCCAGCTCACCTCGCCCACGCCCTTGACCGGTGCCAGCTGCACCGGCTCGGTCTGGATGATGGCGTTGGCCTTGGCGATCGCCACCGCCTGTACCGCAGCCGCCGCGATGGCGTCGGGTGTGAGCGTGTCGGTGGCGGCGAAGCCCCAGGTGCCGTTGGCGATCACCCGCACGCCGGCGCCGATCGACTCGGTGTTGACGATGTTCTGGACCTTGTCCTCGCGGGTCACCACGAACTGGTTCAGATACCGGCCGATGCGCACATCGCAGTAGCTGGCACCGGCGGCGGTGGCGGCGGCCAGGGCGCGGTCGGCCAGGGCTTTCTTGATGGCGACATCGATGCGGCCATCGACCAGCGCTTCGGCGGCGATCAGGCGGCCGGGCAGCGGGATCATCAATCCGGCAGCGGTCAGCCCGGTGATGGTAATGAAATTGCGTCTGTCCATTGCGGTACTCCGGTGGAGGGCGGTCAGCCCGGATCGACCTTGCCCGGCGGCCGAACCAAGCGGCAGCGGGGCGGTGAGAGCAGCACTTCGATAGCGGGAGCACTGATACTGCCCACTCCGGACGCTGCGGTCATGTGACGTTTGGCATGGTTATCGCGCTCAGATGGCCAAATTCCGGGGTGTCGGCCCTATCCAGCGGCCGAGCGGGGGCTGAACCGCCGCCCCAGGGACGCATCGGACGACATTCGTGGCGAGCGACGGCCTGTTATCCTGCTGCTCCATTCGCCGACGGATGGTTTCACATGCGCCCAATGCGGTTACTTACGCTGCTGTGTTTCGCTTTTCTGCTGTCCGCTTGCGGCGGCGGAATCAATACCGGCGGCCTGCCCGACCGGGTCTGGCCACCGCAGACCAGCCTCCAGGAGTTGCGCCTGCTGCCGGGCGGCAACTGGCAGCTGACCGTGCGCCTGACCAACTTCAGCACCGTCTCGGTCCGCTACGGCACGATGGATCTTCAGCTCCAGGTCGAAGGGCAGATGGCAGGCACGATCGCCATCAGCACCGATATGGGCATGGGGCCGGTCACCGCCGAGCCGTTTGCCTACACGCTGCAACCTGACCCGATGGCGGGGCAGGCCCTGCGTGCCGCGATCGCCGAGGGCCGTTCCCTCCGCTACCAGATTACCGGCGAAGTGACGGCCCTCGAGCCGCGCGGACGCTGGCCACAGGAATTTCAGGGCGTGCTCAGCCCGGTACCCGGCCTGACCGACGTACTGCGCTGAGCGGCCCGATGAACGGCAACTCGAATACAACCCAAAACTGACATCCCGGAGTAACTCATGAATACCTACAAGGCCCCGGTGGCCGATATCCGTTTTGCCCTGTTCGATGTCCTCAAGGCCGATGCGCTGTATGCGCGCCTGGGCATGCCGCTGGAGCGCGAGCTGCTCGACGCGGTCATCGACGAGGCAGCCCGGTTCAACGAATCGGTGCTGGCACCGCTGAACGCGGTCGGCGACAGCGAGGGTTGCCGGTTCGACAAGGAAACCGGCGATGTCGGCACGCCGACCGGCTTCAAGGCGGCCTACGATCAGTTCGTCGAAGGCGGCTGGGCCGGCCTGACCGCGCCGGAGGAGTTCGGCGGCCAGCACCTGCCCGAATCGCTGGGCGCGGCGCTCAAGGAAATGATCGACGCGGCCAATCTGGCCTGGGGCAATTACCCGCTGCTGTCGCACGGCGCCACCGAGGCGCTCAAGCACCACGGCGAGGACTGGCAGAAGCACGCCTTCCTCAAGCCCATCGTCGAGGGCCGCTGGACCGGCACCATGTGCCTGACCGAGCCGCACTGCGGCTCCGACCTGGGCCTGCTCAAGACCCGTGCCGAGCCCAATGCCGATGGCAGCTATTCGGTCACCGGCACCAAGATCTTCATCACTGCCGGCGAGCACGACCTGACCGACAACATCGTCCATCTGGTGCTGGCCCGGCTGCCCGATGCACCGGCCGGCACCAAGGGGATTTCGCTGTTCATCGTGCCCAAGATGAAGGTCGATCGGGAAGGCAATGCCGGCGAGCGCAATGCCGTTCGCTGCGGCGCGATCGAACACAAGATGGGCATCCACGGTTCGGCCACCTGCGTGATGAACTTCGATGGAGCCGAGGGATATCTGATCGGCGAACCCAACCGCGGCTTGGCTGCCATGTTCACCATGATGAATACCGCGCGACTGGCGGTGGGCATCCAGGGCCTGGGCCTGATCGACCGGGCCTACCAGAACGCGCTGGCCTACGCCCGCGACCGCCTGCAGATGCGCTCGCTGTCGGGCCCGAAATTTCCGGACAAGCCGGCCGACCCGCTGATCGTGCACCCTGACGTTCGCCGCATGCTGCTGACCTGCAAGGCGCTCGGCGAGGGTTCGCGTCTGCTGGCGCTGCACGCCGCGACCCTGGTCGATGTCATCGAACGCAGCACCGATGAGGACGAACGCAAGAAGGCCGACGCGCTGTTGAGTTTCCTCACTCCGGTGGTCAAGGCCTGTCTGACCGAGTGGAGCGTGGAATGCACCTATCACGCCCTCCAGGTATTCGGCGGGCACGGCTATGTCCGCGAATGGGGAATGGAGCAGTTGGCCCGCGACGCCCGCATCACGACGATCTACGAGGGCACCACCGGCATTCAGGCGCTGGACTTGCTGGGCCGCAAGGTGATTCAGCAGCAGGGTGCCGGCCTAAAGCAGGCCGCTGCCATGCTGGATGCGTTCTGCCGCGACCACGGGTCCAATCCGGCGGTCGCCGAGTTCATCAAGCCGCTGCGCGAAAAGCAGACCGATCTGGCGCGCCTGAGCATGCGCCTGGCGCACAAGGCGATGAGCAACCCGGAAGAAGTGGGTGCCGCGGCCTACGATTATTTGTTCTACACCGGCTACGTGCTGCTGGCGTTCTGGTGGGCCAGCGCGGTCGCCGCATCCGAAGCCGGAAACGGCTCGGCCGGCGCAAAGGCCGCCAAGCGCGAAACCGCGCGATTTTTCTTTGCCCGCATCCTGCCGCGCTGCGAAGCCCACTCTGCGGCCTTCAATGCCGGCGCGGACAGCCTGATGAACCTCGCGGCCGAGCACTTCGACTGACCGAAACAGGGTCATGGCGCCTCAGGGGCCGGCCGACCGTGCCGGCCCCGACGACCACCGCTTCGCGGCCGGCGGCGGTCGCGCGTCACCGGCTCACTGTGGCGGCTCGACCGTGTAGCCCAACGCAACCAGATCGGCCAGCAATCCGTCGGCGCGCAGCAAGGTGCGCATCGGCAACACGGCCAGCGTGACCTGATTGCCGACCAGCGCCGTCTGCGCGGCCTCCAACCAGCTGGCGCGAATCCGCTCGCGTATATCGGCAAAGCCCTGCTGTTCGGCCACTGCGCTGTGCAGCACCGCGTCCGAGCAAACCCGCTCGTGCTCGGGATGCGGCAGCGCAGCCAGGGTTTCCAGGTCGCCGACCGCCCACGCGTTGGCGCGCGCCACCATGCCGTCCAGATCAGTCTCCAGCCGCGCCAGCGTGGTCTCGAAGCACGCGATGTCGTCCAGACCGGTGCGCGAGAATTCCTTCAGCATTTGCTTCGGTTCGGCGAGAGTGAAATTCACCCCGGTTTCAACGCGTTCGACCCCGTGGCGCTTGGCCAGCTTGCGCAGCACCGGCCAGACCTGGTCGTCAGCCTTGAGCCGATGCCGGTCGAGCGCTTTTTCGAACAGGGTGTTTGCCGCGAGTATCGGCCGGCGCCTTTCGACCGTGCGATCGCGTCCCAGATAGCGCGCCTTCAACGCCAGCCATCGGCGATACAGGTCCGCCGGCAGCACGTCTTCGAGCCGCTCGCCCTCGGTGTTGTTGCGTGCCTTCATCGCGGCCGGGAGCAGCGCAAGACCTCCGAAAAACCCGACATCGGCGGTAACCGATCCGCCGGGCGCCTCAAGCAGCGCATCAGCGCGGATCAGGATGCGTTCGACCTTGTCCGGATTCCAGCGCATCCGCTTGGGCAGGGGCGAGAGGCTACCGAGAATCCACAGCTCATGACCCTGCGCGTCGCTGACCCGCCACAGCCCAGGCCCCGGCTGCTCGCCGCTGACCACCACGGTTTTCAGCATGGGCGCGGTCGAATCGGGTGCGCTGCCGACATCAGGCAGCGTATCCTCGGCGATCACCGGGGCGGTGAACAGCAGCAACAGAACCGCGAAAATCCTCACGTGCTTTGGACGCATGGGCACTCCCTTCGGATGAAATCGGCGTTCTGCGGTCATCGGACTGTCGGCGCGAACCGGTAGTCCAATGGACCGACGGGCGAGTTCAGCACGGCCGCAGTGAGTAGGCGCTGAACTGGATCCCGGGCACCAGCCCGCTGAGTGACCGATGGCACATGCTCCACCGTCCGGTGTAGTATTTCCCCGCCCCGCGCTCACCCCGCCGGCAACCGAAACGACGCCTTCCGGCCAAAGGACACCGCCATGCGTACGCTTGCTCGCGCGCCATCATTCTGGACCCGGCGCTTGCCGATTCTGCTGGCAGCGCTGTTCGCGCCCTGGGTGTGCGCGCAGCCGCTCCCCGTCGAACATCTCGTCGGGCTGGATGAATACGAAGACGTGCGGCTCTCGCCGACCGGCGAGTACCTGGCCCTGACCGTCCCATTCGCTGACCGGACTGCGCTGGCCATGGTCCGGCTTTCCGATGGCCAGCAGTTGGGTTCGATCCAGCACGGTCGCGGCATCTACATCGACGATTTCGAGTGGGTCGGACCGGACCGGATCATCTACTCGATCGGTGAGCGCTTCGGTCGGCTCAAGGCGCCTCAGTCCACCGGCGAGTTGTTCGCTGTCGGTGTCGACGGCAAGCAACACGCCTCGTTGATCGGATTTCGCGCCGGCAAGGGCACGTCGAGCTTCAGCCATATCAAACGAGCGAAATCCGAGTCGGTGTTCGCCAGGCTCGTCGCGCCGCTGGCCGACGACCCGAAATCCGCCCTGATCAGCGTCCAGGATCTCACCGGCCGGGAACTGCCGTTCAGTCGCGTGGAGCGCATCGATGTGCGCACCGGCAGCCGCATCGTGGTGGCCACCGCGCCGGTGGCCAACGCGCGGTTTCTCACCGATCACGCCAACCGCGTGCGCTTCACCTGGGGTTCGGATACCGACAATGTCCAGCACGTCTACCAGCGCGATCACGACGAGGCCGAATGGCGTCTGCTCAACGACGAGTCGGTCAGCGGCCGGCGGATGTTTCCGCTCGCTTTCTCGACCGACAATCGAACCGCCTACTTGCAGGTCGAAGAGGCCAGCGGCCCGGATGGGCTGTACACCGTGGTCGATGGCGGACTGGCCGAACAGCCGGTGGCGCGCGACGACGATACCGACGTGCACCGGCTGCTGCTGTCGCCGTTCGACGGCTCGCCGTTCGCCGTCGCTTTCCTCGATGGCTTGCCGCGCATCGAGTACCTTGAACCGGAAGGCGAACTCACCCGTCTGCACCGGAGCCTGCAGGCCAGCTTTCCGGGCCAGTCGGTGCTGCTTGGACAGGCCAGCAGCGACGGCCGTTTGGGCCTGATCGTCACCCACAGCGACCGCAATCCGGGCGATGTCTACCTGTTCGAGTTCGCTTCGAAGAAAGCGAGCTTCGTGATGGCTCGCAATCAGCGCATCGATCCGGAGCAGATGGCGGCCATGCGCCCATTTCGCTTTACCGCGCGCGACGGCACCCCGTTGAACGGCTATCTGACGCTGCCGCCGGGTGGACCCGACAAGAACCTGCCGTTAGTGGTCCACCCGCACGGTGGGCCCATCGGTGAACGCGACGAGTGGCGCTTCGACGCCACCGTCCAATGGCTGGTCGCCAATGGTTACGCCGTGCTGCAGGTCAATTTCAGGGGCTCCGGCGGCTACGGGCGCGCCTTCCTGCTGGCCGGCTATCGCGAGTGGGGCCGGGCGATGCAGGACGATCTGACCGACGCCACCCGCTGGGCGATCGCCGAAGGCATCGCCGATCCGGATCGCATCTGCATCCACGGCGCCAGCTATGGCGGCTATGCCGCGCTGATGGGCGCTGCGAAGGAACCGGGGCTGTATCGCTGCGCATCGGGCCATGTCGGCGTGTACGACCTGCCGATGATCTTCAGCACCGGCAACACGGCCGGTGTGCGCTGGGCGCAGAACTACTACGAAGCGGCAATCGGTCGCGACGATCTGGAGTCCTACTCGCCCAACCGGCTCGCTGACCGGATTCGCATTCCGGTGCTGCTGACCGCTGGCGATCAGGACGAGGTCGCGCCCGTCGCCCACACGCGCGCCATGGACAAAGCCCTGCGCGCCGCCGGCGGCAAGGTGACCACGCATGTCTATCGCGGCGAAGGTCACGGCTTGTTCGTCGAAGCCAACCGGATCGATCACTATCGCCGGGTGGCCGACTTCCTGGCGCTGCACATCGGCCCGGCGCAAGCCACTGCTGCCCAGACGCAAGCCAAACCGGACTGATTCGACCCGAGATCCGACCCAGGCAGGCCGCCCCGCTTGCATTGCCTGCGGGCTGGGTTAGGCTATGGCTTCCCACCCACGCCCCGTAATGGCTTTATGCACATCCAGGCCGGCGACACCGAGCTCATGATGCGTGCGGCGGAACCTGGCGACGACGATTTCATTCTCGCGTTGGTTCCACGCTTCGTCGATTTCGAACTGCCCAAGGGACGCAAGCGAATCGAGGTCACCGAAGGCATCCGTCGCGATCTGCGAAGGCACCTCGACGACGACATGCCGGGCAGTTTCCTGTTCATCGCCGAAACCGACGAAGGCCAACGCGCCGGGTTTCTGCACATCCAGATCAGCAGCGATTTCTTCTCCGGCCGCAGCAACTGTCATGTCTCCGATCTGGTGATCGCCAAGGGTTGGGACGGCAAGGGCCTGGGCCGCGCACTGCTCGAGTACGCCGAACGCTTCGCGCGTGAGCACCAGTGCGAGCGGCTCACGCTTTCGGTGTTCCCCGGCAACGAGCGCGCCCGCAAGCTGTACGACGACTTCGGCTTCCACGCCGATATCCTTCGTCTGGCAAAACCGCTGGGCTGAACTCCGACACCCGCGCGGGTCCGACACCCGCGCGCCGCAAACATGGGCTATGCTTGGCCGGATGGACACTCACGGCCCCCGCCTGTCGATCGTGTCGCCCGCCCAGGACCCGCTGGCGGACCCTGCCCGCCTCGCTGACGAGCGGCCGATGCCGCGTCTGCTCTCGCTCGATGCCCACGGCCGGATCATGGACTGGATCACTTGGCAGGAGGCCGCCTGCCTGTACGTGCGCGAAGCCGTGCTCTGGACGCTCGGCGACCCCTGTCTGACCCTGCACGGCGGTACCAGCCGCCTTTCGGGCGAGCAGAGCATCATCCGTCTGCACCCAATCATCGCCGCGCGCGGCCACGCCCGGCCCGGCACCCGCCCGCCCTCGCCGACGCTGACCAATACCGCGCTGTTTTCCCGCGACAGCCATCTGTGTATGTACTGCGGCAACGAGTTCTCGCGCCCGCATCTGACCCGCGACCACGTCGTACCGATCTCGCGCGGCGGCCGGGACATCTGGGAAAACGTGGTAACCGCCTGCTTCCACTGCAACTCGCGCAAGGGTGGCCGCACCCCGCAACAGGCCAGCATGCGCCTACTGGCGGTGCCCTACCGGCCGAGCTGGGTGGAGCATCTGATCCTGTCCAACCGACACATCCTTGCCGACCAAATGGCCTTCCTCAAAAGCCACCTGCCCAAGCGCGCGCGGCCGCAGGGCTGAGCGCTGAGTCGGGGCGCGGGAATTCTGGGCGTGGGCGTTCGCTCGGGATTCGGGAATCGGGAATCGCAAGAGCGAGCGCCAGCCGGGACACAAACCCATTACCGGCCCCAACTGTCCTCGCGATGACGGTGCTGGGAAGGCCGTCGCCTCCATCCCGTCATTGCGAGCGCTCAAGCCTTTAGCCGCGAGGCCGAAGGCCGTGGCGGGAAGCAATCCATGAGCCGGACGGGGCGCCGTGGCGAAGCAGGTGGCTTTCGCAAACCTGCGGCATGGATCGCCACGGGCCTTCGGCCCTCGCGATGACGGGCTGGGAGTTCGTCGCGACCGATTACCGCTCGCACTGCCGCCGCTGCCACGAATCCCGAATCTCGAATCCCGAATCTCGTCCCAGCAAGCGCTCAAGCCTTTAGCCGCGAGGCCGAAGGCCGTGGCGGGAAGCAATCCATGCGCCGGATGCAGCCGCGTCGCGAGCCAGTCGGCCTTCGCAAACCTGCGGCATGGATCGCCACGGGCCTTCGGCACCTGCAAGGCACCGGGACTACCGATCGGTTTTGGGATCAGGCTGCGTGGCCAAATACTCGCGCACCGAACGCATCGTCTCTTCGTCGCGCTGATTCCTGGGCTTGCCGACTTTCAGATACTGCCGCAGCGCGGCGTTGCGCCGGGAATCATCGCCGACCTGACGATAGGCATCGGACAAGGCGATCCAGCCGCGCGGGTCGGCCGGAAATTCGCTGGTCATGCGTTCCAGGGTGGCAACCGCGTCCGGGAATCGCATCAATCGATACAGTTCGAGCCGCGCGAGTCGGTAAAACGAAGCCTGGCGCATCGCTTTCGGGCTTTGTTCGCGGGCCAGAAACGCCCGGTACTCGTCCACCGCTTCATCCACTTTGCCCAGCCGCTCCCGGACGATCGGCAGATTGGCCAGCAAGAACTCGTCATCGGGATGCAGCGCCAAGCCGTTGAGAATGACATCCTCCAGCCACTCGATTGCGTCCAACCGGAACAGCGCACGCACCAGCTGCCGCACATTGCGCGTCTCGTGGGGCCTGAACCGTACCTGCTGCGATTGATACAGCGCATGCGCCCATCGAAGCTCCAGACTCTCGGCGGCCATGGCGGCCCAACCGATCGCCTCGTCCCCCGGTCCGAAACGGGCGGCGGACTCCAGCGTTTCCAGCGCTGCCTCGAAGGTTTCGGCTTCGGCCAGAATCCATCCCGGGTGCGCCCTGGCGTTGGCCACCAGGGCAGCGAACAGCGGCTCGTCGGAGACCCTCGTCTGCAAGTCATCGGCGAATGCGAACAGCGCTTCGATCGAACCGCCCCAGCGCGGGAACAACGACTTCGAGTACGCGTCGAGCAAGCTGATATCCGACGGCCGCAACTGCATTCCATCGCGCATCGCCATCGCCCTCAGCGGGTCGCTGCTGCCCAGAAGACCGATGTTCAACAGTCGGCTGTATATCGGGTAGAGCTGCGGGTCCAGCGTTCGGGCTGCCTCGGCGGCCCTGAGCGCAAGCCGAAGATTGTTTTCCATCCCGGCCCATTGGGTGCCACGCGTGTCCGCCGCCAGCTTGCTGCCTCGTGCCTTTGCCGCAGCCTCCACATAGTGATAGGCCAGCGCGGTCTGAGCGTAGGCGCTTTGGGGCCGCGCGTCTGCCCAACCGAGCGCGGATCGACGCATGCCCGGCTCCGCAAAGCGCCTAAAGGCGCCATGCAACAGACCTCGCTGCTTGGGCACACTGGCGTCAAGCGACCGATAGCCTGCAAAGGTGGTTTCCAGGGTGTCAAACTCTCCCGCCGCCACCAACTCCCGTATGCGGCCGCGCTCCATGGGCTCCACAAACCTGTAGTGGCATTCGGCCGCAGCGGCGGCGGCTGGCCATTGGTTGTCGGGCAGGTTGGGGTAGGCTAGGCAGCGCTCCAGCGGGTTGCGCAGCCGCTCGGCCGCGGCCGCCTCCTTGAAATAGCTGCGATAGGCGTCGGGCATTCCCAGCCCACGACCTCCGGGTTCGCGCTGTGCCGCCACGCCATCCTGCGCGTGCACCGGCGATGAAAGCGACAACGCCATGCCAAGGGTGACAAACCAAGATCGGTGCGCCATACGACCTCCCATGTCCAGCTTGAATTCTGAATAGCGGCCGGCAAAATCCGCATGCCCGCCGTCTCGATCGGCGGCCGGACTCGGCGAGGCGAGTGTACGCGGCGTCACACAGGCATGCCAGCCTGAGTTGAGCCTCAGTGACGCCGCTGCTTCGGTCGCACCGGCCAGACGTTGCAAGCGGCGCCAACAGGCGATGCATCAAGCCGCAGCTCGCAGTACGACCGATCCCGCGCGCCGGTCGATCCGTCCTTGTGGCGGCATCGGCCAGCGCGGACAATTGCCTGATGGCCCAACGCCCTGCTCCCGGATTCAATGCCAGCCGCTATCCCCGGCTGGCCGAAGTTGCCTTGCCGGCGGATCTGCGAAAACTGGATGCTGACCAGCTGCCGGCGATCGCCGATGAACTGCGCGCCTGCCTGATCGACAGCGTGGCCCGGGCCGGTGGCCACTTTGCCGCTGGTTTGGGCGTGGTCGAACTCACGGTCGCGCTGCACTGGCTGTTCGATACGCCGCACGACCGGCTGGTGTGGGATGTCGGGCATCAGTGCTACCCGCACAAGATGCTCACCGGCCGGCGCGAGCGGATCGCCACCATCAAGCAGCGCGGCGGGCTGGCGCCTTTCCCCAGTCGCGAGGAGAGTGAATACGACTGCTTCGGCGTCGGTCACTCCTCGACGTCGATCTCGGCCGCGCTGGGCATGGCGCTGGCGCTGCGCGAGCGCGGCGACCCGCGCAAGGTGGTGGCGGTGATCGGCGATGGCGCGATGACCGCCGGCATGGCCTACGAGGCGCTCAACCACGCCGGCGGCATCGATCCGGCACTGGATTTTCTGGTGGTGCTCAACGACAACCGGATGTCGATCTCGGAGAACGTCGGCGGCCTCAGTCGGTTGTTCGACCGGAACGGCGCCCGCCACCGCGCACCGTCCGGCACCGCCGATTACCCGCGCTGGGAAGACCAGTGGGCCGGGATGTTTCAGCCTTCGACCCTGTTCGAGGCCATGGGCTTCGCCTACAGCGGGCCGGTCGACGGTCATGACCTGCCCGCCCTGCTCGCCGCGCTGACCCGCGCAAAAGGCCAGCGCGGGCCGCAACTGCTGCATGTCGTCACGGTCAAGGGCAAAGGCTACCCACCCGCCGAGCAGGATCAGATCGGCTATCACGCCGTCGGCCCGTTCGACCCCGACGTGGGCGTGCAGCCGACCACTGCCGGCGCACCGACCTACAGCGACGTGTTCGGCGACTGGCTGTGCGACATGGCCGAGGCCGACCCGCGATTGGTCGCGATCACGCCGGCGATGCGCGAAGGCTCCGGCCTGGTGCGCTACTCGAAGACCTTTCCGCAGCGCTATTTCGATGTCGCCATCGGCGAACAACACGCCGTCACCCTGGCCGCCGGACTGGCCTGCGAGGGCGCCAAGCCGGTCGTGGCGATCTATTCCACCTTCCTCCAGCGCGGCTACGATCAGCTGATCCACGACGTGGCCCTGCAAAATCTCGACGTGCTGTTCGCCATCGACCGCGGCGGCGTGGTCGGCCCGGACGGTCCGACCCACGCCGGCGCCTTCGACCTGAGCTTTCTGCGCTGCATTCCGAACCTGGTTTTGATGGCGCCTTCGGACGAGCAGGAATGCCGCGCCCTGCTCAGCACCGGTTTTGCCCACCGCGGCCCGGCAGCGGTGCGCTACCCGCGCGGACGCGGTCCGGGCGCCACCCTGTCGGCGAACCTCGACCCGCTGCCGATCGGCAAGGCGCTCACCGTGAAGACCGGCGCCGGCTTGGCCCTGCTGGCATTCGGCGCGCCGCTGGCTGCGGCCCGGGAAGTGGCCGAGCGGTTCGGCTTCACCGTGATCGACATGCGCTTCATCAAACCGCTGGACACCGGCCTGATTGCCGAACTGGTCGCCAGCCACCACGGGCTGGTGACACTGGAAGACAACGTCGCCGCCGGCGGTGCCGGCAGCGCGGTGCTGGAATGGCTGCACGCCAGCGCGATTGCCACATCGGTGCTCACCCTGGGGCTGCCGGACCGGTTTCAGGCCCACGCTTCGCGCGAGCAACTGCTGGCCGAGGCTGGGCTGGATGAAGCGGGCATCGAGCGGGCGATCCTGGGCCGCTGGCCTGGGTATTCTGCTGCGCGTTCCTGATCTCCACCGAACCCGGTTCGCCACTTGCTGTCATCCAGAGCGCGCCGGGCGAGGCCAGCCACCGAGAGCGGCCCCCGACGTGGACTCAAGAAGGTCGGTGCAGCCCTGTGCGCCGGCTTTGTCATCTTTCCGTAACAGGTTCATTATTGCCCCATCGATGGTCGAAACGGGGAGGCGCGTCATGAACACCACTTCGAACACCCGTCGCACCCTGCTGCAGGCAGGATTGAGCCTTGGCGCCGGGATCGCTCTCTGGCCGTGGTCCCGGTCCCTGCTCGCGGCCAATCCAGTGATCGATTCGGCGCTGGCCACCCGCGCCATCCCGTCCAGTGGCGAGCACATTCCGATGATCGGCATCGGCACAGCGCGGCGCTACAGCGTGGGCATCGACGACGAAGAACGAACCGAACTGCGTGCCGTGCTCGATCGGTTCGCAAAAATGGGCGGCAAACTGATCGATACCGCGCCCTCCTACGGCACCGCCGAACAGGTGGTCGGCGATCTGGTCGCCGATATCGGCAACCGGGACAAACTGTTCCTGGCCACCAAGGTTGGCGCCGGGCGAACCAGCGCGGCGGCCGGCATCGAAGAAATGGAGGCCTCGTTCGAGCGCCTGCACACCGACCGCATCGACCTGATGCAGGTTCACAACCTGTCCGGCGTGGAGGCCATGCTTCCGGTGCTGCGCGACTGGAAGGCCCAAGGCCGAATCCGCTATATCGGCATCAGCACCTCGTTTGAAGGCCAGTACGCCGACTTCGAAAAGGTGATGCGCGACGAGGACCTCGACTTCATCCAGGTCGACTACGCGCTGGACAACCGCGGGGCCGGCGAGCGCATCCTGCCGCTGGCTGCCGACCGGGGCATGGCCGTGCTCATCAACCTGCCGTTCGGCCGCGGCCGCGTGCTGCGCGCCTTCGAAGACACCCCCCTGCCCGCCTGGGCCGCCGATTTCGGCATCGCCAGCTGGGCGCAGTTCGTCCTTAAGTACGTCGTGTCCCACCCCTCGGTCACCGCCGCCATCCCCGGCACCGCCACCCTGGAATACCTCGACGACAACCTCGGCGCCGCACGCGGCCCGATGCCGGACGCCGCCACGCGGAAGAAAATGGAGGAATTGATCGACGCGGGCTGAGCTGTAAGCCCATCGGAAGTTGGCAGGACAAGCTCCTAAACGCCGCCCTTCCGCCACTGCCCCAGCGTGACCCGCTCGCGGTGTTCCAGATCGCGGGCGGTTTCGACCTGCGTCAGTCCGGCATTCTCGAACAGGCTGCGTACGGCGGCACCCTGGTCGTGGCCGTGTTCGATCAGCAGCCAGCCGCCGTCGACGAGGTGGGCGGGGGCGTCGGCGAGAATGCGGCGAATGGCGTTCAGACCGTCCGGACCGCTGGCCAGTGCGGTGCGCGGTTCGAAGCGCAGGTCGCCCTGGTCGAGGTGCGGATCGCGTTCGGCGATGTAGGGCGGGTTGGACACCACGACATCGAACCGCAGACCGTTCACCGGAGCGAACCAGTCGCCGAGCCGGGTTTCGATCCGGCCGGGCGCCAGCCGCTGGATATTGCCGCGCGCGACCGCCAGTGCGGCCTCGCTGGCATCGGTGGCGATGAGCCGCGCGGCTGGTCGTTCGATGGCGATGGCCAGCGCGATGGCCCCGGTGCCGGTGCCCAGATCGAGCACCGCGGTCGGCGAACCGGTCGGCAGATGCAACAGCGTCAGCTCGACCAGCCGCTCGGTATCGGCACGGGGAATGAGCGTATCCGGCGTCGTGACCAACGGTAGCGACCAGAATTCGCGCTGACCCAGGATATGGGCGACCGGCTCGCCGGTGCGCCGCCGCCGCACCAGCGCGTCGAACGCGCTGCGCTGCCCGGGCGGCAGCAGATCATCGGCATGGGCAAACAGCCAACTGCCCGAACGGCCCAGCGCATGCATCAGCAGCAGCTCGGCATCCAGCCGGGGACTGTCGCCGGGCAGGCGTGCGGCGGCTTTGCGCAGACTTTGGCCGACGCTGGCCAGGCCTGCTTCGTGCGTGGTCGGCGGTTGGCTCATCGGGTGAATGATAGCCGGCATCGCCGAGGTCGCCTCGCAGACACGCTGCGCCGACGGACGGGTAGCCATGGCCGGCGCACCGCTGTCGCTTGTCCCGTCACCCGGTCGCTGCCACCCTATGCGGGGCCAAACGGGCCTGCCAAATCGTTTGCGCAATGCTCGCCTGGTCCCATCGCCACCCCTTCCTGTTTGTCGCCGCTTTGACATCCCTACTGGCACCGATGCTTGGCTCGGCCAGCGACTTCGATCACGCCCACCCGGCCTGGAATCAACTGGTTCAGCGCCACGCGATCGACACCGTCGATAGCCAGCTGCTGCGCACCGAAGCGTGTGTCGATGCCGATGCCGCCCGGCTGTGGGTAACCCCGCTGTTGGACTGGTATGGCGTCGACTTCGGCAGCAGCGAGGGCGTGCGTGCGTGGCTGTCGGAGCGCACGGAATGGCTCGACCTTTCTGCACCCCAGATCCGATCGGTAGCCAACGGCACCGTAAAAATCGCCTTCACCGACTACGATTAGGCGCTCAACGATATCCACACGGCGCAAGAACGCGCCCTCTTCAGTCCATCCGCCAACGACCACGCCACGCCATGACCCTGCCGACGGCCGCACCGATCCCCGCCATCCTTACTCGAAGCGCCGCGCTGCTCGGTCAGGGCGCCGCACTGGCTGCCGTACTGACCGGCGAGCAATACCGCGCCATTGCGCCCGGCACCGAGGCCAGTTCGGTCGGGGCGCATCTGCGCCACTGCATCGAGTTCTATCGCATCCTGCTGGCCTCGGTCGACTCCGGCGAAGTGGACTACGATCTGCGTCCGCGCGAGGCCCGGCTGGAATCCGACCCGATGCACGCCATGCTCGCCCTGCAGGAGATCGCCAGAACACTGCCCTCGCACGCGCTCGACAAGCTCGACATGGCCATCCGCGTCCGCCACGACTACGAGGCCGAGCGCGAAGAGGACTGGGCCGGTTCGACGCTCGGGCGCGAGTTGCATTACCTGTTCAGCCATACCGTGCATCACTATGCCTTGATCGCCGCTCAGCTGCGTCAAATCAACCTGCCCATCCCTGAAGGCTTCGGGATTTCGCCAGCCACCCTGCGGTTTCGCCAGCACTGCCGTTGCGCGCCGTCGGTGGCGGCAACAGGATGAGCGCGCAGGGTGAAGACATTCAGGCCCAACTGACCGCAGCTCCGCGTCGACACTTCGTCGACACCGCTGAACTGGTGCCCGCCGGGCCGGCACGAAACCTGTTTCGGCTGGTACAGCCGGCGCTCGATCGCCTGTTCGGCTTCCACCGACTCAACGAGGTTTACCGGCGCACGAGGGAGGCTTCATCCGATGTGGTCGGCTTCTGCCGAGCCGGCATGGCCGAGCTCGGCGTCAGGCATTCGCTAGGCACCAAAGAGGCGCTGGACGCGCTGCGCCGCTGGGACGGTCCGCTTCTGGTACTGGCCAATCACCCGCTGGGCGGCGTGGATGCGCTGGCATTCTGCCTCGCGATGGAGGAAATCCGACCGGGTGGCTGGCAGCTGATGGCCAACCGGATGCTGACCGATATTCCGGAATTTCAGGGCCGGCTGCTGGCACTGGACCCGTTCGCCGCTGGCGAAGCGGCCGGCCTGAACCGGCGCAGCCTGCTGCAGGCACTGCATCGGCTGAAGGGCGGCGGCGTACTCGGGCTGTTCCCGGCTGGCCGGGTGGCGCTGCACGATGCCGATATTGACGGCCCTAGCGACCTGACCTGGAGCACCCATGCGCTGCGCATGGCGCAAAAGGCCGGCGCCGCCATCGTGCTGCTGAATATCGGCGGGCGCACCGGCGCGCCGCTGAGCTGGGTGCCGCTGTCGCGACCGCGCCTGCGCTCGCTGTTTCTGGTCCGCGAGCTGCTGAAGCCGCGCGAGCGGCGGATCGCCCTGCGCTTCTCGCCGCTGCTGATGCCCGATGAAGTGGCGCGCATGGACGGCGACGCGGTGCACAGCGCGCGTCTGCGGGCGCAGTGCCTGGCGCTGGCCGACCTCGATCCGATTGTGGGCACCCCGGGCGCCTCGGCCAGCGCGCAGCCGGCGCCCGCAAGGCCGGCCCTGCCCCCGGTTCGCCCAGCCGGCGATCCGGCCAAGCTGAGCCGTGAAGTCGCGCGCCTGTCGTCCGGGTCGGCCCTGTTGATGCACGTAGCGCCCTTTCGGCTGCTGCTGTTCAAGAAGGCCGAAGCGCCTGCGCTGTTTCACGAACTGGGCCGACAGCGCGAGCTGACCTTCCGGTTGGCCGGACAGGGCAGCGGCCTGGATTTCGACGAAACCCCCGAGGACGCCTGGTACACCCAGTTGGCGCTGTGGGACGACGAGCGCGATTGCCTGATCGGCGCCTACCGGCTCGGCTTCAGCGATCAGGTCATCGCCGAGCACGGCACCGAGGGCATGTACCTCAACCATGTGTTCGACATCCAGCCCGGCTTCTATCAGCGGATGGGGCCGGGCATCGAATTGAGCCGGTCGTTCGTGCGCGCCCAATTTCAGGGCGAACAACGCCCGCTGGCGCTGTTGTGGCGCGGCCTGGGCGAAGTGATCGCCCGCAATCCGCGCTACCGCAATCTGTATGGCTCGGTGACCATCTCGGCCGCCTACTCGCCGCTCGGACGCGCCACGCTGGTCGAGTACCTGCGGCGCAACCATTCCGAACACCCGGCCTGGCGCGAACTGGTCAAGGCGCGAACACCGTTTGCCGCACAGACTCGCTATCACGGCCAGATCGCCGATGCCTTCGCCGGCCCCTCGGTCGATGCCCTGCGCCCGATCATCGCGCTCAGCGAATCCGGCCTGCGACCGATTCCGCCGCTGATCCGCCACTACCTTCCGCTCGGCGCCCGGTTCATCGACTTCCACGTCGAGGCGGAATTCGGCAATGCCGTCTACTGCCTGCTGCGCGTCGACATGGCCCGCAGCCCGCGCGGCCATCTGCGGCGCTTCGTCGGCAACGAAGCCGCCGATCGGCTGCTCGCCGATGCAGCAGATACCTCCGCCGAATAGGCAACTGCCACGCCGCCGGGCGACGCACCATCGACCCGGCAGGAAGTGTCCATCACGGGAGCCTTTTCATTCGGCTGTCCCGGCTCACGGCCTCTGGCCTGAACCGGGCTACTCGCCCGACACATGTTCATCGATATTGCCCGGCCGACCGCTAAAGCGTTTCGCGCAGAAACAGCATCACCACCTCGCTGAACAGGTCCTGGTTTTCCTTCTTGCGGAATCCGTGACCTTCGTTGAGCGCGTTGAAGTACCAGACCGGCACTTCATGCTCGCGCAGAGCGGCGACGACCTGCTCAGCTTCGCTGACCGGCACCCGCGGGTCGTTGTTGCCCTGAGCGACCAGCAGCGGGATGCGGATTTTCCCAACGTTGTTGAGCGGGCTGATCCGCTGCAGGAAGGCGCGCATCTCCGGGTCGCGCTCGTCGCCGTACTCCACCCGGCGCAGATCGCGCCGGTAGTCCTGGGTGTTTTGCAGGAAGGTGACGAAATTGCTGATGCCGACAATGTCCACCGCCGTCTTCAGCCGGTCGCTGTAGTGCACCGCACCGGCCAGCACCATGTAGCCGCCATAGCTGCCGCCGAACAAGGCAACCCGTTCGGCATCGAGCTCCGGCTGGGTGGCGATCCAGTCCAGCAACGCGCCGATGTCGCGCACCGAATCCTCGCGCCGATAGCCGTTGTCGAGCGCAACATAGGATTTGCCGTAGCCCGACGAACCGCGCACATTCGGCACGATCACCGCCGCGCCAAGCTCGGCCAGCCAGAGCTGCGTGGTGCTGCTGAAGGTCGGCCGCGCCTGACCCTCGGGACCGCCGTGGATGATGATGATGACCGGATGCGGGCCGCTGCCGGCCGGGCGGTAGACGAAGGCCGGAATCTCGCGCGCGGCGCCGTCGACCTGATCGAAGGTGGGGTAGTGGATCAACTCGGGCTGGACGAAGCGCTCGGTGTCCAGCCCGCCCACTTCGCTGTAGGTCCAGCGGGTCAGCGGTCCGTCGTCCAGCGGCCCGGCCCCCAGGGCCAGCACGTAGGCATCGCTCGGGGTGCGCGCATTGTTGACGGTGAACGCCAGCCGGTCGGCATCCGGGCTGAACCGCAGTCCGCCGACCACGCCGACCGGCAGGCTTTCCACCCGCTGATAGCGCTGGCTGGCCGGGTCGAACAGGTACAGCCGGCTGATGCCATCCTCGTTGCTGAGAAACGCACCGCGCCGGCCGTCGCGGCTGAGCGCGAATTCGCTGATCGACCACGGGATGTCCCCGGTGATCGGCCGTGGCGTCGCCCCTGATCTCAACGCCTGCCAGGCCAGCTGATTGAATTCGCCGAACCGGTCGGTCAGCAGGTAGATGCCGGTCGCATTGCCGTCGGCATCGTGGCTGAAACCGGCGGCGATGTCGGCCGAAGTCGCCTCGGGTTCAGGCAGCGCAGGAGTCAGCGCCCCGCTGCCCAGATCGAGCACATGCACACGCGAATCGGTGATGCTCAGGTAATGCTGGATCAACAGCTTGCCGCCCTGCCGGTCGAACGCACTCGGCGCCCACAGACCGCCATCGGGCGCCTGGACCGCCAGCCGTGCGCTGGCCGGATCGTTGGGGTCCATCACCCAGATATCGTTGCCGCGACCGTCGCGCCGGGTGCTGGTGAAGGCCAGACGCTGGCCGTCCTCGGACCAGACCAGGTTGCCGTTGCGCGACTCGCCGTCGCTGAGCAGGCGCGATTCGCCGGTAGCTGGATCGAGCACGTAAATCTGGGCGAACTCGCTGCCGCCACTGTCGCGGGTGAATACCAACCGCTCGGCGTCGGGATGGCGGCTGACCTGACCCACCGGCTCATCGAACCAGGTCAATTGCTGGCGGGCGCCGCCCGGTTGGTCGACCCGGTGAATCTGGTTGACCTCGGCGAACCGGGTGGCGACGTACAGGCCCTTGCCATCTGAGGTCCAGTCCAGCGCGTTGGCGCTGCGCACGTTCTGATAGCGGCGCAGTGCCTCGCCGATCTGCGCGGGAATTGCCGGCACGTCCTCCAGCACCACCTGGCCATTGTTGACGGTGCGGCGTTCGACCGCCCCGGCCATCGAAACGACGCCGGCCAGGCCGGCCAGAGCAAGCAGCAGAACCCATCGCTTGGAATGGTGAAAATGCAGCATGGCGTTACCTCCAGGTCGAGGCCTCGGCTGCCGCAGACCGGCGCGCCGGGCGGGGTCGAATCAGTTCATCAGCATCGCATTGGTCGTTGTACCCGCACTGCGCGCGGCCTGCGCCGCTTTCAATGCCGCGCACAGCCGGATGCCTTCGACGGCCTGAGCGACCCGACGGGGCCCGCCTTCCACTTCGCGCAGTCGCGGGCCGTGCCAGGCTTCCACGTCCTCGGCCTCGGCGATGGTGCATCGGCCGATGGCGTCCAGAGCGACGAAACCGCCACCCAGTCCGCGAGCGCCCTTGGCCATCAGCGCGTCGTAGGAGTCGCGCAGCCAGCGACGCGCGGCATCGCGGGTCTGCGGATATTCAAGCTGGGTGCGCAACACGATGGTCATCTCGTTGGAGCGGGTGGTGTCTTCCAGCGACAGCGCGTGCGCGCGTTCGGCCAGCACTGGATCGGTGAATCGACCCAGCGCCGCCAGCAGTTGCCCGCGCACCACCGGATCGAAAGAGGCCCGGAAGCCCTCTGCCATCGCGTCGAAGGTGGCGGCGTCGCCGGTTGCGGCCGCCATGCGCAGCGCCAGGTCGATCCGGTCTGCCGGAGCAGCCGACGGCCGCAGCACTCCGCCGCCCGGCGCAATCACGGCGCGGCCTTCGGCAGCCAGTCGCTCGCTCAGCTCGGGGTCACGCGCAAAATCGGCCAGCAGACCGGTCAGGCCGGTTCGCAGCAGCCGGTCGTCGTCGCTGTCGCTGTCGCGGTTGTCGTAGCCCAGCGCGTCAAGACGCGGCCGGAAGGTGCCAGCCACGCTCTGTCGCAATGCCGCCTGGGCTGCCTCATCGCGGCTGCCGTGCTCATGCAGCCAGGACAGCAGCGACTGGATCGCCAGCACGGTCTGCCGGGCAGGTGCCTGGGCCAGTCTGGGCAGCGCCGATAGCACGGTTTCAGCGTCGATCTGGTTGGCGCGGAATGCGGCGTCCAGCGAGTCGGCGATCACCCGCTGCTCGGCTTCGTTGAGTCGATCGAAGGCAGCGTCCAGCCGGACCTGATCGGCCGGCGCCAGCGCGAACCGGTAATAGCCGGCCCCGTCGGCATTGGGCATCAGCCAGTCCGGGCAGCGCTCGGCATCGAGCGCCAGCGTGGTCGCCGCGCCCGACACAAGGGCGCACTGGCTTCGGGAAGTCTCGCCGAAACCCATGCGCACGCACAACGGGATGATCCACTGCTCGCCGGCAACGGCCTCCGAGCCGACCGGGAGATAGCGCTGCTGACGGATGTCGAGGCTGGGCCGGTCGGCATCGCAGGACAGCGCCAGATTGAGAAATGGCACGCCGGGCCGGTCGACGAATCCGGCGAATGCCTCGGCGACGCCGTCCGGATCGTTCGAGCGGGCAGCGACGGCGGAAATAAGATCGGCGCTGGTGGCGTTGCCGCGCGCGTTCTGATTCAGATAGGCGCGGATGCCGTCGCGGAACGGTTCGGCGCCAATGAAATGCTCGAACATGCTCAGCACCGCGCCGCCCTTGCGATAGGTGATGCCGTCGAACGCGGCGGCGATCTCGGTGAAGTCATGTATCGGCTGGCGGACCCGGCGGGTGCTGGCCAGACTGTCGCCCTGCATCGCCACCACCGCCGCGTCCTGGCGCGAGCGCGGGGCATTGAATTCCGGACGCAGTTCGTCGACCACGCGGGTCGCCATCCAGGTCGCGAAGGCCTCGTTGAGCCACAGATCATCCCACCACGGCATGGTCACCAGATTGCCGAACCACTGATGCGCCAACTCGTGGGCGTGTACGTTCCAGTAGGCCTGCCGCCAGACCGTCGATGAGGCTTCGGAAATGAACAGCAGCTGGTCGCGGTAGGTGATCAGCCCGGCGTTTTCCATCGCTCCGGCGCTGAAGTCCGGCGCAGCCAGGATGTCGAGCTTGTCGAACGGATACGGCGTCCCGAAGTAACGCTCCAACGCCGCGACGATGGCGCCGGTGTGCTCCAGCGCGTAGTCCAGATGCACGCCCCGCCCTTTGGTGGCGATGCCGCGCAATTTCAGCGGCGTGCTGCGGATTTCGTTAGCCGGGATATCGGTCCACTCCACCACATCCCATGGTCCGACCGCGAAGGCGATCAGATAACTGGGCAGATTCTCGGTGCGCGCGAAACGCACCCGCTTGAATCCGTCCGGCAGCAGGGTTTCTTCGATCTGGGTGGTGTTGGCGATTGCCGCCATATCGCCCGGAACGATCAGCGTGATGTCCCAGGGCCGCTTGAAGGCCGGCTCGTCGATCCCGGGAAACGCCAGCCGCGCGCCAAGCGGCTCCATCTGGGTCATCACGTAGGATTCCCCGCCCTGGACCACCTTGTAGGCGCCTTCCAACTGACGATTGAACGGTGCGCTGTAGTCCAGCCGCACAGTGACCGGGCCGGGTGAAATCTCGGTCGGCGCAGTCAGCCGCAGCACGCCCGAGACGTGCGCCTCGCTGACCTTGAGCGGCAAGGTTTCGCCGCTGGCCGGAATCAGCACCGCGCGCGCAATGTCCTGCTCGCGGCCGTGCAGCCAGAGCGTGTCGGTCGCTTGCTTGAGCACGCCGATCACTTCCGAGCGGCCATCGAATCGATCCTCGCGCGGATCGATCCGCAATTCGACGGAGAACGATTCCGCCGCCAGCGTGTCCGGCAATTGCCCCTCGGGCACGGCGTCGGCAGCGCCGACCGACAGGGATACCAGTGCCAGCGGGGCCAGCCAGTGCGCCAGTCCAGGCGCGCGGGATCGAAGCATGGGATCGGAGTTCCAGTGGACAACGGGCGAGCGTACCAGCCTTGGCGGCCGTCGGCCCACTGTCATCGGTCACGGCCCGGCGCCGACGCGGCTTCGGCCCCGACAGAGGGCCGTGACCCGACGCGCAGCTCAGGGCGAACGGGCCAGCGCAAACAGCAAATCGACGTAGAACTTTTCCGACCGCGCCAATCCGGCAGCGGCCACGCCCGGTGCCGGATGGATGAGCATGTACTCGTCCGGGCCGTGCGCGCCGAAACCGTGGCCCAGACCGGCGAACACGAACGGCAGGTCGAGATTCCGGGTGAACTGGTAGAACGGCGCGCTGCCGGCCAGCCACGGCGAAACCTGGGGCGTGCGGCCATAGCGGTTGAACACGCCGATGGCCGCCTGCACCAGCGGATCGTCGACCGAAACCGCTGCCGCCGGATAGCCGCGCCCTTCGATCTGCACGGTCCGCACATCCTGAAAGCCATGGCGGTCGAGGTGTTCGCGTTACAGGCGCCAAACCCGTTCGAGCTCGACGCCGAGCGGCGGGCCTGAGTCGATCTTGGCGCGCGCCACTTCGGGCAAGACCGTCTTTCCGCCAGGACCGGTATAGCCCGACCAGATGCCGTTGATGTTCAAGGTTGGCTCGTACAGGTAGCGGGTGATCGCATCGCGCCCGCTGAGGCCATCGATCCAGCGCGAGACGCCGAGCGAATCGCCAATCGTGTCCAGCGCATCGGACCGGGCCATGCCGTTGATCAAGCGTTGCTCGGACTCGGTCGGCGCGCGGACATCGTCGTAGAAGCCCTCGATCAACGTGGTATTTCCGTCGGCGCTGGTTATCGAGGCAATGGCCTGAACCAGTCGCAGCGCCGGCGAGTCGACCACCGCCCGGTAAGAGCCGTGTATTTCGGTTTTTTCAGGGCCGCCCCAATCGCCGCCCCGCGCCTCAAGCTCGAAATGGACGATGCCCTTGACCCCGAGACTCAGGTTGACGCGGCCATCGGGCGACTGGATGTTCATCGGGAAAAACGCGCCGTCGGCCGACTTCAGGCGGTCGAGGTACGATGCAAGCACCTAGTCGAAGTGCGTGGAGCCGAGTTCTTCTTCGCCTTCGGCGACCACCAGCAGATTCACCGGCGGGGTGCCATCGACCTTGAGGATGGCGTCGAGCGCATTCAGGAATGCCCGCTGCGGACCCTACTGGTTGGTCGCGCCGCGCGCCATCAACACGGTTCCCAACTCGGTTTCCACCCGTTCGCCGGCGAACGGATCCTTGGTTCGCCAGTTGTCTTCGACCGGCTGTACGTCGTACATCATGTAGACCATCAGGGTCTTGCCAAGGCCCCGTCAACCCGCGCGACCGGCAAACCGATCGATACTCTCAATCGATGCGATATGAGCGATCGATTGGCTGCCGCAATTGAAGCCGGCTATGATCGCGGTGCCCCCCATCGAGACAGGGCCGACCATGAATCTTCGCGATCTCAAGTATCTCGTCACGCTGGCCGACCTGAAACACTTCGGCCGTGCCGCCGAGGCGTGTTTCGTCAGCCAACCCACCCTGTCGACCCAGATCCGCAAGCTGGAAGAAGAGCTGGAAGTGACCATCATCGAGCGTGCGCCGCGCAAGGTGATGCTGACGCCGGCCGGTCGCGAAATCGTGGATCGGGCGCGCCGGGTGCTGGCCGATGTCGAACAACTGCGCGAGATCGCCCGCCGCAGCCGCGACCCCGAAGCCGGCACCGTGCGCCTGGGCTTGTTTCCGACCTTGGCGCCTTACCTGTTGCCGCATGTCGTACCCGGCATCCGTCAGCGTTTCCCGCGCCTGGAGCTGCTGCTGGTCGAGGAGAAAACCAACGAGATCCTCAACCGCATCCACGACGGCCGACTCGATGCCGGCGTGCTCGCCCTGCCCTTACCCGGCCACGACGACCAACTGCACGTCGAACCGCTGTTCAACGAGCCCTTCGTACTCGCTGTACCCGAGGGTCACCCGTTCACTCAGCGCGCCTCGATCGCCGCCTCGGATCTGGCCGGACGCGACTTGCTGCTGCTCGAGGAAGGCCACTGCCTGCGCGAGCAGGCGCTCGATGTCTGCCACCTGTCGGGCGCCAGCGAAAGGACCGGATTCCGTGCCACCAGTCTCGAAACCCTGCGCCAGATGGTCGCTTCCAATGTCGGAATGACCCTGCTGCCGACCCTGGCCATCAAACCCCCGGTGCCGCCACCAGAGCACATTCGGCTGATCCGTTTTTCCGGCAAGGCGCCGTATCGGCGAATCGCCCTGGTCTGGCGGCGCAGTTCGGCCATGGATGACTTCCTGAAGAAACTGGCCGAAGTTCTGCGCGCGCTGCCCGAGAGCCTGTTGGATCCTGCCAAGCCCTGAATCGGCGGCTGTGAGGGCTTCGGCAGCGGCGCGGTCGAGCACAATACCCCTGTCCATAGCTAAAACCTATCGCAGCGATCCGCATAATCGATTTCTTGGTGGAGCGCTTCGGCGCTATTCTAGGGCGGTGCGGCGATAGTCAAGGCCGCGCGCAAACACTATCTTTCGCGACGAGGTGACATCATGAGCTTGAAGGGAACCAAAACCGAAGAGAACCTGAAGGCCGCTTTCGCTGGCGAGTCGCAGGCCAACCGTCGCTATCTGTACTTCGCACAGAAGGCCGACGTGGAAGGCTTCAACGATGTCGCAGCGGTTTTCCGTTCGACCGCCGAAGGCGAGACCGGACACGCCCACGGCCATCTGGAATATCTCGAAACCTGCGGCGATCCGGCCACTGGACTGCCGTTCGGCGACACTACCGCCAACCTGAAGTCGGCCATCGCTGGCGAGACCCACGAGTACACCGACATGTACCCGGGCATGGCCAAGGCGGCGCGCGACGAAGGTTTCGATGAAATCGCCGACTGGTTCGAGACGCTGGCCAAGGCCGAGCGCTCGCATGCCAATCGTTTCACCAAGGCGCTGGCCGAACTCGAAGCCGCTGCCTGATTTGCCGGCGAACCCGGCCCGCGATAACGCGCTTTTCGCGCGATCGAGCACCAGCCCTCCCCTGCCGGGACGGCGCTCGCAGATCGCTGGTTCGGCAAGCCTGGGACGGCCGTCTGCCCCCGACGCCGTCCCGCCCCTCTGTCGGAGCCCACTCCACGGGCGTCCACGCCCCTCGTTCCTGCTCGCGGGGTGGGCTCCTTCAGGTCTATAGCGGCGGATGCCAGTCCTCGCGACTGAGCCAACCGGATACCGAGGGTTCGAATGAGCAACGCACCGACCGAAGCCCGCGAAGGTAGTCTCGATGCGCCGACGCGGCACCCGCTGGACTGGAAAAACCCCGAATTCTGGAACCACGACGCGCTTGATAAAGAGCTCGAACGTGTGTTCGACCTGTGCCACGGCTGCCGCCGCTGCGTCAGCCTGTGCCAGGCATTCCCGACCCTGTTCGATCTGGTCGACGAGAGCGAGACCATGGAGGTCGACGGCGTTGCCAAGGCCGACTACGGCAAGGTGGTCGATCAGTGCTATCTGTGCGATCTGTGCTACCAGACCAAGTGCCCCTACATTCCGCCGCATCCGTGGAATATCGATTTTCCGCATCTGATGCTGCGGGCCAAGGCGGTCAAGTTCCGCGAGCACAGCGCGCCGGCCTCGGCGCGACTGATCGCCAACACCCGGACGGTCGGTCGCCTGGCCTCGATTCCGGTGGTGGTGCAGGCGGTCAACTGGGGCAACAACAACGGCGCCGTGCGCGGACTGCTGGAAAAGACTCTGGGCGTGCACCGCAACGCCAAAGTCCCGGCCTACCACAGCGCGACCGCCGATAAACGCATCGAACACGACGACAGCGGCGCCGATGCCGTTGCCGCCGGCCCGACCACCGGCAAGGTGGCGGTGTTCGTCACCTGCTACGGCCGGTTCAATCATCCCAAAATGGTCGAAGACCTGGTCGCGGTCTACCGGCACAACGGCATCGCCGTGAAGCTGATCCGCCAGAACCAGTGCTGCGGCATGCCCAAGCTCGAGCTGGGCGATCTGGACACCGTCGATCGCTACAAGCAGGCCAACCTGCCGGAGATGGCGGCACTGGTTGCCGACGGCTGGGACATCGTGGCGCCGATTCCGTCCTGCGTGTTGATGTTCAAGCAGGAGATCCCGCTGATGTACCCGGACGATGCCGAAGTGCAGTCGGTCAAGCGGGCCATCTACGATCCGTTCGAGTACCTGATGCACCGTCACTCCGCCGGCGCGCTGAAGACCGACTTCAAGGCCGGCCTCGGCAAGGTGGCCTGGCAGGTCGCCTGTCATCAGCGGGTGCAGAACATCGGCCCGAAGACCAAGCAGGTGCTCGATCTGGTGCCCGACACCGACATCACCGCCATTGAGCGTTGCTCGGGCCATGACGGCACCTATGGCGTGAAGAAGGCGACCTATGCGTATTCGCGCAAGATCGCCAAGCCGGTCGAGAATCGGGTCAAGCAGGCCGAAGCCGACCACTTCACCAGCGATTGCGTGATGGCCGGTGCGCACATTGCCCACGGGCTGGGCGATGGACGCGAAGCCGAGCATCCACTCACCCTGCTGCGCACGGCGTACGGCATCTGACTCCGGCGCGCTGTCTGCAGGGTCGGGATCATCCGTCCTGCCGGCACGTCGGCATAAGCCGGAGCCGCCGGGCGACGCTCCGACCAAGCTTTCGCACATGAACGACACGCCCATCGACGACGACCTCGGCACCGCGCTGCGGGTACACAGACACCTGCGCCTGGTTCACTCTCAATCTCTGCAAAGGAGCCGAAAAATGGCCAAGCTCAGCCGTTCCGACCTGTTCAGCCTCGAAGCCTACGCCGCCGAACGCCCGGCATTCCGCACCAAGGTGCTGGCCCACAAGAAGAACCGCCAGGTCGCTCTGGGCGAGCACGCCACCCTGCTGTTCGAGGACCGGCTCACCGTTCAGTACCAGATTCAGGAGATGCTGCGCATCGAGCGGGTGTTCGAGGCGGCCGGCATCCAGGATGAGCTGGATGCCTACAACCCGCTGATTCCCGACGGCAGCAATCTCAAGGCTACCCTGCTGTTCGAGTATGCCGACGTCGAGCAGCGCAAGCGCGAGCTGGCGCGACTCGGCGGCATCGAACACAAGGTCTACGCCGAAGTCGAAGGCCTCGGCCGGGTGTTCGCCATCGCCGATGAAGACCTCGACCGCAGTGAAGCCGACAAGACCTCGGCTGTGCATTTCATGCGCTTCGAATTCAGTCCGGCGCAGATCATGGCCCTGCGTGCCGGCGCCGATTTCGGCTTCGGCATCGACGACGATCGCATGCGGGTCGGCGCCACGGTCAAGGGCGATACCCGGGCTGCGCTACTGGCCGATTTCGACTGAGCGAGTACGGCGTCGGGCGAATCGGCTGAGCTGAGCCGCAAGCGAGGAGTCGCCATTCAGCGGCGGTCGACGCGCGCGCTCAGCCGCTGTCGGCCGATGCCAGTCGCTCGGCGAACGCGGCCACTGCGTGCGCGCCGACCACATCGCCCGCCAGCAGCGGCAGCTGGGTCAATGGCAGATCGGGCAGCGCCGTGCGCAGCTCTTCCAGGTAGCGCTCCTCCTGAGCACGACGCTCGGCCAGAAAGCGGCCCTCATCCGCAGGAGCGCGCTTGTTGACGATCAGACCGCCCACCTGCACGCCGGCGCGACGCAACTGGGTGTGCAGCGCGATGGTTTCCAGCACCGGCAGCCGCTCGGCCGCCAGCACGATCAGGAAGGCCGCGCGCGTCTCATCGGCCAGCACCGCGCGCAGATGCTCGAAGCGATGCCGGCGGCGGTGGAGCAACTGCCTGATCCGCTGATCGCGATCGCGCGGCGCTTCGCTGCGCTCGCCACCGATAGCCCGTTCGCCGACGCCGTCATCGCCGCCAAGGTTGCGCAGCGCCGTGCCGAATCGCTCGCTTCTGGCCTGCTGCCTGAGCAGCCCTTCGGTCCAGGCCGACATCATTTCCGGCAACGCCATCAGTCGCGCGGTATGGCCGGAAGGTGCGGTGTCGAACACCAGCAGATCGTAGTCGCGCAACCCCTCCTCGACCAGTTCGGCGATCCGCTCCAGCAGCGCCGCTTCGTGCATGCCCGGTGCGTCGCGCGACAGGGCCAGATGCTTGTCGACTTCGCCGGACAGCTGCGCCGGCATCAACTTGCGCAGCTCCGCGCCGACTTCGTCCAGGTGCCGGTCGACGGTCTGGTTCGGGTCGAGTTCCAGCGCATCCAGGCCGGCTGCCACACGCACCGCGTCCGGGCCGATCGTGCGCTGCCAGAGGTGTCCCAGGTTGTGCGCCGGATCGGTCGACACCAGCAGCACGCGGCGGCCGCGATGGCTCTGATCGAACGCGATCGCCGATGCCACCGTGGTTTTCCCCACCCCACCCTTGCCGCCGACGAAAAGCACCCGGCGCGATGCGGCCAGATTCAGCAGCACGAGACATGATCCAGCGGCGAACGCTCCATCCCCATGCGTCGGTGCCAATCGTGAAACCGCTCGTACAGCACCGGCATCATTTCCAGCGTGTAGTAGCTGGAGGGATTGGGGATACTCAGCGATTCGGCGAACACCAGCAGCATGAACAGGTCCTCCTCATCGCGCCGAGCCTGGGCGAAGGCGCGGCGATAGGGAGCGACATAGAACTCGCGCAGCGCCTCCGAAAACCGTTTCAGCGCGCCGTCTTCAGGCTGATCGGCGGACATCGCTCAGCCTTCTTCCGCCTCTGCCCGACCGCCCTGGGATGCGCCCTCGCGCCCCTTGCGCATGGCCATGACCGCTTCGAGCGTGACCCACAACGCGGCCACCAGAATCACCACGTCCATGCCCAGCAGCAGCCAGTTTCCGGATGCGTAGAAGCTGCCCAACTGCACCACCAGCGCATACAGCGACATCAGCAGCAGGAAGCACAGCGGCACGATGGTATAGATCGCGTTGCGACCCAGCCGGATCAAAATCACCGAAATGATCGCCAGCGTGAGCGCTGCCAGCAGTTGATTGGTGGTGCCGAACAGCGGCCAGATCAACATGCCGCCGCTGCCGTCGGCACCGGCCCCGAAGGCCAGCGCAAGGCAGCTGGCCAGTGCCGCCAGGGTGCCCACCATCGTATTCACCTTGAAACCGGAGAGCTCACCGGCTTCCTGGATCACGAAGCGCTGCAAGCGTACTCCGGTGTCCATCGTGGTGGCGGCAAACAGGATCGCCATCGTTGCCAGCACCGTGGCGCCCAGATTGGCCGGCAGACCCAGTCCACTGGTCAGCAACGCCTGCCCGCCGTTGACGAAGGCGGTGACATTGCCGCTGCCGAACGCACTGTACACCGCCTGCCACTCGACCAGACTGGCAAACCCGGCGGTGCAGCAGATGATCGCGGCCAATGACAGCATGCCCTCGCCGACCGAACCGAAATAGCCGACAAAACGACCGTCGGTCTCCTTGTCCAGCTGCTTTGAGGTGGTGCCCGACGCCACCATGCCGTGGAAGCCGGAAATCGCGCCGCAGGCGATGGTGACGAACAGCAGCGGCACGATGCTCGGTGTATTGGCCGGCAGACCGGTGTTGAAGGCCGGCGCCACGACGTCGGGCGAGGCGATCAGCACGGCGGCATAGATGATGCCCAGGCCGATGAACAACTGTAGACCGTTGATATAATCGCGCGGCTGCAACAGCACCCACACCGGCAGCAGCGAAGCAATGCCGGCGTACAGGAACAGCAGCAGGATCCAGACCGATTTGGCGCCCAGGCCGAACACCGCGTCCGGCAGCACGATCGGATACATGCTGCCGATCAGTATCAGCGCGTAGAGCGCGATCACCCCGCCGACCGACGGCCACAGCAAACCAACGTGATAGCGGTAGATCAGTTGGCCGATGACCAGCGCGACGGCGATCGCGCCCCACACCGGAATCACCGAGGTGGGTGTCGACACCAGCAGATTGGATATCACCACGGCAAACGCCGCGTTGACCATCAGCAGCAGCAGGAAGATGACGACCAGAAACAGATTGCGCCCGCGCCGCCCGATGTAGCTGCCGCTGAGCATGCCGATCGATTTGCCCTTGCTGCGCACACTGGCCCAGAGCGCACCGAAGTCATGTACACCGGCGAAAAAGATCGTGCCCAGAATCACCCAGGCGAACGCCGGCCCCCAGCCCCAGATCACCGCGATCGCCGGCCCAACGATCGGCGCGGCGCCTGCCACCGATGTGAAATGGTGGCCCCACAGGACAAACCGGTTGGTTGGCACGTAATCCACCCCGTCGCGCAGGGTGTGCGCCGGCGTTGCGAATTCCGGATCGAGCCGGAAGATCCTTTCGGCGAGAAACTTCGAGTAGAAACGATATCCGAGCGCAAGCGCACCCAGACCGACCAGCAGCATTGCAATTGCGCTCATGATCCGCCCTCCCGTCAGAGGCCGATTCGGTGTCGGCCTTGTTCGGGAGCATGCGGGCTTGAGGCCGGAAATGGAAGTTCGCCGCAGCGCCGGGGCGGCCAACCTACGACTAAAGTCGATGCCCTAACGGGTTGCCAGCCGCCAATGGACCCGATCATCCGTGGCGCAGAAATACGCCGACCCGGCCGATCAGCGCCGCATCCCGGAGCGGGCCTGAATGGCCCAGGCCATGGGTGGTGACGCTCACTGCCGAAGGCCAGGCCGGTCGGATGCACTCGGGATCGGCAGAATGACCCGGCTGTCGGCGGCGTCGGCGATCAGCAACAGCTGGCTGTCGCCATCCCGATTCTCACTCCAGGCGAATGCCTCGGTGCGGTCGAACCGGTGCCGATGGTCGTCGAACCGGCCGGCGTAGTATTGTCGACATCGATCAATCGCCGGTTCCGGCGGATTGAGCCGAAGGTGGATCTCGTTGATCGGAATATACGGCCCGCGCCGTGCGCACAGGCAGACATGGCGCCTCGCAGATGCCAGACGCCGACGGCAACCGCGTTACCCTCGAGAAACTGCCGGACAGGCCATGAGGGGCGATGCGCAAGATCATCCACATCGACATGGACGCCTTCTATGCCTCGGTCGAACAGCGCGACGATCCGACCCTGCGCGGCCGGCCGGTGGTGGTCGCCTGGCGCGGGGCGCGCTCGGTGGTGTGCGCAGCCAGCTATGAGGCGCGGCGGTTTGGCATCCGCTCGGCTATGCCGGCGCTGCGCGCCGAGCGGCTGTGCCCGGATGCGGTGTTCGTGCCGCCCGATTTCGCTCGCTATCGGACGGTCTCGCGACAGATCCGCGAGATATTCCTCAACCACACGCCGCTGGTCGAGCCGCTGTCGCTGGATGAGGCCTATCTGGATGTCACCGAAAACCGGCGCGGCTTTGCCAGCGCCACCGAAACGGCCAGCGCCATCCGTGCCGAGATTCGCGAGATCACCGCGCTGACTGCATCGGCCGGCATCGCGCCCAACAAGTTTCTCGCCAAGGTCGCCTCCGACTGGCGCAAGCCCGATGGCCAGTTCGTCATCAAGCCCACGCAGGTCGAAGCGTTTCTGACGCCGCTGCCGGTGGCCCGGGTTCCGGGCGTGGGAAAAGTCACCCAAGGCAAGCTGTCCGAGTTGGGCATCGCGACGGTCGGCGATCTGCGCGCGCGCAGCGAGCGCGAGCTGGCGCTGGTCTTCGGGCGCTACGGACAACGGCTGTACGAACTGGCGCGCGGCATCGACGAAAGCCCGGTAGCCAGCGAGCGCCCGGCCCGCTCGATTTCCGCTGAAGACACCTTCGCCGAGGACCTGCCGCTGACTGCTTTGGACGACCCCCTGCGAACCCTGGCCCAGCGCGTCTGGGCCAGCGCGGGCAAGGCCGGTCTGATCGGCCGCACCGTGGTTGTGAAGCTGAAAACCTCGACCTTTCGTATCCTCACCCGAAGCCTGACACCCGACACGCCGCCAACAACCGAGGCGCAGTTTGTCGCACTCGCCCTGGCACTGCTCGACCGGGTGGATCTGCCGGACGACACCCGCTATCGGCTGGTTGGCGCGGGCCTGGCCAACCTGGTGGCGAAACAGCAGGCGTCGGCGCAGTCGGGTCTGTTCGATACGCGCCCAGCGGATGGCGACGTCGGCGATTGATGGCTGCCCCGCGCCTTCACCCGGCGCTCAGGGCGCCAACGGACACGCGACGCCGGTGCCCGCCAAGCCGCAATAGCCGCCCGGGTGCTTGGACAGGTACTGCTGGTGCTCGTCTTCGGCAAAGTAGAACGGCGGCGCCGGATGGACGATTTCGCTGCTGATCTCGCCCCGGCCAGCCGAATCGAGCCGCTGCTGATAGGCCTGGCGTACTGCCTTGGCGGTGTCGAATTGCGCCTGACTGGCGCAGTGCACCACCGAGCGGTACTGACTGCCGATGTCATTGCCCTGGCGCATGCCCTGGGTCGGGTCGTGGTTTTCCCAGAACACCCGCAGCAGCGCGGCGTAATCGACCCGCGACGGGTCGTAGACCACACGGACCGCCTCTGCGTGGCCGGTCAGCCCGGAGCACGTTTCCCGGTAGGTCGGATTCGGGGTGATGCCGCCAGCGTAGCCCACGGCCGTGGTGTGCACACCCGGGATGGTCCAGAACAGCCGCTCCGCGCCCCAGAAGCAGCCCATTCCGAATACCGCCACCTCATGACCCTCGGGAACTGCGATCAGCGGCCGGCCGTGGACGTGGTGCCGGTCGGTAACCGGCATCGGCCGCTCGCGGCCGGGCAACGCCTGTTCGGCGTTGGGCAAGCGCTGCTTGAAGGCGCCGATAGCGATCACGATGACTCTCCCATTGCGAAGTGCCGCGCTTGTTTTTCAGCGACAGTGTAGCGCCACGGCCGTGCAGATCAGGCGAAGTCCGGGGTCCGCTTTATGTTGCGGGTTTTCGGTCTCGACACCAGGCAACGCCGCGCCTGCGGGAGTTCATTCGTTGCTCGGCGACCGACGCTCCGGGCGCGCTTCGACAGCCGCGGCCGGGTGGGTCTGGGCTGGGTCATCGGTCGCGGCGACCGGCGCGGCGGCCGCCGATGCCCGGGTTCCGAAGAAGATGCCGATCAGCGCCAGGCTCAGGCCCAGCCATTCGATCGGCAGGGTCGGGCGACCAAACAGCAGCACATCCTGGAGGAAAGCCAGCAGCGGCTGAAGCAGCAGGCCAAGGCCGACCGCAGATGCCGAAAGTCGCGGCATGGCGCTGGCGATCAGCCACCAGCCCAGACATTGCGCCAGCACCGCCAGGGCCAGCAGCGCGGCCAGTGCGTGAAGCGTCGGGATGACAAACGAGCGGCCTTCGGCAAGGCCCGCCATGCCCAGCATCGGCGCGCACAGCAGCGAGGCGATGGCCAGCAATTGAATGGTCGGCAGCGAAGAATGCCGTCGCTGCACCTGCCGGAACGACAGCAGATAGACAGCGTAAGCCAGGCCCGTGGCCAGTCCGAACCAGACGCCGTGGCGGTAGGCATCGCTCAGCCCGCCCCAATCGCGGCCCAGCAGCAACCACAGGCCTCCCGCTGCCAGCACCAGACCCGCAAGATAGCGCGGCCCCAGTCGCTCGCGAAAAAACACGAAGCCGGCCAAGGCCATCACGAAGACCTGGAAGTTGGCCAGCAGCGTCGACAGCCCCGGCCCCACCGCGACGATGCTGCGATGCCAAAGCCACAGATCGGCGGCGAACGCCAGCGCCGGCAGGCTCATCCAGGCCCAGTCGCGCCAGCCGCCGGTTCGCCAGCGACCCGACACGACCAGCGCCACTGCGAGAATCGCGCCACCGAATGCCATTCGCCAGAATGCCGAAACGCTGGGTGGCAAGCCCGAAGCCGCCGCCAGCGGGGCCGCCGTGCTGATGCAGGCCGCGCCAGCCATGAGGCCCCACAGTGCCGCGCGCGGTCGACTCACAGGAACCGCGGCGGCGCATCGGCGCCGACGAATGCCGCGTGGCTCGGCGCCATGTGCACACGGTTCCGGCCGGCCTTCTTGGCGGCATACAGCGCCTTATCCGCGCGCTCCAGCAATGCATTGCCGTCGGTTTCCCCGGCGTGACGTGCCGCCACTCCGATGCTCACGCTCATCGCCACCGGCACGCCATTGGCCATAAACGACTCCTGAGACAGCGCCTCACGGATGCGTTCGGCGATCGGTCGGGCGCGATCGGCATGCAGCTCCGGCAGCACCACCACGAACTCCTCGCCGCCGTAGCGACCAAACACGCACTCGACGCCGGCCTCCCGGCGCACGACACTGGCCAATATCCGCAGGCATTGATCGCCGAATCCGTGACCAAACTGATCGTTGATCTGCTTGAATCGATCGACATCCAGGAACAGCAGCGAAAGCGGTTGAGCTTCACGCTCGGCCCGCATCAGCTCCATGGCCAGCCGAGCCTCCAGCGCCCGCCGGTTGAGCGCGCCGGTCAGCGGATCCACCTCCGCCTTGCGCTCCAGCTCCAGCGATCGACCGGCCTCCTCGATCGCCGCACAGGCAATTTTGGCAAACGCGGCAATCAGGCTCAGTTCTTCCTGACTGAATTCCGCCAATGGCTCGCGCTCGATCAGGATCACGCCCCAGCTTGGTTTGACCACCGGCAACGGCACCACCGCGAACAGCCCGCTGTGCTCGCCGTCGTTCGCTCCGGTGGCCAACGAGACCTGCACCGGCTGACGGGCACGCGCAAGATTGCGGATCGAACCACCCCGATCCTTGAACAGGGCGGCATACTCCAGCTTCAGCGACAACGGCTCGCTGAGCAGCACATCGCGACCGTCGTGGCCGTGCGAAAACACCGCAGAGCCGGTTTGCCGAATAAGCGGCTTCAACACGTCGAGCAAACGCCGGAACGCCACCCACTCCAGATCGCCCGGCAGCGCCGAACGCAGGGTCAGCTGGAGCGTATCGCTGAACTGTCGGCGCGCCTTTTCCAGCTGCAGATCGGCGTCGGTTCGCGCCTTCTCTTCGCGCACGCTGTCGCCCCGACGGCGAAATTCGATCACCCGCCCGGTCAGCGCCATCGACATTACAAACGTTGCCACGGTCAGCGCGATCTGAAATCCGTGGTTGAGGTAAGTCCCCTGCGGCAGAAAGCCCAGCCCCCACAGCGCGCGGGCACTGCCGGCGACGGCAATGACCAGCCACACCGGCAGCAACAGCTTCGCCATCGGCCGCCGATGGCGCACCGCGACCAACGCCATCATCGCCATCAACAGCGCGGCGGCTGTCCAAAGCACCGCCGACATGTTCTGCAACGGCCCGGTAAGGCGCTCGGGCCCGGCAATGCACGCGCCGGCAGCCGCCAGAAACACCCAGGGCATCCAGGACAGGATGCGGTCGCAGCGGTGGGCACGCTGGTCGAGGCAGGCGAAATCGCGCAGCAAGGAAAACAACGCAGCAACCAGCAGATGGCCGAGCGCCAGTATCCCGGTGGCACCTGCCTGGCTGAACAGGGACAGGCCGGGCAACTGGTACAACGGCCCGGTCAGCGCCGCAAGCAGCGCCGCCAACGCCACCACGAACCACAAATATCGTCGATAGCTCGACTCGCGAAGCGCGAAATACATCATGCCGGCATTGACCGCCAGCAGAAGCAGGCCGGTGAACAGCGCCGCCGTGATCATCGCGTTGCGGCGCTCGAGCGCGTCGAATGCATTCTGATCCAGAACCCGCGGATAAAGCCGCACGGCAGCCGCCGTCTCCACTTCCAGCAAGACCCGCGACGAGATCGCCGACGGCACGATGCGGAAGGCGAAGCCCGAACGGCTCAGGCCAGGCGCCGCATCGGCCTCGCGCCCGAACGCGCGGATGCTCTCGGACATCCAGCCCGAAGCTGTCTCCTGGTGAAGGGTGATGACATCCAGCGGCACCCGCTCCATCCACAGCATGGCGGCCGGCCGATCGCCCTCCATCCCGGCTGCTGGCAGGGCCAGGCTGATCCAGTGACGCATGCCCGGCGCCGCAGGCAAGGCCAGCGCGGCGTCGGGCGGCAACGTTGCGGCGCCATCCGGCAGCTCCGGCGCCACCTGCTCAGGCGTAGCGCCGGGCGTCCTGGTGACCAGCGAAAACCCGGACTCTGCCGAAGTCGCCAGCGCCGGACCGATCAGCGCGATCAGCACCAACAGCGAGGTCAAGCAGATCGCGCCCGAGCGCACGCCGGTCCGGCTGGCAGCCATGTCGATTGCACGGCGTCGAGCAATGCCTGCCCGCTGGCGCCTCGCGGTCGTCCGCTGCGGCCCGGTCGGCGAGACCGTGGCGTCAGGCGAGCGAATGATCCCCGAAACCACCGGGCTCATCCTGAGGGTCCGCCAATGCAACGGGTCGGGCCAGTTCGTCGGCCAACTCCTCGACCAGCGGACGCGCTTGCGCAAACGCCGATTCGGGAACGCACACGGCGACCAGGCCCATGACCGGCAGTTCGCCCATGGCGCCCGTGAGGTACTCGCCGCGCACCCAGACCGGAATTCCGGCCTGCTCCAGAACGCCGCGCACCAGGTGGGCGTCCACCAGATTTTCAGCCTCGTATACAACGCGCATCGCCCACCTCGCTGATCAGTACCCAGGCATCCACCGCCGGTATTCGCCGCCAGCGCCGAATCGCACGGCGCGACGACCCCAGCATACCCCGACCCACCGGCACGGGCGAATCGCCCGACTTGGCCCTGCCGGCGATAGCTGGACAGGTCGATTCGCCGATTCTGCGCTCAGGGAGCGCCGGCAGGCTTCACCGGTCGGCTAAACTTGCGGTTTTACCATCGACCCACACCATGACCGAGCCTGTGACCAGCGACTTCATCCGGCAAATCGTCCGCGCCGACCTGGCCAGCGGCAAGCACACGGCCATCCGCACCCGGTTTCCGCCTGAGCCCAACGGCTATCTTCATTTGGGCCACGCCAAGTCGATCTGTCTGAATTTCGGTATCGCCGAAGAGTTTTCCGGCGCCTGCACGCTGCGCTTCGACGACACCAATCCGGCCAAGGAAGACCCCGAATACGTCGCCGCCATCCAGGACGATGTCCGTTGGCTGGGCTTCGAATGGGCCGAGCTGCGCCATGCCTCGGACTATTTCGGCGTGTTCTATCTGGCGGCCGAAAAGTTGATCGCCGACGGCAAGGCCTTCGTCTGCGATCTGACCGCCGATCAGGTCCGCGAATACCGCGGCACGCTGACCGAGCCGGGCCGCAATTCGCCGTTCCGCGACCGCTCGCCCGAGCACAATCTCGATCTGTTCCGGCGCATGCGGGCGGGCGAATTTGCCGATGGCGCGCGCACCCTGCGCGCCAGGATCGACATGGCCTCGGGCAACATGACCCTGCGCGACCCGCCGCTCTATCGCATCAAGAAAGTGCCGCACCAGAACACCGCCGATGCGTGGTGCATCTACCCGATGTACGACTTCGCGCATTCGCTGTCGGACGCCATCGAGGGCATCACGCATTCGCTGTGCACGCTGGAGTTCGAAGAGCGCCGGCCACTGTACGACTGGTGCGTGCGGGAAGTCGGCCTGGTCGATCACCCCGAGCTGCTGGCTCCGCTGATCGATCGAGGCCTGCCCAATCAGGCCAGCGTGCCGCGCCAGATCGAGTTTTCCCGGCTCAACCTGAACTACACCGTGATGAGCAAGCGCAAGCTGGTCGCCATGGTCAAGGACCGCCTGGTCGATGGCTGGGACGACCCGCGCCTGCCGACCCTGATGGGCATCCGCCGGCGCGGCTTTCCGCCCGAGGCATTGCGCCTGTTCGCGCGCCGGGTCGGCATCAGCAAGCAGGATTCGACCATCGACTACGGCATTCTGGAAGGCTGTGTGCGCGAGGTGCTGGACGCCAGCGCACCGCGGCGGATGGCGGTGCTCGACCCGATCCGGCTGGTGCTGACCAACCTGCCCGAGGGCCACCACGAAACCCTGCATTTCGCCAACCACCCCAAGGACCCGTCCATGGGCGAGCGCGACGTGCCGTTCGGTCGCGAGGTCTGGATCGAGCGCGAGGATTTCGCCGAAGTGCCGCCCAAGGGCTTCAAACGGCTGATTCCGGACGGCGAGGTCAGGCTGCGCGGCGTCGGCATCGTGCGCTGCGACGAGGTGATCAAGGACGGCGACGCCGTGCTGGCATTGCACGGCACGCTCGACCCGCTGTCGCGACCGGGTTTGCCCGGCGCCGACCGCAAGATCAAGGGCACCATCCACTGGGTCGATGTCGCGCATGCCGTGACCGCCGAGGCGCGGCTTTACGACCGGTTGTTCGATGCGGCTGATCCGGACGACGACAGCGACGGCAAGGGCTACGCCGACCATCTCAACCCGGCATCCAAGCGAGTCCAGACCATCCGCGTCGAGCCGGCCGCGGCCGAAGCCGGGCCGGAAACCCGGTTTCAGTTCGAGCGGCTGGGTTACTTCGTGACCGATCGCATCGACCACACTCCCGGCACGCCGGTGTTCAATCGCGCTGTCGGACTGCGCGACACCTGGGCCAGATCGGGCGGCAACTGACCGCCGCCAACGAGCGGCGGTCGCTGGCCAAACCTGTCGGGCAGCGCCACACTCGGGTCAGCGGAGGTTTCAAGATTGAACTCGGTAGAACAGGAGTGCACACCGGATGAAATGGTTTTCCACGACTCTGTTGCTGAGCGCGCTGTCGATCGGCGCGCTGATCGCCGGCTGTGGCCACGCCGGCCCGCCGAACCCCGCCGAGGCCGAAGTCGATTCGCACGTCCAGCTTGACGTGGAAGCCGGCGCTGAGCCGCGCTACGAGGTCGACTACAGCTGCCGAACCGGCGCCGACTGCGCGGTGAAGAACGTCGGCAACTGCTGCGGCTACTATCCGGCTTGCGTCAACGCAGACAGCCCTACCTATCCCGAGAAAGTAATGGAGCAGTGTCAGCGCGACGGCCAGATGGCGATTTGCGGCTTCCGTGAAATCACCGCCTGCGTGTGCACCGCGGGGCGCTGCGAGGCCGACGAATCGTCCGCTGGCGCAGAACTGCAATGACCATCAATCACCAGATTCACCTCACCCTGCCGATCTGGCTGCGCGACGCGGTCGACGCCGAGGCGATCTACCCGGATGACGACAGCAAGCTGGCGCTGGCCATCGCCCTGTCGCGCGGCAACGTCGAGCGCGGCGGCGGCCCGTTCGGCGCGGCGCTGTTCGATGGCCGCGGCCGGCTGCTCTCGGTTGGCGTGAACCAGGTCGTCCCGCAGGCCTGTTCGGTCGCCCACGCCGAAATGATGGCGCTGATGACCGCCCAGCAGCGCTGCCAGCTGTTTCGTCTCAACGACCCGGATGGTGGCCTGCCCGGCCCCATCGCACTTGCGACCTCGGCGCAGCCGTGCTGCCAGTGCTATGGCGCCAGCGTCTGGGCCGGCATCGACGAACTGCTGATCGGCGCACGCTCCGAGGATGTCGAGGCGCTGACCGAATTCGACGAAGGCCCGCTGCCGGCGGACTGGATCGGCGAGCTGGCCAAACGCGGCATCGCCGTGCGCCGCGACATTCAGCGCGAGGCGGCAATGGCGGTGCTGCGCGACTACAGCGCAGGCGGCGGCGCGCGCTACTGAGCCAACCGGTAACTGATGCCGGTCGATCGCCGGATGCGCCGGTTCAGGATGTGCCGGTTCAAAGGCAATCGCTCACAGCCCGGCCGCGTGTCGCCACAGCGCGCGACCAACCGGAGGCAATGCCCCGGCCAGGCCCAGCAACCGGCCGCGCAACAGAGTCGGCAGCAGCGCGTCATTGGAAAACACCCGGTTGACGGCGTCGAAGGCGAACGCGGACAGCGTGTCGTCGCTGCGCCGTTCGCGCTGGTAGCGGGCCAGACGATGCGCCGCGCCGATATCGCGGGTGCCGGCCTCCCCGACCAGCCGACGCAGACAAGCGACATCGCGCAGGCCCAGATTGACGCCCTGCCCGGCCAGCGGATGCACGGCATGCGCCGCGTCGCCTGCCAACACCACCCGACCGGCCACGTAATCGTTGGCCAGCTGGCGCCTCAGCCCGAACGCCGCGCGCGACGACGCGGCAATCACTTCGCCCAGCGTGGCATCGAATGCCCGACCTAGCTCGCGCAGGAAGTCCGCGTCGCTGGCGGCCAGCAGGCGCTCGGCTTCGGCATCGGGCAGGGTCCAGACGATGGAACTGACGCAACCCGGCGCCGACCCGGGCAATGCGTCATCGGCGCACGGCAGGAAGGCCAGCGGCCCGGTCGGCAGGAAGCGCTGCCAGGCGGTGTCGTCATGCCGGCGCTCGGTGGCGACATACGCCACCAGACCGCGTTGGCGATAATCGTGGCTGGCGACCTGCAGGCCGGACAGTTGCCGAAGCGCCGATCCCGCACCGTCGGCGGCCACCACCAGACGCGCCCGCAGCCGGCTGCCGCTGGCCAGCGTCAGAACGGCGCCGTCGTCTTCGGTTTCCAGCGAATCGACCTGATCGGGGCAGTAGCGTTCGACGAGCGGCTCGGCGACCAACGCTTGCCACAGCCGATCCACCAGCACGGCGTTCTCCACGATCCAGCCCAGGCATTCGCGGCCCAGATCATCGGCGTGGAAGCTCAGCTCACCGCCGCCGCCCGCATCCCATACCCGCATGTGCCGGTAGGGCTGGGCACGCGCGGCCAGCACCTGGGACCACACGCCCAGCGAATCGAGCAACGCGGCGTTGTCGGGCGCGAATGCATAGACCCGCAGGTCGGCTGCCTCGGCGCGCCACGGCATCGGCTCGCGCGCCTCGACCAGAGCCACCCGACGGCCATCGCGGGCCAGCGCCAGGGCCGCTGTGGCGCCGACCACGCCGGCGCCCACCACCACCGCATCCAGCGAGCCGCGCCGGCTCATTCGCCACCCCGCGCCAGCGACGGCACCCGGCCGCGATAGCCCATCGCGCCCCCGACCAATGGTGCCCGCAGGCCGGGCAGCTGCGACAGCGCGACCAGGCCCAGCGAACGCAAGCCACGGGCCAGCGACGACGGGTTGGCAGTCAATCGCGCCAGACCATCGCTGAATGCCAGAGTGCGCGCGCGGTCTTCGCGCCGCGCCGCGACGTGGGCAGCCAGCAGCCCGGCGTCGCCCGGATCGGCCGAGGGCCCGGCATCGGCCAGGGCATCGACATAGCTCAGCGCATCGCGCAGGCCGAGATTGAAACCCTGCGCGCCGATCGGATGAATGGTCTGGGCGGCATTGCCCATCAGCAGCGCCCGGTGTCCGTCGAGTCGTTCGGCCACCGAGCGGATGATCGGATAGCTCGCCCGTTTGCCGACCCGCACGAACCGCCCGGCCCGGCCACCGAACCGCTCCTGGATCAAGGCCAGATAGTCGGCGTCCGACAGCGCCTGCACGCGCTCGGCCTGATCGCGCGCCACGCCCATGATCGCCCCGTAATGACCGTCCGGACGCGGCAGCAATGCCAGCGGACCGGTCTCGGTGAATCGCTCCCAGGCTTGCCCATCGGGCGGGCGGCTGCTGGCCAGGGAGCTGACGAACAGGGTTTGCCGGTAATCGTGGTCGAGCGTGGCGATGCCCAGCGCCTTGCGCACGAAACTGTGGCTGCCATCGGCGGCGATCACCATGCGCGCGGTCAGCGTTCGGGTCGCGCCTTCGCCATCCAGCGCGATGCGGTAGCCACCGGGTTCGGCGTGCAGGGCGGACACCCGTGCCGGGCAATAGCGTTGCAGACTGGAGAGTTCGGCCAGCCTGGCTTCCAGCGCGGCACCCAGCTCGCGGGCCACCACCACGCCGCCGAAGCGGTCACGGCCGTAATCCTCGGCGCTCAACCGCACCGCGCCGAAATCGCCGGATCGGGTGACGTGGATTCGCCGGATTGCGGCCGGGCCGGTGGCGAAATGCGTGCTGACGCCCAACGCCGCCAGTGCATTCAGGCTGGCCTCGGCCAGCGCCAGATTGCGTTCGTCGAAACTCGGCCGAACCTGTGCCTGACCCGCGGCTACCGCTTCGATCAGCGCCACCGTTCGGCCGCCGAGGCGATCCAGCGCGCAGGCCAGGCTGGCGCCGACCAGCCCACCACCGACGATGGCGATGTCGCAGTCCTGGTGAGGTTGGTGCACGGAAATGGTGAAATCCTGATAAACGCCGACGGGCCGGTCACCCCGGGCCGCCAGCGGCGACGATGGATCAGGGCCGACTCCGATCGGAAGTCGAAGGGGGCGACCTGCGTTATCCTTAGTGTACTGTGTGACCCCGTGAAGTGGCGGCCGCGCGACGCGATCCGCCGACACATTCCATGGTCCGGCGAATCACTCGCCAAATGCCGCTGCCCTCGCCTCGATTCACCGCCTCACGTTTTGGAAATTCGCCCTGTCATGACGCCCAACGCCGCAACGCCCCGCCTCAAGACCGCCCCTGTCGTGCTGACCGCGATGATCGTGGCCGCCGCCCTCACCCGGTTGCTGCCGCATCCGCCCAACTTCGCGCCGATGGAAGCCATGGCGCTGTTCGGCGGCGCCTGGTTCGCGGCACGGCACTGGGCGCTGATCGTCCCGCTGGCGGCGATGCTGGTCTCCGACCTCGTGCTGGCCGGATTGCTGGGCGGCGACTACGTCGCCTACCTGTTCTCGTTCGATCACGCACTGGTCTACGTCAGCATCGTGGCCATTACTCTGCTTGGCTTCGCGCTGCGCGGCAGGGTGACCGCAGGCCGCTTGCTGGGCTATTCGCTGGCCGGTTCGGTGTTGTTCTTCCTGGTCACCAATCTCGCCGCCTGGCTGACCCTGCCGATCTATCCAGCCACGCCGAGCGGCCTGCTGGCGGCCTATGCGGCCGGCATTCCGTTCTTCCAGTGGACGCTGCTGGGCACCCTGTTCTATACCGCAATCCTGTTCGGCGGCTTTGCCCTGCTGCGCCGCCAGTGGCCGACGCTGCGCGCTCAGACCGCCTGAGCCCGGCCTAGATGGGTAACCGGCTCTCGAAAATCTATACCCGCACCGGCGACGACGGCTTGCGATGCCTGCCGTCGGCTGCCGCGCTTCCTGCGCGGCTGCCGACTCTCCCGGCAAAAAACGTCGTTTTTGCCGGGCTCCGCCGCTCGCCGGCTGTCGCCGACGAGCGCGTGCGGAACCTCCCTGTTCCGCCGTCGTGCCGTCGTGAGTCCCGCTGCCATGGGTAACCGGCTCTCGAAAATCTATACCCGCACCGGCGACGACGGCTTGCGATGCCTGCCGTCGGCTGCCGCGCTTCCTGCGCGGCTGCCGACTCTCCCGGCAAAAAACGTCGTTTTTGCCGGGCTCCGCCGCTCGCCGGCTGTCGCCGACGAGCGCGTGCGGAACCTCCCTGTTCCGCCGTCGTGCCGTCGTGAGTCCCGCTGCCATGGGTAACCGGCTCTCGAAAATCTATACCCGCACCGGCGACGACGGCACGACGGGGCTCGGCGATGGCAGCAGGGTGGCGAAGGATTCGGCGCGGGTGGCGGCCTATGGCACCGTGGATGAGGCCAACTCGTGCATCGGCGTGGTACTGGCCTGCGATCTTCCCGAGCCGGTGCGCGCGTTGCTGATCGCCGTCCAGCATCAGCTGTTCGACCTCGGCGGCGAGCTGTGCATTCCCGGCCATGCGGCGATCTTCGATGCCGACATCGACCGTCTGGAACAGGCGCTCGATGGCTTCAATGCCGACCTGCCGGCGCTCAAGGACTTCATCCTGCCCGGCGGCGGTCTGGCCGCCGCGCATTGTCACGTCGCGCGCACGGTGTGCCGGCGTGCCGAGCGCGAAACGGTGACCCTGGCCCGCCACGACGCGGTGCGTCCGCAGGCGGTGCGCTACCTGAATCGGCTGTCGGACCTGCTGTTCGTGCTGGCCCGCGTACTGGCCCGCCACAGCGGACACGGCGAGGTGCTCTGGAATCATGAGCGACGCAACGGCTGACCTCGATCCAGCGGCCGGCCCCGGACACCGCCCGGCGCTGGCAGTGTTCACGCACCTGGCCTGCCTCGACCACGACCCGGGCCTGGGCCATCCGGAAAATCCGGCGCGTCTGGCCGCCGTGCTCGACGCGCTGGAGTCGGGCCTGCCCGACCTGACCTGGCTGGAAGCACCGCAAGCCCTGCGCAGCCAGTTGTCCCGCGTGCACACGCCGGCGCTACTCGCCGAGGTGCTCGATCGTCACGTCGAGGGCCACTACCGGATCGACGCCGATACCATCATGAACAACTGCTCGCGCGAGGCGGCGCTGCGGGCCGTCGGCGCCGGCGTGGCAGCGGTCGATGCTGTGATGTCCGGCAGTCACCGCCGAGCTTTCTGCGCGGTGCGCCCGCCCGGTCACCACGCAACCGCCGACATCGCCATGGGCTTTTGCCTGTTCAATGCAGTCGCCGTGGCGGCCGCCCACGCGCTGGAGCAACATGGCCTGTCGCGTGTGGTGATCGCCGATTTCGACGTGCACCACGGCAACGGCAGTCAGGATATCTTCCAGCGCGATCCGCGAGTGATGTACCTGTCGTCCCATCAGGCGCCGCTGTATCCCGGCACCGGCTATCACGAAGAGCGCGGCGTGGGAAACATCCTCAACGCCCAACTGCCGCCGGGCAGCGGCAGCGCGGCCTTCCGCGCCGCCTGGTCGGACGCCCTGCTGCCGGCCATCGATCAGTTCCGGCCGCAGCTGGTGCTGGTTTCGGCCGGATTCGACGGCCACCGGCTGGAACCGCTGGCCGACCTGAACCTGGAAACCGACGACTACACCTGGCTGACCGCCGAGCTGCTGGCCCGCGCCGAGCGCCACGCCAGGGGTCGCATCGTGTCGCTGCTGGAGGGCGGCTACAGTCTGACTGCGCTGCGCGAATGCGCCCTGGCCCACGTCCGCGCGCTGGCGGTTTGATCGCCCACTGGGCTGTCCCGTCGGTCCGCTGCGGGTTGCACCGCGTCGGCCGAAACCGGTCAACCCGCCGCTTCGAAGTTCAACGCCAGCGAGTTGATGCAGTAGCGCAGGCCCGTGGGCGCGGGTCCGTCCGGGAACACATGCCCCAGGTGCGACTGGCATCCGGCGCAACGCACCTCGATTCGGCGCATGCCGTGGCTCAAGTCCTCGTGCTCGGTGACCGCGTCGCTGGCCACCGGCTGGAGGAAGCTGGGCCAGCCGCAGCCGGAATCGTACTTGTCCGCGGAGTCGAACAGGGCGGCCCCGCAGGCAGCACAGCGATAACGGCCTTTCGCTTTGTGATTCCAGTACTTGCCGCTGAATGGCGCCTCGGTTGCCGCCTGTCGGCAGACCGCATACTGATCTTCCGTGAGGGTCTTCCGGTACGGATCGAGATCGGTTTCGTCTGGCCCAGTCATCGCATTTGCGCCTTTTCGAAGAGTCGGATCGGGGCGACCAGATTGCCTGCACACCGGGCTTTGCGGCAAGCTAGCGCGTCGTGCAAAGCAGGGAACACCGCGTGCGTCGCAGAATATTAACCGTGCTGGTGGCCGCCCACCTCGCCGCAGGGTATGCCAAGGCCGACGATACCCGCCTGGACGATCCCGCGTTGTGGCACCTGTGCAGTGGCAGCGAGGCGATCCCGTCGTTTCCCTACCGAATGGAAAAGCCGGCCGATCTGGCAGATGACGAAGTGGCCATCGAGGCGGACAGCATCGATGTGCAGGTTCGGGAACGCACGGTGTTCGAAGGCGATGTCGAGTTGCGTCGTCTCGACCAATGGGTCGGCACGCCCCGCCTGGAATACGACCACGCGCTGGAAAGCTGGCACACCGAGCGCGGCCTGCGCTATCAGGACAGCAGCATCCGGTTCACTGCCGCGCGTGGCGAGGGCCAGCCGCCGCAGGAGCAGCACCGTCTGGAAAATGCCGAGTACCAGTTGATCGGCCTGCGCGGCAACGGCCACGCCGGCGTTGCCCGCATCGACCATGGCCTGGGCTGGCTGCACGATGCCACGTTCACCACCTGCGATCCGGAAGGCCCGCACTGGCAGATCGAGGCCAAGCGCATCCGCATCAACAGCGAGGAAGGATTCGGCACCGCCTGGGGCGCCAAGATCCGGGTCGGCAACGTGCCGGTGTTCTATCTGCCCTACATCATCTTTCCTATCGACGACACCCGTCGCTCGGGTTTTCTCTACCCCTCGCTCGGGGTCAGCGGGCGCAGCGGATTCGAGCTGGAGGTGCCCTACTACCTCAACCTGGCGCCCAATTACGACGCCACGCTCACCCCGCACCTGATGACCGACCGCGGCGTGAAGATGAACGTCGAGGCACGCTACCTGTTCCCCAATCACCGTGGCCTGCTCGAAGGCGGCTACCTGCCCGATGACAACGAAGCCAACCGGGATCGCGGCGATCTGCACTTCGAGCATTTCAGCCGGCTCTCGCGCAACTGGCAGACCACGGCCGACGTGAATCTGGTCAGCGACGACCGGTTCTTCGAGGATTTCGGCGAATCGGTCAACCGCGCCGCCACCCGCCTGCTGGCCAGCAATCTGGTTGTGCGCGGTCGTGGCCAGGGCTGGCGGACCGAGTTCGCGGTCGAGGACTGGGATCTGGTCGACCCGCTGGTCAGCAACAGCGCAGAACCCTTCAAACACCTGCCGCGAGTGAATTTTCAGTGGGAGCAGCCGGTCTTTTCGGCGCTGCGGGCGGGCCTGCAGTCGGAGCTGATCGCTTTCGATCACGACTCGCTACCGGCCGGCGATCGCATCGATCTTCGACCCTATCTGGCGGCCCCGATGCAGGGCCTGTCCTGGTTCGTCCGCCCACAGATCGCCTACCGCTATACCGCCTACGAAGTCGACTCCGAACTCGCTGTCGATGGCGACCGCAGCCTGAGCCGACGATTGCCGATCTACAGCCTGGACAGCGGCCTGTTCTTCGAGCGCAACACCACGCTGTTCAATCGTGATTGGCTGCAAACCCTGGAGCCGCGCTTCTACTACCTTCGCGCGCCGTTCCGCGACCAGACCGACCTGCCCAATTTCGATGCCCGTGAGCTGACCTTCAGCTTTGCCCAGCTGTTTCGCGACAACACGTTCAGCGGCGCCGATCGTCAGATCAACGCCAACCAGGCCACGATGGCGGTGACCACCCGCTTCCTCGATCCCGACAGCGGTCGCGAATATTTCTCGGTCGGTGTGGGGCAGGCGCGGTTCTTCGATTCGCCCCGGGTCGGCCTGCCCAACACCACGGTCATCGAGCGCGACGAGTCGCCTCTGGTCGGCGAGCTCGACGTCCGGCTCGACGACCGCTGGAGCCTCGGCACCACCCAGCACTGGGATACCGCCAGGGGCCGCACCGACCTCTCGGTGGCGCGCACTCAATATCGATTCAAGGGCAATGGTGTCGCCAACCTGTCCTACCGCTTCCGACGCGATGAGCTGGAGCAGACCGACGTGTCGTTCGTCTATCCGCTCAGCCCGGTCTGGCGCCTGGTCGGGCGCTGGAACTACTCGATCAGGGACGATTCCTCGGTCGAAGCGCTCGGCGGCGTGGAATGGGACAGCTGCTGCCTCGGCGTCCGGCTGATGTTCCGAAACTTCGTCACCAGCCGAGAAGGCGACAAGAGCAACCAGATCTACCTGGAATTCGAGCTCAAAGGACTGACCAGTGCCGGACGCGATACAAGGACGGTGCTGGAAAGTGCTATCCTCGGTTACCAGCGATGAATTTCCTCGCTTTATCAATCGTTAACACGGCATTCGCCGGTCTCCCCCGTTCCCGCCGCGACGTTGCCCGTCGCGGCCGTTTTTGAGGTTGTCACGATGAGAATCCTGCTCGGTTTTCTGCTGGGTCTGGCCAGCCTTTCGGCGTCGCCGGCAAGCGCCCAATCGCTGCCGCTGGAACCGCTCGACCACATTGTCGCCGTGGTCGACGACGATGTCGTGCTGCGCAGCGAACTCGATGTCGCGGTGGCCAATATCGCCAACCGCTTCGCCCAGAACCCCGAGCAGTTGCCGCCCAGAAACGTGCTGGAACGGCAGGTGCTGGAGCGGCTGATCATGATCAAGCTGCAGGTCGACCGGGCCCGTGGCACCGGGGTGCGGATCAGCGACGCCGAGCTTGAGCAGGCGATTTCCGGCATTGCCGGCCAGCAGGGGCTTTCGGTGGCGCAACTGCGCGCCCAGTTGAACGCGGAGGGCATTCCCTATGAGGAATTCCGCAATTCGGTGCAGGAGGAACTGCTGATCCAGCGTCTCAAGCAGCGCATCTCCCAGAGCCGGGTCGTGGTCAGCGAGAGCGAGATCAACATGGCGCTGGAGACCACGCCGCTGCAGGGTCAGGAGATCCGCCTCGCGCACATCGTGGTTTCCCTGCCGGAGAACCCGACGCCCGATCAGATACGCACGGCGCAGACCAAGATCGAAGGCGTCAAGGAGCTGATCGACCGCGGCGAGATGGACTTCACCGCCGCCGCCATTCGCTATTCCGACAGCCCCAATGCGCTGGAAGGCGGCGATCTGGGCTGGCGCAGTGCCGATGCCATTCCGCCGATGTTCCTCAGCGTGATCGAGTCCCTCCAGCCCGGCGACGTGACCGACCCGATTCGCGGCCCTACTGGCTATCAGCTGCTGACCGTGGTCGAGCGCAGGGACGCCGGCGCCCAGAAGATCACCCAGTTCCGGGCCAATCACATGATGATCGGCATCAATGAAGTGGTCAGCAGCGAGCAGGCCCGCGCGCGGATCGATGTGCTGCGTCAACGTCTGGTGGCCGGTGAGGACTTCGCCGAACTGGCCAAGGTCGAATCCGACGACACCGCCACCCGCGCGCTCGGCGGCGACATGGGCTGGTTCGAGGACGATGCCTGGGGTACCGCGGTCGGCAATGTGGTCACCAGCCTGAAAGATGGCGAGCTATCGGAGCCGTTCCGGACCGAGATGGGCTGGCATCTGATCGAGCGGGTCGGCGAGCGCGAAGAAGACGTCACCGTCGCCAGTCAGCGCAACCGTGCCCGGGAGACCATCGGCCGGCGCAAGGCGGACGAAGAGTACGATCGCTTTCTGCGCCAGATTCGTGCCGAGGCGTTCGTGGACATGCGGCTTCAGTCGTAACGCCCACGTTGTCCAGCCAACGCGTCACCTGCGGGCCGCCGCCAGTGCTGGCGCTGGTGCCCGGCGAGCCGGCCGGCATCGGTCCGGAACTGTGCGTACGCCTGGCACAGGGCCAGCGCCACTGCCGGCTGGTCGCGCTGGCCGATCCTTCGATCCTGCTCCGCGCCGCGCAGCGTCTGGGATTGCCGTTGAAACTCTGCCCGCCCGACGCCGAAACCGGACCGGGCGAGCTGGCCGTTGAGACCATCGCGCATCCCGTCATTCCGTCGTTCGGCCAGCCCGACCCAGCCAACGCCCGCAGCGTGATTGCCGCCCTGGAAGCGGGCGGGCGCGGCTGCCTCGACGGCCGGTATCAGGGTCTGGTCACCGGCCCGGTCCACAAGGCCGCGATCAATGACGGCGGTATCGCCTACAGCGGAACCACCGAGCTGCTGGCAGAACAGGCCGGGACCGATGTGGTGATGATGCTCGCCACCGCGGTGGCGCGCGCCGGCCAGAGGCCGCTGCGGGTGGCGCTGGCGACCACCCACCTGGCGCTGCGCGCGGTACCCGACGCAATCACCGAACTCGGGCTGACTCGCACGCTGCGCATCCTGGATTCCGCGCTGCGCCGGGATTTTGGCTTGCCCGCCCCGCGCATCGCCGTGCTCGGCCTGAACCCGCACGCCGGCGAAGCCGGGCTGCTGGGGCGCGAGGAGATCGAGGTGATCGAGCCGGTGCTGGAACGGCTGCGAAGTATCGGGCTAATCGTGATTGGCCCGCTGCCAGCCGACACCGCTTTCCTGCCGAATCTGCTGAGCGGCTTCGACGCCGTACTGGCCATGTACCACGACCAGGGCCTGCCGGTGCTCAAGCACGCCGGCTTCGAGCACGCGGTCAACATCACCCTCGGCCTGCCCTACCCGCGCGTGGCGGTCGATCACGGCACGGCGCTGGAACTGGCCGGCAGCGGGACCGCCGACCCTTCCAGCCTGATCGCAGCGATGGAGCTGTGCACCGAGCTGGCCCGGCATCGCGGGCCGGCGGCATGAGGGACACCGCGCACCGGCACAAGAAATCGCTTGGACAGCACTTTCTGCACGACACCGGCGTGGTCGAGCGGATCATTCAGGCGGTATCGCCCCGGCCGGGCGACCATCTGGTCGAGATTGGGCCGGGCGCAGGCGCCCTCACGCTGCCGCTGTTGGAGCGCACCGGCCGGCTGACCGCCATCGAATTCGACCGGGACCTGATTCCGCGCCTGACCAAAGCATCGCGCGCGCTCGGCGAGCTGACGCTGATTCAGGCCGATGTGCTGTCGGTCGACCTGACCGCCCTGGCCGAAGGTCGAACACTTCGGATGGTCGGCAACCTGCCCTACAACCTGTCCTCGCCGATCCTGTTTCACTGCCTGGATCACCTTCCGGTGATCGCCGACATGCACTTCATGCTGCAAAAGGAAGTGGTCGACCGGATGGCCGCAGCACCGGGCTCCAAGGTCTACGGTCGGCTCAGCGTGATGCTCCAGTCGGTCTGCGAAGTGACCTCCTTGTTCAAAGTGCCGCCCGGCGCGTTCACGCCGCCGCCAAAAGTCGATTCGGCGGTGGTGCGCCTGACTCCGCTGCCATCCGGTGCGGTATGCATCGACAACCCCGAGCTGTTTGCCAGCGTGGTGCGCGCCGCCTTCGGTCAGCGTCGCAAGACGCTCCGAAACGCCCTGTCCACAGTCTGTACCGCCGCCGAGATCGAAGCCTGCGGAATTGACCCCGGCGCACGCGCGGAAACGCTGTCGGTCGATGATTTTCGCCGGCTGGCAAACGCGCTTCATGCAGCCGCGCGATTCCGTAAACTGGCGCCATGAGCGAAGAAAGCACCTACGAGATCGAAATCCGCGTCGAGACCGCATTCCTCGAAGAGGACTCCGCGCCCGACGATGAACGCTACGTTTTCTCCTACACCATCCGCATCTGCAACAGCGGTTCGGTCGGTGCGCGGCTGCTGAACCGGCACTGGGTGATCACCGATGCCAACGGCAAAGTGCAGGAGGTTCGCGGCGACGGCGTGGTCGGCGAGCAGCCCTGGCTGCAGCCCGGCGAATGCTTCGAGTACACCTCCGGTGCGATCCTGGAAACCAGCGTCGGCACCATGCAGGGCAGCTACGGCATGGTCGGCGACGATGGCACCGCGTTCGATGCGAACATCCCGCCGTTCATTCTCGCCGTGCCCAGGACGCTGCACTGATGGCAGCCTACGCCATCGGCGATGTCCAGGGCTGCTACGACGCACTTCAACGACTCCTCGAAAAACTCCAGTTCGATCCGGCCCAAGACACGCTCTGGTTCTGCGGCGATCTGGTCAATCGCGGCGGTCAGTCGCTGGAAACCTTGCGGCTGATTCGCTCGCTCGCCGCAAACTCGATCGTAGTCCTGGGCAACCACGACCTGTCCCTGCTCAGCATCGCCGAGCGCAAGGAGGATGAACAGCGCCGGGTCAATCAGGACATGCAGCGGGTGTTGTTTGCGCCCGATCGCGATGATCTGCTGACCTGGCTGCGTCTGCAGAAGCTGGTTCACGCCGACTCCGAGCTGGGATTTCTGATGGTCCACGCCGGACTGGCGCCGAAATGGACCGTCAAGCTGGCCGAAGCGCGCGCCCGTGAAGTGGAGAGCGCGCTGCGCGCCAAGGGCTATCGAAAGCTGCTGCGCGGGCTGTACGGCGACCGCCCGTCGTGGTCGCCGAAACTGACCGGCGTCGATCGCGACCGGGCGATCATCAATGTGTTCACCCGAATGCGCTACTGCACTCCGGCCGGACGCATCGCCTTCGAGGAAAAGGGCCGGCCGGGCACCCAGAAGCCCGGCGCCTATCCGTGGTTCGAAGTCCCCGGGCAGGTTCATCGCGAGTTGAACATCGTCTGCGGCCACTGGTCCACGCTGGGGCTGTTCATGGGCCTTGGCGTCTACGCCATCGACACCGGCTGCGTCTGGGGCGGCCCGCTGACGGCACTTCAGTTGGGTGCGGAACTTCGAGTGGTCCAGGTACAAGGTCGCCAGCCGTAACGCGGTTTCCGCGCACCGACCCGGCTCGCATCGCCGCCAGCCCGCGCGCGCAGTAAATTCGGCTTGCCGTTGCCCACGATGAACCGACCAATCCAGCCCACGTATGCCTGCTGGGTGCGCAAACAGTCGTGTTTGAGCGGTAATTAGCGGCGAACTTCGTCGAACATGCACGCAGCACGCAGTTCCGCCAACGTCCCGGATACACCCCCTGATCCGCGCTCATATCCCATATGCCCTCTCCCCCAAGGTGTAGCATGCAAGTCTGACAATGCGACCCCATCGGGCATATCAGGCAACTGCTTGAAAAGGGGCAGGAAACTTGCTTGACGCGAGATAAGTCGGGTGTGACCATACGGCGCTACACCCCGGATCAGGGGGATACTTGGCGTTATGCGGCAAGGGGAGTGAAATGGCTGACCAGAGTCCAGAGATGCAAAAGCAACTGGCGGTCAAGATTGCGGCATCGGCTAATGCCGAAGAGAAGCAGGCCATCCGCATCTGGATCGAGCGTCTACTTGCGCTCAAGGCAACCAATCTTCCGGCTGCTCAGAAAGCGAAGCAAGCAATCTCGCTCACTGCCAACAGCAAGGTTGTTCTTCCTACCGTCAAAATCATCGCGCGTGAGGCCAAACGCTTGGCTTGGGACGAGCGCGGGCTCAAAGGACGACTTGGACTTGGTGGTGCCGCTGTAGGCGTCGCGCTCTTCGGCGGCCAAGGAGCAGGCATCGCCGCACTTGGTACCGCAATCGGTGTCCCGCTTTGGGTCGTCTTCGGCGCAGGGGCAGCGTTCGCCGGAGTTCTGTATGAGGAGATCACGGGTAAGCGGCCAAGCACCAAAACTACCTACACAGTGATTGACGCCGAGCGGAAGGATCCCGAGGATGCCGCATAACGTATAAGGATAGATCGCGCGCAGCCGCGATCTGATCCGGTTGTTGAACAAGCCCGGTGGCCTGCCTCACCGTATCTATGGAAAAAGCTTTTCGAGGGTGGCCCGGCGCTGGGCCGGGGGAGGCC
>Ga0209024_1000290_pt1 | contig 98946 bp, 93 predicted proteins | sample AutmiccommunBRH5_FD_187380 | JGI IMG/M metagenome (GOLD analysis project Ga0209024, IMG submission 187380) | Deep subsurface microbial communities from Mt. Terri, Switzerland - Autotrophic microbial communities BRH/5 (SPAdes) (version 2) | ecosystem: Environmental > Aquatic > Deep subsurface >...
GCAGCATCCGGCCGTCGCCGCGCGGCGAGCTGGAGATCACCGACGTCAACCGGGTGTATCTGGAGCGCGGCGACCTGTCGGTGGAGAAGCTCGGCCGCGGCTACGCCTGGCTCGACACCGGCACCCACGACTCGCTGCTGCAGGCCTCGGAGTTCGTGCGCACGGTGGAGGCGCGGCAGGGCCTGAAGATCGCCTGCGTCGAGGAGATCGCCCACTTCATGGGCTACATCGACGCCGAGCAGGTCTTGCGCCTGGCCGAACCGCTCGCCAAGTCCGGGTACGGGGAGTATCTCAGACGTCTCGTGAGGTGATCGCATGCGCGGTCTGATCGCCGCGCTGGTCCTGGTCGCCGGGCTGTCGTTCGGCAGCGCGTTCTGGCTGGTCTACCAGGGCTACACGACGGACGACCGCATGCCGGTCGCGGAGCCGACGGTCCAGCCGGAGTCCGCCACCCCCGCCCCGCAGGAGCCACCGCCGGCCGCGACGGTCGCCCCACAGCCCGCCCCGGAGCCGGCCCCTGCGACAGCGGCACCGGCGGCACCGCCATCGTCCGGTCCCGCCGCCCCGCCGGCGCCTTCCGCTTCGAGCCCAGCGGCCCCGGCAACTCCGGCGGCCGCAGCCGACCCGCTGGCCGCCCTGGCCGCGCGACCCTCGCCGTTCCCGCTCGCCCTGCCGATCGCCTGCAAGCCCGGCGCCGACTGCTGGGTGATCAACCATGTCGACCTCGACGCCGGCCCCGGCCGCCGCGACTATCGCTGCGGGGAGATGAGCTATGACGGCCACAAGGGCACCGACATCGCGCTGGCCAACCTGGCGCGGCTGGCCGATGACGTTCCGGTGCTGGCGGCCGCCCCCGGCAAGGTACAGGGCGCCCGCGACGGCATGGCCGACGTCAGCATCGCCGAGACCGGGAAGGAAGCGGTCAAGGACAAGGAATGCGGCAACGGCGTCCGCGTCGAGCATGCCGGTGGCTGGATCACCCAGTATTGCCACATGAAGCGCGGCAGCATCACGGTGCGCGCCGGCGACACGGTGGCGACCGGGGCGAAGCTCGGCGCCGTCGGACTGTCCGGCATGACCGAGTTCCCGCATGTCCACATCACGGTCGAGAAGGACGGCAAGGTGATCGACCCGTTCCGCGGCGTCGACGGCGGCCCCGACTGCGGCCGCGGCACGGTGCCGCTATGGGACGCCGAGGCGCGCAGGCAGCTGGTCGACCACGCGCCGGTGCTGCTGGATGCCGGCTTCGGCACCGGCAAGGTGGAGAAGGCGGATGCCGAGGCCGGAACCGCCGCGCGCGCGACCGCCGGCAGCGACGCCGGTGCCCTGGTGGTGTGGACCCGCAGCGCCGGCATCGAGAAGGGCGACCGCCTGACCACCACCATCGCCGGCCCGGATGGCGCCGAGCTGTTCCGCGAGGCCTGGACCGCCGACCAGACCCGCATCGTGCAGTTCCGCTACGTCGGCAAGAAGCGCCCGGGCGGTGGCTGGCCGGCCGGCACCTACAGCGGCCGCGTGCTGCTGGAGCGCGACGGCCGGCCGCCGCGCGAACGCACGGTGACGATCAAGGTCGGCGGATGAGCGATCTCGGCCGGTGCCGCTGAGTGACGGCATCTTCCGAGGCCGCCCGTCACGCCGGTGGGTCCCGGAGCCGTCCGCTCGCGCGGACTCTCCGGGATGACGCAGTGGGGGTCACTTCTTCCCTCTTCTTCGTCATCCCGGAGGGCGCGCGAGAGCGCGCGGCTCCGGGACCCACCCGCTGCTTCCGCGTTCGGCCGGTTGCCCTGCATCACCGCTCGCGGCCCCCCTGCTCCCTTGACGCGCGCGGCCCCGCATGTCACTTGGCTGCGCCCCGGGAGGTCGCCGCGCCGAGGCCTGCAGGCGACCTTTTCCGATCCTCCGCCTCGATCGAGCGCCCGCCATGCACCGCTACCGCTCCCACACCTGCTCCGCGCTGCGCGACACCGACGTCGGCGCGACGGTCCGGCTGTCCGGCTGGATCCACCGCCGCCGCGACCACGGCCAGCTGGTGTTCATCGACCTGCGCGACCACTACGGCATCACCCAGTGCGTCACCGACGTCGAGGACCCGGCCTTCCAGGAGGTCGAGAAGGTGCGGCTGGAGTCGGTGGTGTGCATCACCGGCCGGGTGGTGAAGCGGTCGCCCGAGACGGTGAACCCGAAGCTGCCCACCGGCGGCGTCGAGGTTCGGATCGACAGCTTCGAGGTGCTGTCGGCGGCCGACCAGGTGCCGCTGCAGGTCAACTCCGACGAGGACGCCGGGGAGGAGATCCGCCTGCGCTACCGCTATCTCGACCTGCGCCGCGAGCGGGTGCACAAGAACATCATGCTGCGCAGCCAGGTGATCGCCTCGATCCGCCGCCGCATGGTCGAGCAGGGCTTCACCGAGTTCCAGACGCCGATCCTGACCGCCTCGTCGCCGGAGGGGGCGCGCGACTTCCTGGTGCCGTCGCGCCTGCATCCGGGCAAGTTCTACGCGCTGCCGCAGGCGCCGCAGCAGTTCAAGCAGCTGATCATGGTGGCCGGCTTCGACCGCTACTTCCAGATCGCCCCCTGCTTCCGCGACGAGGACAGCCGCGCCGACCGCAGCCCGGGCGAGTTCTACCAGCTCGACCTGGAGATGAGCTTCGTCGAGCAGGAGGACGTGTTCACCGCCACCGAGCCAGTGCTGGCGGGCATCTTCCGGGAGTTCTCCGACTGGACGGTGCCGGACCCGTTCCCGCGCATCCCGTACCGGGAGTCGATGCTGAAATACGGCTCCGACAAGCCGGACCTGCGCATCCCGATCGAGATCGCCGACGTCTCCGGGCTGTTCCGGGAGTCGGAGTTCGCGATCTTCGCGAAGATCGTCGCCGGCGGCGGCGTGGTGCGCGCGATCCCTGGGCCGAAATGCGGCAGCCGGGCGATCTGCGACCGCATGAACTCCTGGGCCCAGGGCCAGGGCGCGCCCGGGCTCGGCTACATGATCTTCGCCGAGGGCGAAGCCCGCGGCCCGATCGCCAGCCGGCTGCCGGCCGAGGCGATCGCCGCCATCAAGCAGGCGACCGGCATGGGCGACGGCGACGCCGTGTTCTTCTCTGCCGGCAAGGAGCTCGAGGCCGCCAAGCTGGCCGGCCAAGCCCGCATCAAGCTCGGTGCCGACCTCGACATCGTCGAGAAGGGCGTGTTCAAGCTCTGCTGGATCGTCGATTTCCCGATGTACGAACTCGACGAGAAGACCGGCAAGATCGACTTCTCGCACAACCCGTTCTCGATGCCGCAGGGCGGTCTGGAGGCGCTGGAAACCAAGGACCCGCTCGACATCCTGGCCTACCAGTACGACATCGTCTGCAACGGCGTGGAATTGTCCTCGGGCGCGATCCGGAACCATCGCCCGGAGATCATGTACAAGGCCTTCGAGATCGCCGGCTACGGCCCCGAGGTCGTGGACGACAAGTTCGCCGGCATGATCAACGCCTTCAAGTTCGGCGCCCCGCCGCATGGCGGCATGGCACCCGGCATCGACCGCATCGTCATGCTGCTGGCCGGCGAGCAGTATATCCGCGAGGTCATCATGTTCCCGCTGAACCAGAAGGCCGAGGACCTGATGATGCACGCGCCGAACGAGGTCCGGCCGGAGCAGCTGCGCGAACTGCACATCCGCCTCGCCGTGCCGCCGAAGGCGGCCGGCTGAGGGCATGGCCGGCCGGCGCTACGTCCTGGAGGACCAGGTCGGGCACCTGCTGCGCCGCGCCCACCAGCGGGCGACCCAGATCTTCCTGGAGAGCTTCGAGGCGGCCGGCGTGACGCCGACCCAGTGGGCGGCGCTGGCGCGCCTCGGCGAGGCGGGGGCGGCCAGCCAGAACCATCTCGGCCGACTGACCGCCATGGACCCGGCGACCGTGCAGGGGGTGATCCAGCGCCTGGAGAAGCGCGGCCTGATCGACCGCGAGCCCGACCCCGAAGACCGCCGCCGCACCCGCCTGAAGCTGTCGGCCGCCGGCGCGGAACTGGTGGCGCGGCATTCCGCGACCGGCGCGAGGGTGTCGGCGGCGACGCTGGCGCCGCTCGACACCGACGAGGCCGCGCGCTTCCTGGAGCTTCTCAGAAAGCTGGCGTAGCGTGAGCGGATCGCCGCGGCGGCCACCGGTTCCTGCCGGTCTTCCGGACGCCACCTCTCACACATGCCGAACGGAAAGGGACTTTCCATGTCTGACATCACCCAGGCGGCCCTGGAAAAGGGCATTGCCAGCTTCATGGCGACGTCGGGGCGCATTCCTCCGTCCTATGAGGTCCTGATCGAGCACGCTCCCCAGGTGTTCGCCGGCTATGGCCTCATCCGGGACTTCGTCATGCGGTCCCCCGAGAATGGCGGCGCGCTCGACATCAAGACGAAGGAACTGATCTTCGCGCTGCTCGATACGCTCGCCGGGCAGAAGGAAGGCGCCATCGCGCATGCGAAGCTCGCCGTCGCGAACGGGCTGACGCTGGCCGAAATGACCGAGGGTCTGATGCAGGTCGTGATGGTCGGAGGCATCCCGACCTGGAATTCCATCGGCGTCGAAGTCATCGCCGCCTGCAAGGCGGAGAAGTGACCGGACCGGTGACCCGGGGGAGCGGCGTGCGCCCGGCGATCGGCATGTCGGCGTTCCCGGGCCGCCGTATCTCGCCCCCCGGCCGTGTTCTCAGATACGCCTAGAAGCCGGCGAAGGCGGTCCGGCTGAGAGCTGCCGCCGCGTCCCGCCCCGGCCGCTGCGGCCGACCGTACATCCACCAGCCGCCCTCGCCGAGCGCGTAGATCGGCTCATAATGATCGAGTTGCGACGCCGCCAGCACGCCTTCCACCTGGTTGTCCAGGACCAGCGCCCTGCCGTCGACATAGGCGAGAAGCACGGCATGGGCGAGACCCGCCCGCTGGTCCTGCACCACCACCACCCGCAGCTGCTCCGCCGGCACCCCGGCATCGCGCAGCAGCAGATACTTGGCCACCGCGAAGTCCTGGCACTGACCACTCCCCGCGAGCAGCTCGAACGGCGTCTCCCAGTAATCCCGGCGTGCCCAGTTCACCTCCGAGCGGGCATAGGGCACACGGTTGATCTCGGCGTTGGCCCGCTCGACCCGCGCCAGCGGATCGAGGCCGCGCAGGGTCGCGACGAGGCGGTGCCATTCCGATGGAACCTCGCCCGGCATCCCGACGGCGCGCCTGTGGCGCGCCAGCACGCCGGTCCACTGCGGGGCCGGAGGGGCGCCGGCGACATAGGTTTCGACCACGTCGAACGCCGCGGGCTGTACGACGACTTGCGTGGGCGTCGCGGGACGTTCGCGGGAGGGTTCGACGGTGACGCAGCCCGACAGCACGACCGATCCGGCCAGCGCCGCAACCGCCGCCAGCGGACGGAACGGTGTGGGACCCGCCGGAACAATGCACTTCGGACGCCAGGCTCGTATCATGGGGTTCGCCGACTTTGCCGGGATCGAGTATCGCACGCGGTCGGTTAACAATTCACCCGGGTTTCGCCCCGATTACCCGGGCCGCACTCAGAACCGCGCCGACAGTCCAAAGTAGAGCCGGGCCGCCTTGGGATCCGAGGAGTCGGCGTCGGCGGCGACCCCGCGGGTCAGCGGCTTTGCGATCTCGAGATTGGCGCTGGCCCAGTCGGTTAAGCGCGAACGCAGGCCGAACCCGGCTGAAGCCAGCGTGCGGGTACCGTCGGTCTGGTTCAGCGCCTGCGGATCCTCGCTGGTGACGACCCCGACGTCGTAGAAGCCATAGGCCTGCAGTTCGGGCCAGCGCGGATCGGGGTCGACGCGGAAGCGGTATTGCAGCTCGACCTTGCCGGCAGCCCCGTAGTCGCCGGTGAGCTCGGAGGGGTCGTAGCCGCGCCCGTAGGGAGCGCCGCCGACGCCGAATTGCTCGGAGGCCAGCAGCTGGTCGCCGACGGCCCAGCCGCCGGACGCCGCGACGAGCAACTGCAGCCCGCCGGCGACGGCGCCCAGATCCTGCAGCCGGAACGCGTCGACGGTCAGCTTCGTGAACTCGGTACGGCCGCCCGGCCGCGAGGCGCCGGTCATCGCGCCGTCCTCCGATGCGTCGAGGATCGGCAGGCCGCGGCTGACCTCGACCCGCAGGAAGTTCGTGCCGCCCCAGGGGTCCACGATGTCGTAGCTGGCGCCGGCCCGGACCGCCCGGATGCGGTCCTCGTAGGAACTGATCAGCTTGGTGTGCGACGGCAGCGCGTATTGGTCGACGATCGCCTGCCGCAGCCCGAACGAGCCATCGACGATCAGGTTCTCGCTGCGGCTGCGCAGCACCGGGTAGCTCAAGCGCAGGGTGGCCGAGGTGCCGCTGGCCTCGGTCTTGATCAGGTCGGAGTTGAGGGTGCTGCCGGGCAGCGATTCGTTGGCGTTGACGAACAGCGACAGCTTCAGGCCGTCGGCGCCGACCGGAATGGTGTAGGCGAGGTCGCCGTAACGCAGTTCCTCGGGTTCCATGGGCGTCGTCACGAAGCGTCCCTCGACCCGGTCGGAGCGGTCGCTGAGGTCGTTCAGCGCCGCGCCGGCGAAGGCCTGCAGGCTGCCGACGAATTCCGAGCCGCGGTTGTCGGTGTCCAGAGTGAAGTCGGCCGCCTTGTAAGTGGTTATGATCGTGAGGTCGGAGCCGCCGAGCACGCCCGGCGCCGGCGTCAGCACCCCGCGCGCCCGCAGCCCCGGCAGGTCGTTGATCAGCAGCAGGTAGCGCTCGAGGTCGACGGCGGTCAGCGGGCGCGACCGCCTGATGGCCTCGGCATAGGCCCGGATCGTCGGATTGTCCTTGCCCTGGATGACGACGCCGTCGACGAAGCCCTCGACCACCCGGATGTGCACCACCCCCTCGTCGATGCGCTGCGCCGGCACCACGGCACGCGACAGGACGTAGCCGTCACTGCGGTACTTCGCGGTGATCGAGTCGGCGATCCGGTAGATGACGGCGAGGCTGACCACCTTGCCGACCGCATCTGCGTACAGGGGGGCGAGCTGCTCCTCGGAATAGACGGTGGAGCCCTCCACCACCAGCCGGGTCAGCCGGAACCGGATCTGCTCGGCCGCCGCGGGCGGCACGGCGCCCGGAATGTCGGGGACGGCGATATCGGGCGAGGATCGCGGCGCCGGCGGCGGTTGCAGGCGTTGCGGAACCCGCCCGGGGTCGACCGATCCGGGGACGCCCTGCGCCGCCGTCGTGCCCGGGAGCAGCGTTCCGCCGATGCAGAGCCACGCAGCACACCACGTCGCACGGTACCGGCGCCGACGGCCGCTCCGCATTCCCACTCTCCCACGCGCTGGACCGAAGGAGTGGAACAGCATCTCCGATGCTTGTCAAAGCCCTGACGATGATCAACTTTGAGCGGTTGCGCGACGGCCGGCGTGGACGCTACTCGGCCGGGGTCAGGCATTCGTCATCGTCCTCCTGCGTGTCCCTCCGGCGTCCGCATTCCAGGGCAGCGGGCGGCGGCGGCAGGCTCTCGCTGCCGTCGAGCAGGCCGTTGGCGAAGCCGCTCGCCTGCTGGCCGGCATAGTCCTCGCCAAACGGCGAGATCCAGCCGAGTTGCAGGATGCCGGAGGCGTCGGCGCCGGCCCGCGGCACCGCGCCGGCGCCGACCCCTAGCAGCGGCGCAGGCGCTGCTCCGACGACGCCTCCGATGTCGAGCGGAGTCCCGGCCTGCAGGCTGGCGGGGACCGGGTCGACGCCGCCGACGGCGCCGACCACCACAGCCGTCACCGTCAGCTTGCCGTCGACGTAGCTGATCGTGTAGTTGGCGGCGGTCGCACCGCCCGGTGTGATGGCGTAGGTGCCGGCCGGCGAGGTCTCGCTGGCCAGCGTCGTCAGCTGCAGTCCGGTGACCACCGCCTCCGTGTCCGCGCCCTGCAGACCGATATAGGTGGCGGTGAAGGCCGGCATCGGCCCCCCGACCCGCATGGTGGCGTCCGCGGCGCTGACGGTGAGCGCGGCCGGCGTGATACCGGCGGCGAGGCCGCTCGGCTGCACCATCACGTAGTTGCCGGCATCGGCGCCCGCCAGCACCAGGCCGGTAACCGTCACCGCCTTGGCGGTGCCGACGTTCTTGTCCGCGAAGTCGGCGAAGTAGCTCTGATCGTACAGCGAGACGACATCGGAGCCGAGTACGCCGGACAGCACGGCGCCGCCGGTGGAGAGGGTCGCGGCGGTGGTCGCGTCGTAGACCTTGTCGTTCGCGGTCACGCCGGAGAGGGTCACGGTGGCCGGGGTGATCGAGGCGTTCAGCCCCGCCGGTTGAGTGAGGACGTAATTGCCACCGTCGGCGCCGGTCAGCACCAGGCCGGTGACGGTCACCGTCTTGCCGGCTCCGACGGTCTTGTCGGCGAAGCTGCCCGAGGCGCTGCCCATGTCCAGGCCGACCGTGTCGCCCACGAAGACTCCCGAGATCCAGGCTCCCGATGTCGAGAGGCCGGCCGAGGTGCCCGCGTCATAGACCTTGTCGGCGGCGGTGACGCCAGCCACCGACACCGCCGCCGGCGTGATCGTCGCCGTCAGCCCCCCCGGCTGCGACAGCACGTAGTTGCCGCCATCGGCGCCAGATAGCACCAGCCCGGCCACGGTGACGGCCTTGCCGGTGCCGACGTTCTTGTCGGCGAAACTGGCGGTGGAGCCGCCGCTGCCGAGCGCCACGGCGTCGCCGGGCAGCACCCCCAGCAGCGACGCTCCGCCGGTGTTGAGCGTCGCCGTCGTGGTCGCGTCGTAAACCCGGTTGTCGGCGGTCACCCCGCTCACCGTCAGCGGCGCCGCGGTGATCGTGGCGGTGAGGCCCGCCGGTTGCGACAGGACATAGTTGCCCCCGTCGGCACCGGACAGCAGCAGGCCGGTGACCGTCACCGCCTTGCCGATGCCGACGTTCTTGTCGACGAAGCTGCCCGCGGCACCGCTGGCGTCGAGCGTGACGGTATCGCCGGCAATGGTGCCCGCGAGCGTCGCGGCACCGGTGGTCAGAGCCGCCGAGGAATTGCTGTCGTAGACCTTGTCGTTCACCGTGACGCCGTTGACGGTCAGCGGTGCCGGCGTGATGTCGCCCGTCAGGCCGGCCGGCTGGGTCAGCGCATAGTTGCCGCCGTCGGCGCCGGACAGCGCAAGGCCGGTCACCGTGACTGCCTTGCCGGTGCCGACGTTGCGGTCGGCGAAGTTGGCGGCATAGCCACTGGCGTCGAGCGAGATCGTATCGCCGGGGATCAGCCCTCCGAAGGCGGCGCCGCCGGTGGCCAGCGTCGCCGAGGTGCTGCGGTCGTAGACCTTGTCGTTCGCGGCGACGCCGCTGACCGTCAGCGGCGCCTGGGTGATGGTGCCGATGGCGCCGCTGGCGGTCGCGGTGGTCAGCGCGTAGTTCCCGCTCTTGGCGCCGGACAGGGCCAATCCGCCGGCGCTGACGGTCTTGCCGGGACCCGCATGCTTGGTGTCGTAGGTGCCGGCGGCCGGCCGGTTGATCGAAACGTCGTCGCCGAACAGGACGCCCGGCAGCGAGTAATTGGCCGCCGCCAGGGCCGCCGCGGTATTGCCGTCGTAGACCTTGCCGGTCGCCCCGACCAGCGCCGGCGTCAGCGGCTTCGGGGTCACGGTCACGCCGGCGGCACTGGTGAAGGTGCCCACGGCGTAGCCGTTGATCGCGGCGACCGTGTTCTGCGCGATGGAGATCGCATAGGGCGAGCCGGCGACGTCGGCGGTCGCCGCCGCGCCCCCGGAGGCGAGCGTGGGAGCGCCGCTGAACGCGGTCGCCGCGGTGTCGGCGCTGAAGGCGTTGGCGATCCCCTCGTCCAGCCCGGTCAGCGTGTAGGACGACGCCAGTGCGGCGCTGCCGTCGACACCGTAGACCTTGCTGAGGTTGGCGGCGACGAACGACACCGTCGGTTGGCTGGCGATCACGTAGCGATTGCCGCCCTGGGTCACCGCGCCCGGCGCCAGCGTGGCGTAAGTGGCGTTCCACACGGCGCTGTTGGCGCTGTTCAGATTGTTGAACGTCGCGTCGGCCTTGTTCCGCGTATAGACCAGCCAGCGGCCGCCGGCGGCGGACAGGGCGCCGGCGCCGAAGCCGTTGACGAAGTCCTCCGCCGGCGCGATGACGATGGCGGTGCCGGCGCCGCCGGCGGTCACCCTCTGGTTCAGCGTCAGGTCGCCGGTCAGCGTGCGCAGCTCGGCGCTGTTGCCGGTGATGCCGTCGACGCCGAGAACGCTACCGACCGCCAGGGCACCGGCGTTGGTCAGCTTGACCGCGCCGGTGTTGTCCGCGGCAACGGTGGTGACGCTGTTGTTGATGTCGGTCGAGAAGTCGAAGCCGGCGCTGCCCCGGAGCAGCAGGGCCGGGGTCGAGACGGCACCGCTCTGCGTCACCGCACCGTCGCCGGAGAGCGTGAGGTCGTTGAAGGTGGTCAGGGCGGCCACGTCATAGCCGCCGGTGCCGTAGAAGCTGACCGAGCCGGCGGTTCCCGCGATGTGCACCACCGTGTTGGCGGTGTTGTTCAGGACATAGGTGCCGGCGCCGCCGTTCAGGGTCAGGGTGTCGGCCATGGCGCTGATCGCGCCGCTCTGGGTCACCGTGGCGTCGGAGGTGAAGGTGATGCCGCCGGCCCCGGTAGCCGTCAGGCCGGCGACGTCGAAACCGGCCAGGCCGAGGAAGTCGACGTCGGCCACGGTCCCGGTCAGATGCCCGACCGTGTTGTCCTCGTTCCCCAGGTCGAAGCTGGTGGAGGCGCCGCTCAGGGCGAGCGTGTCGGCGGCGATCACACCGTTGCCGGTGACGTCTCCGGCGCCGATGCCGGTCAGGGTGACGGTCCCGGTCGTCGTCAGGTCGCCGGTCTGCAGGTTGAAGCCCCCGATCGCGATCGAACCGGCAGCGGCCGAAATGTCGGCATTGCCCTTCACGTCGCCGACCGCGTTGGCGATCGCGACCGCGCCGCCGCCGGAGTTGATGGTCCGGATGGTCATGTCGCCGACGAAGCCGGCGCCACCGCCGCCGAAGCTGCCCGTGGTGATGCTCACCCCGCCGCCGCTGGTCGAGATTGTGCGCCCGGCCTGCATGGTGAAGGCCGCCTGGCCGGCGATCCGGTCCGGCGCGGAGGCACCGGCGTCGTTGACCGTCGCCGTGAAGTCGCCGCCGTTGGTCGTGACGTTCTGGTTCAGGGCGATGCTGCGCCCGGCGTTCAGGGTCAGGTCCACGCCGTTGGCGAGGACCATCGGCGCGTTGACGGTGATGTCGGTATTGGCCTGCAGCGTGACGTTGGCGGCGGCCGCGTTGATGGTCGCTGCATTGATGGTCACGTCGGTGCTGGGGTTGGTCGCAAAGGCGTCGACATCGGCCAGGCCGGCGGCGCCCGCGAAGCCGACGGTGATGTTGCGCGGGTCGAGCAGCCAGTCGCCGGTCCGGCCCTGCGCGGCGGTGGTGTCGACGCGCGCGCCGTCGGCCACCCGCAGAACTTCCTTGCCCGAGGTCTCGACGAAGCCGCCGTCGCCGCCGGTTGCCCCGCCGCGCGCCGAGATGCCACCGGCGAACTCGGTCAGGCCTTCCGCCCAGACGACGACGGTACCGCCGTCGCCATGCTGCGTGGCGTCGGCGATGATGGACGCGCCGGCGCTCACCGACGCGCTGCGTGCCTTCGGCTCGGGGCCGGCGCCATGGGCGCCGCCGCCGATCAGCGCGATGCCGCCGCCGGCGCCCCCGGAGACGTCGATGCGCGCGCCGTCGCGCAATGCGACTGCGCCGCCGAGCACCTTGACCGTCCCTCCGCTCTGCTGCGCCCCGGTTCCGCTCGCGTCCAGGATGCCGCCGACCCGGACCGCGCCGTCGCCGCCGCTCAGCACGATCTGGCCGCCGACCATCTCGGCGGTCCGGGCCTCGATCACCCCGGACATGTCGATGACGTTGTCGACCAGCGCCTTCACCGCCTCGGCGCGCAACAGCACGATACCGCCGTCGGCAAGAATTCGCCCGTCGTTGCCGACCGCGGCGCCAAGCGGCCGGCCGTCGGCCCGCAGCGCCCCGGCCAGGACCTCGTCGCCGACCACGAGCTCGACCAGGCCGTCGCCGTTCAGGTCGAGGGTGAACCGGTTGCCGGAAGCGAGTTCGACGCGGCCCAGCCTGGCCACGATGACGCCGGAATTCGCCACCCCAGGTGCCACGAGCGCCGCCAAGCCGTGATCGGCGACCGAGATCGTGCCGTCGTTCACGACCGCGGCGTTCGGCAGCCCCGGCTGGTCGAAGTCGAGGCGCCCGCCGTTCATGAAGCGCTCGATCGAGGTCCGCGACATGGTCGCCGTCGTCGCCGCGATGCCGGCGACGTCGACATGGGCGCCCGGGCCGAACCACACGCCGTTGGGATTGGCGACCACAACCCGGCCGTTCGAGGTCAGCGCCCCGAAGATCTGCGACGGCGTCGGGCCGACCACCTGCTGCACGGAAATCGATCCGGCACCCGGCTGCCGGATGTCGGTGCGGGCGCCGGCGCCGATCGAGAAGCTGTCCCAGTTGATGACGGCACGGTCGCTGTGCTGGGTGACGTCGAGTTGCGCCGGACCCGGCTGCGAGATCGTGGCGCTGCCGGCGACGACGTTGCCGCCGGTCGGAAGCGTCTGCGCGATCACGGCACCGGAGGCGACGATCCCGCCGAGGGTCGACAGCAGGGCCACCGTTCCGCCGACGCATAGGCCGCCGGCCGGGCGCCGTTGCCGCCTGCGGCTCCGCTCCGGCTGGTTCCTGGTGACCATGACGCTGCCTCTCGTGCCGATCGTCCTGCACGCAGCACCCAACACCCCGTCCGGGCGTTGCCGGTCCGGAGCGCCGCCGCATGCGCGCCTCCGCCCCCTTGAGGATCAACTATAGCGAAAGATGCGCTCCGGCAGATTGAGGTGCATCAATCCGCCGGCGACCTTCGATCCGTCGGCAACGGGCGCTCACAGCGCCGCCGAGTAGTCGACCAGCCGCAACACCCGGTCCTCGATCGTGCCGACCAGTGGGCCGTCGCTGCCGGTCTCCTTCTTGATGCGGATCCACTCGGCATCGGCCATGAAGTCGGCCCAGCGGGCCTTCATCGTCGTCTCGTCCGGCCAGGCGATCAGGTAGACGAACTCGGTGCGTGCCGCGGTCGTGCTCTCCCACATGGCGCGGATGTCGAAGCCGTGGCCGCGCATCAGCCGGGCGGCGTGCTCGCGGAAGCGGGCGTGGAAGGCAGCCTTGCCGGGCTCGAATATCTCGTAGATGCGGAGCTGGTGGATCATCGGGTGTCTCCCGTGGGTGATGACCGACAAGCTGGTTCCACCCGGGCGATGCGTCCAATATCAATGATCTTGCAGATTGATATCTGGAGAGTATCGATGATCGACCTGCGCCAGCTCCGGCAGTTCGTCGCGGTCGCCGAGGAGCTGCATTTCCGCCGCGCCGCCGCGCGCCTGCACATGGCGCAGCCGCCGCTGAGCACGGCGATCCGGCGCCTGGAGGCCGAGCTCGGGACGGCCCTGCTGGTCCGCAGCAGCCGAGAGGTGGCGCTGACCGCAGCCGGCGCGGTGCTGCTGAAGGAGGCCCGGCGGGTGCTGGCGACCCTGGAGGCGGGCCTGGCGCGCACCCGGCTCGCCGCCTCCGGGCGGGTCGGCACGCTCGACCTCACTTTCCTGTCGAACTGCGCAATGCTGCCGCCGGCGCTCAGGGCGTTCCGCGCCGACTGCCCTGATGTCGACATCCGGCTGCACGAGGCTTCGACTGCCGACCAGGTGGCGCGGCTGCTGGACGGCACCGCCGATGTCGGGTTCCTGCGGCCGCCGGGCGCACCGGTGCCGGCGCTCGCCTTCGAGCTGGTGGTGCGTCAGCCGCTCAGCCTGGCGCTCGCGGCCGACGACCCGCGCGCCGGTATCGCGGTGGTCGCACTGGAGGAGTTCGCCGCCGCCGATTTCATCGCGACGCCGCGCGACAAGGGTGCGGGCTTCCACGACACCGTGATGGAGCTGTGCCGCCGCGCCGGCTTCGCGCCGCGGGTCGTCCAGCGCGCCCGTCAGATGGATACGGTGAAGGCGCTGGTCGCCAGCGGCCTCGGCGTCGCGGTGGTGCCGCAGAACGCGGTCGAGCAGGTTCCGCCGGGCGTGGTGCTGCGGCCGTTCACCGTCGCCGGGTGCCGCGATGCCGCGGTCGACCTGCTGATGGCCTGGAACCCGGCCCGGCACGCGCCGACCAGGGACCGCTTCCTGGCGGCGGCCCGGGCAGCCGCCGCCGCCCTCACTCCGGCGCCAGCGTGACCTTCAGGCCGTCGAGTTCCGGCACCATGGTGATCTGGCAGGACAGCCGCGAGTTGTCCTGCACCTCGAAGGCGAGGTCGAGCATGTCGTTCTCCTCCTCGCCGCGCGGCTCCACCCGGCCGACCCAGGACGGGTCGACGTAGACATGGCAGGTGGCGCAGGCGCAGGCGCCGCCGCATTCCGCGGTGATCGGCAGCCCGGCGTCGCGGATGATCTCCATGATGCGCCAGCCGTTGGTCGCCTCGAGCTCGTGCTCGCCGCCATCGCGGTCGGTGACGTGGATCTTCATGCAACCCCCAGTTTTTGCTGCAGCTCGGAGCTGGACGTCGTGTACTGGAACCGGATCTTGCGGTCCGGGTGGACGATGCGCACGGCGGCCTGCGCCATCAGCGCCGCCTCGTGGAAGCCGGACAGGATCAGCTTCAGCTTGCCCGGATACCAGTTGATGTCGCCGATCGCGAAAATGCCGGGCGTAGAGGTCTGGAAGCGCTCGGTATCGACCGGGATGAGGTTCTCGTGCAGGTTCAGGCCGAACTCGGCGACCGGCCCGAGCTTCATGGTCAGGCCGTAGAACGCCAGCAGCGCGTCGCATTCCAGCCGGCGCTCGCCGTCCTTGTCCTTGAGGATCACCGCGTCGAGCCGGCCGTCATGGCCCTCCAGCCCGCCGATCTGGGCGATCTCCAGGGTCATCGCGCCGGCCTCGACCAGGGCGCGCATCTTGTTGACGGTGTCGGGTGCCGCGCGGAACTCGTCGCGGCGGTGCACCAGGGTCAGCGATGCGGCGAGCGGCTGCAGGTTGACGGTCCAGTCCAGGGCGGAATCGCCGCCTCCGGCGATCACCAGCCGCTTGCCGCGGAACTGCTCCATGCGGCGCACCGCGTAGAACACCCCCTCGCCGTCGCCGAGCGATTCATAGGCCTCGATGCCTTTGATCGGCGGCCGCTTCGGCACGAAGCTGCCGCCGCCGGCGGCGATCACGATCACCTTCGACTCGATCACCGTGCCCATGTCGGTGGTCAGCCGCCAATGGTCGTCCGCGGTGCGCTCCAGCTTCTCGGCCATCTGGCCGTAGTGGAACACCGGCTCGAACGGCTTGATCTGCTCCAGCAGCCGGTCGGTCAGCTCCTGGCCCGTGCAGATCGGCACCGCCGGGATGTCGTAGATCGGCTTCTCCGGATACAGCTCGGCGCACTGCCCGCCGGCGCGGTCGAGGATGTCGACGAGGTGGCATTTCAGGTCGAGCAGCCCGAGCTCGAACACCGCGAACAGCCCGCAGGGGCCGGCGCCAACGATGGTCACGTCGGTACGGATCGGCTCGCCGGTCATCTCCACTCCTGGTCCAGGCTCGCAGCGTCGAGGCGGGGCGGCGGGCAACCCGTCGGTCGAGCGCCGCCGCAAGCCCGTCTAGGTATGCGAACCGCGGCGAGCCCGCAAGCCCGCCGCCGCCGTCATCCACCGCGCCATCCACCGGCGCCATCAACCGTCAGCGCGGCAGCAGCGGCCAGAGCCCCAGCAGGACGACCGCCAGGGCGGCAGCGACCGCCAGCAGCTTCGCCGCCGCGGTCCCCCAGCGGCCGGCCGACGCCAGCGCCGACAGCAGGCGTCCGCGCAGGACCACGGCGAGCACCGGGAACGCCGCCACGGTTGCGACCATGCCGGCCGCAAAGGCTGCGGAGAGCACCAGGCCGATCGCGACCGCCCCCTTCATCGCCGAATAGGTCATGATGAAGGTGGTCAACGGGCAAGGCACGAGGCCCGAGGCAAGGCCGAGAACGGCGCCCGAGCGCTCCGGATCGTGACGGTGCGGCCGCAGCGCCCGCCACAGCAGCCAGAGTCCGATCAGGACGATCAGGCCCTGGCTCGCCCGCTCCAGCGCCGGCGTGCCGCCCGCTCCGACCAGCCCGCGCGTCGCCACCACATGGCCCGTCAGAACCAGGACGACCGCCAGACCGACATGGGTGACGATCAGGATCACGCTGGCGGCGACGGCGCCGGGCACGCCGCCGGCGCCGGCGTAGTGCGAGGCGAGCTGCGACTTGCCGTGTCCCGGCAGCAGGGCGTGCAGCAGGCCGAAGCCGAACGCTGTCGCTATCAGCGCCGGCAGCTCCGACGCGCCGGCCAGCCGGGCCGCGTCGAGCGCATCCATCGCTCCCGTGTAGAGCCACTTCTGCAGGCCGAGGATGCCGTCCATCGCGAACGCCAGCACCGGACCTAGGCCCGGTGAGGCCATTCGGTGTGGTCGCGGTCGATCACGAAGGCATGGATGTGACGGCGCCCATGCCCCGTCGGCGCTGGGTCGCGCAGATGCGGGTGGTCCGGCGGGAGGTCGGGATGCGCATGCTCGATCGCCTGCGGATCGCCTGCCGGCCACAACCGCGCGGCGAGCAGGACCGCGAGGGCGGCGACGGCGGCGAACAGGGCGAAGGTCACCGGCATTCCGACGCCGACGCCGAGCCAGCCGGCGGCCGGATAGGCGAGCAGCCAGCAGGCATGCGAGAGCGCGAACTGCGCGGCGAACAGCGCCGGCCGGTCCTCCGGGTGAGCGGATCGCCGCAGCAGCCGCCCGGACGGCGTCTGCGTCAGCGAGTAGCCGAGACCGAGCAGCAGCCAGAGCCCCAGGAGTGTCGCGTAGCCGGCCGGCAGGGCCGCAGCGAGCGCCAGGCCGCCGACCAGCGTGCCGCCGCCGCCGAGCATGGCGGCGCGGTCGGGCAGCGTCTCCAGCAAGCGCGGCAGCAGCAGGGCTGCCAGCATCGAGCCGCCGCCGAAGGCCGCCAGCGCCAGCGCCGTCGCCTGCTGGCCGAGACCCAGCTCACTTTGGACGATCACCACGGTGTTGACGATCACCATGGCACCGCCGGCCGCAACCGCCAGGTTGAGGGCCAGCAGGCCGCGCAGCCGCGGCGTGCCGAGGTAGATCCGCAAGCCGCGGGTGGTACGGTCGTAGATGCCGCGCCGCTCTACCGGCCGGGGGCTCGGCAGCAGCACCGACGTCACCAGCGCCGCCGACGCCAGGAACCCGACAACGGTGCCGGCGAACAGCGAATGGAAGGCGACGACGCTCAGCAGCGCCGCCGCCAGGATCGGGCTGACGAGGCTCTCCATGTCGTAGGCCAGCCGGGACAGCGACAGCGCCCGGGTGTAGTCCGCCTCGTCCGGGAGGATATCCGGTATCGTGGCCTGGAAGGCCGGGGTGAAGGCCGCCGAGGCCGACTGCAGCACGAAGATCAGGACATAGACCTGCCAGACCTCGGTCACGAACGGCAGCGACAGCGCCACCAGCGCGCGCACGACGTCGAGGCTCACCAGCAGGCGCCGGCGCGGCAGGCGCTCGGCGAATGCGGCGGCCACCGGCGCCACACCGACATAGGCGAGCATCTTGATCGCCAGGGCGGTGCCCAGCACAAGGCCGGCGTCGTCCCCGGCGAGGTCGAAGGCGAGCAGGCCGAGCGCCACGGTGGCGAGGCCGGTTCCGAGCAGGGCCAGGACCTGGGCGAGGAACAGGCGGCGATAGGTGCGGTCGGCGAGAACCCTCAGCATTCGACGGCCCCGTGTGCTGCCGGGGCGGATCGCCGGAACGTCCGCCGCGGGCGTCAGAGATACTTGGTGATCTGCTTGTATTCGTCGATCGAGCGGCGCTGCTCGCGCTCGAGCGGGCCGACCACGTCATCCAGGCAGTGCTCCAGGTGATCCTGGATCAGGGTGCGCTTGGCCTGGCCGACCGCCTTCTCCACCGCGTGCAGCTGCTGCGCGATGTCGAGGCAGGGACGCCCGGCTTCGATCATCTCGATCACGCTGCGCAGATGACCTTCGGCGCGCTTCAGGCGCTTGACCACATCGGGATGCGACTGGTGCAGGTGCGGCTCGGACATGCCTTGATCCTATCCCCTCCCGGAGGATAGGATCAAGGCATCAGATGGAGGCTTGTCGGTTGCGGAAATCGTTGCTCGCAGGATGGACCGGATACCCGGCCGGCAGGCTGGCGTTGCTGCTGTCGATCGCCGTGCCCGGCATGCTGATCCTCAGCGGCGACGCCCTCGCCCACGCCGTCACCCAGGGGGACAAGGGCTACATCCAGGAGATATCCGGCGTTCACCTGATCCCGTTCGCCTATCTCGGCGCCAAGCACATGGTGACCGGCTACGACCACATCCTGTTCCTGTTCGGCGTCATCTTCTTCCTGTACCGGCTCAGGGAGATCGGCCTGTATGTCAGCCTGTTCGCGCTGGGGCACTCGACGACGATGCTGCTCGGCGTGTACTTCGCCGTCGGCATCAACAGCTACGTCATCGACGCCATCATCGGCTTCTCGGTCGTGTACAAGGCGCTCGACAATCTCGGCGCGTTCCGGCGCTGGTTCGGCGTCCAGCCCGACACCCGGGCCGCCACCCTGGTCTTCGGCCTGTTCCACGGCTTCGGCCTGTCGTCGAAGATCCTCGACTACGACATCGCCCCGGACGGCCTGATCCCGAACCTCCTGGCGTTCAACGTCGGCGTCGAGATCGGCCAGCTGCTGGCCCTGTCGGCCATCCTGATAGCCATGGGCTTCTGGCGGCGGACCGGCAGCTTCCGGCGCCACGCCTACGCCGCCAACGTGGTGATGATGAGCGCCGGCTTCGTGCTGATCGGCTACCAGCTGACCGGCCTGGCGGTTTCCTGATTTCCACCCCGACGGAGTATCGATCATGTTCAACGCGGAAACCCCAACCCGCGCCGAGCTGCCGACATCGGCGCAGCTGATCCGGTCCACGATCATCGCGATCGTCTCGGCGATCGTGATCCTGGTGACCGTGGTGCTGCCGGCGGAATACGCCATCGACCCGACCGGCATCGGCCGGGTCCTCGGCCTGGCCGAGATGGGCGAGATCAAGCAGCAGCTGGCCGACGAGGCGGCGCGTGACGAGGCGGCGGTCGACGAAGAGCCGGGATCCCGCCCGGGCATCATCGACCGCCTGGTGTCGGCCTTCCTGGTCGGCTCCGCCCATGCGCAGACCCCGGCCGCCGCGCGCAGCGACGAGATGTCGATCACGCTGAAGCCCGGCGAGGGAAGCGAGATCAAGCTGGCGATGAAGAAGGGGGCAAAGGCCAAGTTCGCCTGGACGGTCGCCGGCGGCGTGGTCAACTTCGACCTGCACGGCGACTCCGCTTCGGAGGAGACGAGCTATCAGAAGGGCCGCGCCTCCAAGGGCGCCGACGGCATCCTGGAGGCGGCCTTCGACGGCAACCACGGCTGGTTCTGGCGCAACCGCGGATCCGCCCCGGTCACCGTGACCCTGCGCACCAGCGGCGAATACGCCGATATCAAGAAGGTCCTGTAGCCGGCGGTGGCGGGCGCATCGCGGTGCGCCCGCCGCGCCATGTCAGCCGATCGCCGACAGCGCCATCCCGGCCGCCGCGGCGCCTGCCAGAACCGCCAGCATCGGCACCTTGAACCGCAGCAGGGCGACCGCCGCCGCCAGGCTGAGGCCGACCGCCGCGAGGTCGACCGTCGCAAAGTCCGGCACGAACAGCCGGAGCGGCCCGGCGCGGGTCTCCACGACCGTGCCGAAGAACACGTGGAGCGCAAACCACACGCCGAGGTTCAGCACCACCCCGACCACCGCCGCGGTGATCGCCGAGAGGGCCGCGTCCAGCGCCCGGTTGCCGCGCAGCCGCTCGATGAACGGGGCGCCGAGGAAGATCCACAGGAAGCAGGGCACGAAGGTGACCCACACGGTCAGCGCCGCGCCCAGCGCTCCGGCGGCGAGCGGGTCGAGGCCGTGGGCGCCGCGAAACGCGCCCACGAAGCCGACGAACTGGCCGACCAGGATCAGCGGCCCCGGCGTGGTCTCGGCGAGGCCGAGGCCGTCGAGCATCTCGCCGGCGGTCAGCCAGCCATAGCTCTCCACCGCCTGCTGCGCGATGTAGCTGAGCACCGCATAGGCGCCGCCGAAAGTGACTACCGCCATCTTGCTGAAGAACAGCGCGATGCGGACGAACACATCGTCCGGCCCGAGGAGCGCGAACAGCGCGGCCACCGGGATCACCCACAGCGCCAGGCAGACGGCGGCGGCAGCCAGCGCCCCGCCGGTGCGCGGCATGCGGCCGTTGACGACCGCCGACCCCGCCGGGCCATGACCGGCACCGCCAGCCAGCAGCCCTGGCCGCAGCCGGTGCAGGCCGTAGCCGGTCGCCGCAGCACCCAGCACGATCAGTGGGAAGGGGGCGGCGAGGAAGAAGATCGCCACGAAGGCGGCAACGGCGACCGCCACCGCCGCCCTCGACCTGAGCGCCCGCCGGCCGATGCGCAGCACCGCCTCGACCACCACCACCAGCACCGCCGCCTTGATGCCGAAGAACGCCGCCCCGACCAGCGTCAGGTCGGCATAGCCGGCATACAGGGTGGCCAGCGCCAGCATCACCAGGGCGCCCGGCAGCACGAACAGCACGCCGGCGACCACGCCGCCGCGGATGCCGTGCAGCAGCCAGCCGACATAGGTCGCGAGCTGCTGCGCCTCGGGTCCCGGCAGCAGCATGCAGTAGTTGAGGGCGTGCAGGAACCGGCCCTCGTCGATCCAGCGCTTCTCGTCGACCAGCACCCGGTGCATCAGCGCGATCTGCCCGGCCGGGCCGCCGAAGCTGAGCAGGCCGATGCGCAGCCAGGTCCGCGCCGCCTCGCCGAATCCGACGGTCGGCGCGGTGTCGGCAACCGCGGACATCAGGCCGCCTCCACCGGCTTCGCCGTGCCGGTTCGGGCGGCGGGCCAGTTGTGGGTCTCGGCCGCCGCGAAGCGTGCCCAGGCATACAGTGCGTCGTACAGCGTCATGCCGAGCCGCAGCGCCTCCTGGTCGTCCGTCGTCGAGACCGAGATCCCGAGCGACAGGGCGAGCAGCCCGGCCGCCTCCGGCGCCAGGTCGGGCCGGGCGGTGTCGGCGCCGCGCACGATGGTGGCGACGCGGTGCAGCGCCGGGTCGTCGACGCCATAGGCGGCGAGCAGGGTGTCGAAGCTGCAGGTGTCGCCGATGTGGGTGAGTTCGACCTCGGCGACGTCGAACGGCACGGCGCCCAGGTCGACCGCGGCGTTGCGCACCCACTCGGCCCCGACATAGTGGATCTCGGCGCGGCGGTCGACGAAGCGGCGCACGAACCACGGGCAGGCGATGCGGTCGATCTTCGGGCGCTCGCGCGTCACCCAGCGGCTTGGCGCGGCGGCGGCCGGGTCGCACCAGTCGAGGCGCCGGCCGACCAGCGGGCCGCCGGCGGCCCGCCACGCCTCGATGCCGCCCGCCAGGTAGCGCGCGTTCACGCCGGCGAGGTGCAGGCGGCTGGCGGTCACCTGCCCGACCTGGTGGCCGTGCGCGCAGTACACCACCACCGGGACGCCCGCCGGCAGCTCGGCGCGCCAGGCGTCGACAGCGTGCAGGTCGCGCCAGACCGCCGCCGGGAGCACGCGCTCGTCGGCGTCGTAGACGGGGCGACGGCGCACGTCGACGATCACCGGCGCGCTGCGGCCGCCGATCGCGTTGATAAGGTCTTCAGGGGAAATCGACAGTCCGGACGAGCCCATGGCCCAATCCTCCCTTCCGGAAGAATCGAGCGGTGCTTGGGCGAACTGCCTTGGGATGAGCCGGGAGACCGCATAGCCCCGACGCGAAGGTCTATACGCCGCCGCTCGGCCGGCTTCAAGCGGCGTATCGCAGCGGCGCGATCGGGTATCAGGTGTGAGGGCCGCGCGCGAAATCGCTTGCGATCTCGCCGGCGAGGAAGTCGTCGAAATCGTCGATCGGCGTTGGCCCGTCGCTTCATGGATCCCGGAGCCGCCCGCTGGCGCGGACTCTCCGGGATGACGATGTAAGGGGGAGCTTTCTCTCGTCTTCGTCATCCCGGAGGGGGCGCGCGAGCGCCCGGCTCCGGGATCCACCCGCCGGGCGGACAGTCAGCGCGCCGCCTCGCCGACCAGCGGGTACTGGCTCCACAGCCCCGGCTCCATCACCGGCTCGGCGCGCGCCAGATGCCGGCCGTCGAGCTGGTCGAAGTTCTGCACGCCGAGCAGGCCGAGGTCGATCCGCGCCTCCTCCTCCAGCAGCTCCAGCACCCGCACCACGCCGGCCGCACCGCCGGCCGCCAGGCCGCAGCACAGCATTCGGCCGATGCCGACCATGCCGGCACCCAGCGCCCGCGCCTTGGCGATGTCAGTGCCGCGCACGATGCCGCCGTCGACCACCACCTCGGCACGGCCGCGCACCACGTCGACCACCTCCGGCAGCACGTCGACAGACCCGAGCCCGTGGTCGAGCTGGCGGCCGCCGTGGTTGGAGACGAACACCGCGTCGGCGCCGTGCTCGACCGCCAGGCGGGCGTCCTCGGCGGTGGCGATGCCCTTGAGGATCAGCGGGATGTCGTAGGTCTTCTTGAACCGCGCGATGTCGGCCCAGTTCAGCGCCTTCTGGAACTCCATCCCCGGCACCGCGCGCCATGGCTTGACGAAGCGGTTGGCGATGTCGCGCTCGCGCCGGCTGTACCAGGCGCTGTCGACGGTGATGGCGAAGGCGTCGTAGCCGTGGTCGACGGCGCGTGCCACGACATCGTCGAGCCAGCCGTCGTCGCCGCGCTTGTACAGGCAGAACACCTTCATCCCGCCCTCGATCCGGGCGATCGCCTCCAGCGGGAAGGTGCCGACCGACGACAGGAACAGCGGCACGCCGAAGTCGGCGGCCGCCTGCATCGCGGCGCGCGGGCCGTCCGGATGGAAGCTCTCCAGAGAGCCGATCGGGCACAGCAGCACCGGCAGCCGCAGCTTGTGACCGAGGAACGTCCCGCCGCAGTCGACCTCGCGCATGTCGTTCAGAACGCGGGGCCGGAACGCCCAGCGGTCGAGGGCGAGGCGGTTGCGGCGCAGCGTGGTCTCGCTCTCGGTGCCGCCGCGCAGATAGTCCCAGACATTGGCGTCGAGCCGGCTGCGGGCGCGGTCGACGACCTCGTGCAGGGTCTGGCAGGCTTCGCGCAGGAACTCGATGGTCTCCTCGCCTTGGCCGTTCGTCGTGTCGGTCATGCCGGTGCGGTCTCCAGGGTTTCGGTCAGCCAGTCGATCAGGGTGCTCCAGGCCCGCGTCGGCGCGGCGGAGCCGACCACCATGCCGATATGGCCGAGAGCCACGTCGGCGCGGGTGGCGTTCGGCAGGCGGTCGGCGAGCGCGCGCGCCGAGGCCGGCGGCACGATGCGGTCGCGCGCCGGCACCATCACCAGCGCCGGGACGGCGACCCGCTCGGGCTCGACGGTGCGCCCCGCCACCCGCCAGGCGCCGGCGGCGGGCGTGTTGCGGCCGTACCAGTCGAACAGCGCCTCGCGCGCGACCGCGGCCGCCAACGGCACGCCGTCGTTCAGCCAGTCCTCCAGCGCCACGAACCCGGCGGCCTCGGGGCTGTCGGGATCGAGTTCGGCGAAGCGCAGGAACTTGCGGATGACCAGCATCGGATCGAGGGAGAAGAACAGGGACTGGATCAGGTCGGTCGGCAGCCAGCCGGCCGCGTCGATGATACTCCCGAGCCACGGTTCCGCCAGGGGCAGCGACGCGGCGACCGGCGGTGCATCGGCGGCGAAGTCCCAAGGTGTCGCCAGCAGCGCCAGTCCGGCGATGTCGCGCGGCCGGCGCTGCGCCAGCGCCAGCGCCAGCAGCCCGCCCATGCAGTAGCCGAGCACCGCCGGCCGCCGGCCGGAGATCGTCAGCACCGCCTCCAGTGCGCCCTCCAGGCGGCCGGCGACGTAGTCGGTGAGGGTGAAGCGGCGCTCGGCCTCGCCGGGATGGCCCCACTCGACCACGAAGGGCCGGAAGCCGGCTGCGGCCAGCGCCCGCAGCAGCGAGCGGCCGGGCGCCAGGTCCAGCACATAGCCGCGGTTGATCAGCGACGGCACCACCAGCAGCGGCATGCCGCCCATCGGCCGCGCCGCCTCGGGCGCAGCACCATAGTCGAGCAGCAGCGTGGTGCCCTCCTTCCAGCACACCGGCGGATCGCCGGCCGGCCGCCGGTAGGGATGCGCGCGATACGCCTCGATGCCGCTCAGGAACCGTCCGAAGCGGCGCCTGACCTCCTCGTCGACCGCTTGGTCGAACGATGCCGGAATTCCGGCCGGGCCGGCGTGCGGATCAGCCTCGGCCGCCGCCCGGGCGGCCTCGAGCGCCGCCAGCTGGCCTCTCAGGACTGCCGCCGCCGCCTTCGAGCCGGGATTCCAGTCGAGCGATCCTTGCTTCCAGGCGGCGGAGCTCGCGTAGGACGACAGCCAGGTCGTCGCCGCCGCCGCCAGGTACAGCGGCAGCGGCCGCGGACCCGGCCGCGGTCGGCCGGCGGTCGCCTGCTTGTCGCTGTGCTGGCCGGTCATGCTCGCCGTGTTCCTCGTCGCCCGCCCTGTCCGCGGCCGCATCATAGGCCGGAGCCGCCGCCGGCCGGTACCCCGGCTGCAGGCCGTCGCCGGCATCACGGGCCGCCGGGCCGCCAGAGGACGGGCGCATTGCTCCCGTCCACAGCGACGTCCAGCGGCGCATCGCATCGGCCACCTCGGGATCGGTCGCCATGGCCTGCACCTGGTCCTGCCAGAGGTCCAGGAACCGGCGCGCCAGCTCATGCGGGTCGGGGGGTCGGGTCATGGCGGCGGAGTATGTCACGCACCCCCGGCCCGGCCAAGCAACGCCAGCGTGCCGGCGAGCGTGCCGGTGCCGCGGCGCGGCAGGCCGGGAAGCCAAGCATTTCCGGGGATTGTATACCTTACCCGTTGCAAAGCAGCAGGCAAACGCGCAGTCTTTGACGCAGATCGGGAACCGGGTTGCGGACACCTTGGAACCGCGGGCGCCCTGGCGGGTGCCGAGACGAGGGAGCGACGGACGGCGCATGGCGGACAAGACCAGGACACCCCGCGCCCAGAACGGCAAGACCGAGGGCGGCGACAGCATTGTCACGATCAAGAAATACGCCAACCGGCGCCTGTACAACACCGCGACCAGCAGCTACGTCACCCTCGATCATCTCTGCCAGATGGTGAAGGACGACGTCGACTTCGTCGTCTACGACGCCAAGACCGGCGAGGACATCACCCGCGCGGTGCTGACCCAGATCATCGTCGAGGAAGAGAACAAGGGCCAGAACCTGCTGCCGATCAGCTTCCTGCGGCAGCTCATCGGCTTCTACGGCGACAACCTGCAGATGGTGGTGCCGCGCTACCTGGAGACGGCGATGTCGACCTTCGCCGACAACCAGGAGCGCATGCGCACCTACATGCAGGAGGCGTTCGGCGGGCTGTTCCCGTTCACCAAGTTCGAGGACATGACGAAGACCAACCTCGCCATGTTCGAGCAGGCGATGAAGATGTTCACGCCGCCACTCGGCAGCGACGGCAAGCCGGCGTCGCCGACCAACCCGGCCGTCAGCCCTTCGACATCCGGCCCTCAGGCGTCCAGCCCGGCCGACCAGACCGCCGCCGCCGTCCGCACCCTGCAGGACCAGGTCGAGCAGTTGCGCCACCAGCTCGAGAAGCTGGGCACCATCGAGCGCAAGTAGCGGCCGCCGTCAGCGCGGCCGCAGTTCGCGTCCCAGTCCGCTCAGCGCAGCAGGATCGACGAGATCTCCCGCAGCTGCGTGCGCGAGCGCAGCAGGTAGAAGCCCTGCACCGCCAGGTGGCTAGGGAAGTACAGCCCGTCCGGATCGCCGTTGACGACGATCAGCGGGTCGAGCACCGCCGCCTGCCGCAGCGATTCCAGCATCTGCGCCCAGGCGCCGGCGAGCTGCCGCTCCTTGATGATCGGCGCAAAGTCCTCGCCGAGGGCGCGCAGCAGTACGTGGTAGCCGTACAGCCGGCCCTTGACGCCGTAGAAGATGTCGTCGACCCGGCGGTCGATCAGCCACGAGCGCGGCGCCGCCAGATGCTGGTCGATGGTGGAGGAGGCGGACCCCAGGTCGGCGGCGATCCGCTCGATGGTGGCGAGCAGGTTGTCGGCCCGCCGCTCGAACACCGCTTGGCCGGCCACCAGCCGCTCGTTGTAGGCGAGCAGCGCGCGGCGGGCGGAGCGGTACTGCGATTCCGACGACGCGGTCGGCAGGAACGAGGTCGACAGGTCGTAGATCCACACGTCGCCGGGGAATTTCAGCAGCCCCGCCGCCTTGTCGAGGTCGCGATCGGCCTCGGACGATCCGCGGGTGCGGCCGATCTGGTCGGTCATCTCGACCGTGAAGCGGGACAGTGCGGAAATGATGCCGCGCTGGTAGTTCGGCGTGTTGTCGAGCCAGGCAGACGGGTAGAAGAACGGGTCGTTAGCCACCCAGAAATGCTGGTTCACCTCGCGGTCGATCAGCGCCGCCGCCGCCGCCACCGCCCGGCTCGCCTCCGGCGGCGTGTCGGCCGGCTGGAACGCCGGGTCGTCGTCGACCACGCTCATGAGAAAGCCGCCCACGGCGTAGTACAGCAGCACCGCCACCAGCACGGCTCCGATGCCCCAGCCGCTCCACCGCAACACGCCGCGTCCCGACAGCAGCCGGCGACGCGGGGCGGAATACTCGTCGTCCCAGTCGACGGCGGGGCGGGTCATGGCATTCTCCTTCCGGAAGGCACCCGCGTGACATAGGGAGTGCGGGTCATGGAGTCACGCGATCTCAACGCTGCAGCGGTCCGCCGGATCCTCGACGGCCTCGATCTCGCCCCCGGCGAGCCGTGCTTCGTCGCCCGGGCATCGACCTGCGAGGTCTGGCGCGCCGGGACCAGCGGCGGCCCGGTCGCCGTCCGGCTGCTGGCGCCCCGGCCGGGAAAGCCCGGCAACGTCGACGCCGACATCGCGCTGCGCCGCCGGCTGCTCGCCGCGGCGCCGTCGCTGCCGCTGGCCCGCCCGATCGCCGACCACCGCGGCCGGCCCGACCTGACCATCGGCACGCCGTGGGCGGTCGACCGGTGGATCGACGGCGATCCGGCCGACGGCGACACCGACGACGCCGTCTGGCGCGACCTCGGCCGCCTGCTGGCCGTCCTGCACGCGGTCCCGGTCGCCGATCACGGCCGGATCCTGGTCGGGGAGCGAGGCCTGTGCGGGCGCCGCGACGATGCCATCACCGGCATCGCCGACCGCTTCGAGGCGCCCTGGCCGTTCGACGGCCAGCCGCTGGCCGGCCATCCCGTGGCCGAGGCGGCGCCGGAACTGACGGCGCGCCTGGTCCGGCTCGCGCCGGCGATCCGCGCCGCCGCCGCGGCACCGCCGGTGATCGCGCACACCGACCTGAACGGCGCCAACGTCCGGCACGCCGACGGCCGGCTGCGCGGACTGATCGACTTCGCCGACGCGACCGTGCTGGCGCCGGCCTGGGACTTCGCCTCGCTGCGCTACTTCCAGGGAGCCGCCGCCGTTGCGCAGGCGCTGGAAGGCTACACCGCCGACCCGCAGCGCGCGGCCGGCCTCGCCGCCGACGCGGCGCTGCTGGCGCTGGTGGTCGCCCTGCACCACGTCAGCCGTGCGCGCACCCTGGATCTGCCGGCACGGCGCGAGACGGCACTCGCCCGGCTGCGTCTGGGATTGGACGCGATCGGGGCGGACTGAGAGCGTCGGCACGGCCGGATCGCGCGGCGGTGGTCCGATCGCGGCCAGCCTTCAACCCGGCCCTTCGTGGTGCACCGCGATGCGGCGCACACCCCAGCTCGACTTTGGCCAAAAATGCGACCGCAGATCGCCCTGGCGCCGCCACCCCCTTCCTTGTCGTCATTCCGGCCGGAGCGACGAAGTCGCGCAGAGCCGGAACCCACCCGACGCGCCGCGCTTGCAGCTGACCGTGCCCGCCGCACCGTGGGTTCCGGCTCGGCCGCGCCGGGGCGGCGCGTCCGTCCGAAATGACGACGCGATGGAGGTGGCACCGCAGCCTCGACACCGCCGGCTAGCGAGCCCTCCGCACCCGGCTCAGTACAGCCGGTTCTTCAGCGAGTCCTCGACCCGGGCGTCGGCCTCGGCGGCGTCCAGGCCGGCGATCTGGTCGGCGAGCATCTGGCCGAGGCTCGGCAGCGCCTTGCGCTCGACCTTGTGGTCGTCCTCCCACAGCTTGGAGCGCACCAGCGCCTTGGCGCAATGCAGGTAGACCTCCTCCACCGCGACCAGGATCCCGGCGGTCGGCAGCCGGCCGCGCACCGCGGTCGGGGCCAGCAGCTGGTCGCCGGTCACCACCCGCGCCCGGCCGTTGACCCGCAGGGTCTCGCAGACCCCGGGCACCAGGAACAGCAGACCGACGCCGTCGTTCACCAGGAGGTTGGACAGCGTGTCCAGGCGGTTGTTGCCGGGCCGGTCCGGGATCAGCAGGGTGTGGTCGTCGAGCACCTGCACGAAGCCGGGGGCGTCGCCCTTCGGCGACACGTCGCCAAGCCCGTCGCCGCCCTGGCTGGAGATCACCAGGAACGGCGACAACTCGATGAAGCGCCGCGCGTGCGCATCGAGCCGCGGCAGCTGCTTGGCCGCGGCGAGCTTGCTCGTCTCGCCGTAGCGCGAGCGCAATTCCTGTTCGGAGCGAACCGTTTCGGCCATGCGACGTTTCCTTCAATGGTGGGCGGCGCCCGGTCGGACTAGAATCCGGTGAACGATATCCGACCGGCCGCGCCGATGCGAAGGGAAGTGACCGGCGATGCAGGGGATGGCGGCGGAATGAGCCTGGGCGGACCGAAGAAGCTGACGCGGCTGATGGACGGCCTGCTCGCCCGGTTCGACTATGCGGGATTGCGCGTCCTCGTGGTGGAGCCGGACGCCGACAGCCGAGCCGCCCTGGTGAGGGCACTGGTGCAGCTCGGCCTGCCGCATCCGACGCAGGCCGCGACCGCCGCCGAGGCGATGGCGCAGGCGGCCGACTTCGAGCCGGCGCTGATCTTCTGCGACGCGCTCCTGGAAGGGCCGGACGGCACCGACGGCCTGCAGCTGCTGTTCCGCATCAGGGCCGACTCGACCACCCTGCCGCCCGGCATCCCCGTCGTCCTGCTGGCCGGGGAGGCCGGCTCACCGGGCGTGATGGAGGCCAAGCGCCTCGGCGTCGATGGTTTCCTGATCAAGCCGGTCCCGGCCAAGCGCCTGGCGGCAAGGCTGAACGCCGTGCTGATGCGCCGCTTCCCCGAGCGGGTGGTGTGGGGTGCCTGACCCGGCCCCCGGCCGGGATGCCACCCTTGCTTCCACTCCGGCCGCGGATGGCTTCCGCATGCCCGGCGAGCACGAGCCGCACGCCGGCACCTGGATGCTGTGGCCGAGCCGCGCCGATACCTGGCGCGACGATGCGCGGCCGGCCGCGGCCGCCTTCGCCGAAGTGGCCGCGGCGATCGCCGCGGTCGAGCCGGTCACCGTCGGGGTGAGACCGGAACGGATCGGCCGGGCCCGCGCCGCGCTGCCGGCAACGGTGCGGGTCGTGCCACTGGCTTCGAACGACGCCTGGATGCGCGACGTCGGCCCCACCGTGGTGCTCGGCCCGGACGGCGAGCGCCGGGCGGTCGACTGGTCGTTCAACGCCTGGGGCGGGGCAGTGCACGGCCTGTATCCGGACTGGGCAGCCGACGACCGGGTGGCCGCCGCGGTCGCCGCCACCGAGGGCATGGCGCGCTACCGCTGCCCGCTGATCCAGGAGGGCGGCGGGCTGCACGCGGACGGCGCCGGCACGCTGTTCGTCACCGCCGAATGCGTGCTCAGCGCCGGCCGCAACGCCGACATCGGCCGGGCGGCGGCGGAACGGCTGCTGCGGGACTACACCGGTGCCCAGACGGTGGTCTGGCTGCCGCAGGGCGTGGTCGAGGATGAGACCACGGGTCATGTCGACAACCTGCTGCATGTCGCGGCGCCGGGACTGGTGCTGCTGACCTGGCCGGGCGACGACGACGACCCGCAGGCCCCGCGCTCGCACGCCGCCCTGCAGGCGCTGCGCGCGGCCGGGAATATCGAGGTGCGACTGTTGCCGATGCCGGGGCCGCTGCACATGACCGCCGCCGAAGCCGCCGGGCTGGTCCCGGCGCCGGGCGCCAGGCCGCGGCGGGAAGGCGACCGGCTGGCCGGCTCTTACGCCAATTTCTATCTGTGCAACGGCCGCGCGATCGTGCCGCTGCTCGATCCGCGCACCGACGATGCGGCGCTGCGGATCATCGGCGACGCCCTGCCCGGTCGCGAGGTGGTCGGCGTGCCAGCGCGCGAGATCCTGCTCGGCGGCGGCAACATCCACTGCATCACGCAACAGATTCCGGCGGGGCCGACTCCGGCGGGGCAGAGTCCGGCATCTTGAACGGCGGGTCGCCGGGCCATTCCGGGCGGGCGCAGCCGAGGATGTGGTCGACGGTGACGCCGTCCTCGGCGCAGGGCAGCTTGAGGACGGTGAAGCGGATCTGCCGGCCCCAGTTCAGGGCGCGGCCGACCGACAGGCCGATCAGCCCCTCGCGGACCAGCCGGGTGTTGGCCTGCAACCGCCCCGGGGCGGCCGCCGCCGGCGACTGGCTGAACAGCCGGCCGGTCTCGTCCGAGCCGAGCAGGTCCGTCAGCTTGGTGCCCCACAGCCGGCAGCGCAGGTCGAGCGGATCGCGCGCCACCACCTCGTCGACATAGACGAAGCCGTGCCAGCCGGCGAAGTCGTAGAAGTCGAAATCGCTCCAGCCGGGCAGGCGATCGCCTTGCCATTTCGCCCGCCAGATCCGGGCGAACCCGGCGAGCGGGCCGAATTGCGCGGGTGGCGTCTCGCGCGGCAGGACCAGGCTGCGCGGCTCCTCCAACTCGTCCCGATCGACTGCCATCGGCCGCGTCCCCCCTCTCCCCGGCCCATGGTAGCCACGGTGCCGCACCGCCGTCGATTCGCCCGAATCCCGCCGCTGACGGCGGCCTGATTCTGCTCTATGGTCCCGCTCGCGACGGTGGGTCGAGCCCGTTTGGCGGGCTGGACCGGCCGTCGTCCCGCGCGACGGACCGTCATTAGCGGCGCCGTGTGGGGCCGGCCTGTCCCCAACGTCATCCCATGGAGCCGCCGATGGCGCCCGATACCCTCGGTCACACGACCAACCGTCCGCTGAAGCGCGGCCGCAAGTTCCTGAACACCCCCGGCCCGACCAACCTGCCGCCGCGCGTGCTGAACGCCATGCACCGCGACACCATGGACCTCAACGACCCTGAGTTCCTGGACGCGGCCGCGGAAAGCTTCGAGGGCCTGAAGCGGGTGATCCGGACCGGCGGCGAGGTGTTCTCCTACATCGCCAACGGCCACGGGGCCTGGGAAGCGGCTCTCGTCAATATCCTGGCCCCGGGCGACCTGGTGCTGGTGCCGGAGACCGGGCACTTCTCGTCGAGCTGGGCCAACATGGCCGAGGCGCTGGGCATCGAGATCCAGGGCGTTCCCGGCGACTGGCGCCGCGCCCACGACCCGGAAAAGATCGCCCAGGCGCTGGCCGACGACACCGGGCACCGGATCAAGGCGGTGCTGATGGTGCAGACCGACACCGCCACCGGCACCACCTCGGACGTCAAGGCGGTGCGCGCCGCGATCGACGGCGCCCGGCATCCGGCGCTGCTGGTGGTCGACACCATCGCATCGCTCGGCACCATCGACTTCCGCATGGACGACTGGGGCGTCGACGTCACCATCGCCGCCTCGCAGAAGGGGCTGATGATGGCGCCCGGCCTCGGCTTCGTGGCCGCCAACGACAAGGCGATCGCAGCGCACAAGCGCACCCCGCGCGAGCGCCGCTACTGGGACTGGACGCCGCGCATGGGCAGCGGCGGCTACCGCGCGTTCTGCGGCACCGCACCGCAGCTGCAGATCTTCGGCCTGCGCGAGGGGCTGGCGGCGCTGTTCGAGGAGGGCCTGGAGCGGGTGTTCGAGCGTCACCGGGTGCTGGCGGGCGCGACCTGGAAGGCGATCGACGTGTGGGCGCAGGCCGGGGCGCTGGAGATCAACGCCCTGGTGCCGGCCGAACGCTCCATGGGGGTCACGACGATCCGCACCGCCGAGGGCATCGACGGCGACCGTATCCGCGAGGTCTGCCGGGACGAGATGTTGGCCGGCATCGGCGGCGGGCTCGGGGCGTTCGGCGGCACGGCGTTCCGCATCGGCCACATGGGCGACATGAACGCGCCGATGCTCTACGCCTGCCTCGGCGCGGTCGAGGCGACGCTGGCCTATCTCGATGTCCCGCACACCCCGGGCGGGGTGACCGCGGCGGTGCAGCACGTCGCCGCGTACAAGAAGACGCACGGGTCGACGACGTTCTGACGCGGAAAGCCTGCAGACGGGTGCAATCCCGCGGCGCCGATGCGGCGGCCGCGGGACAGCCCCGGCATCCGACTGCGACAATGTCCGGCGGCATGGTCTCGCTGCCCTGCGAGGCCCGGCTCGGCTATAGTCCCGTTCCCGCAGTCGTGGCCCGGACACTCCCCCGACGCCGGGTGCAGGTTTCGTTAACCGGGCTGCGGTAGCATGGCCGGTGCCGTGGACAGGGCTTGGACGATGCCTTTCGCCGAACATGGGTCGATCGCTCCGACCGCTCCGCCCGGGTACCACCCGGACATCGGCGAACTGGTCGCCTATTGGCGGCGCATCCATCCCGCCGAGGGTCTGCCCGGGCGCCGGCATTTCGACCCCGCCGACATTCCCGCCCTGCTGCCGCATATCTGGCTGATGGACGTGTTCCGCGACCCCTGGCGGTTCCGGGTCAGGCTGGTCGGCACCGGGATCGTGGCGTTCTCCGGCCGGGACACCACCGGGCGCTGGTGCGACGAGGCCTTCCCGGGCTTCGAGCAGTCCGAGGCCTATGGCCACATCGTCGCCTGCGCCGAGCGCGGCGTGCCGACCTTCTGCACCGCCCGGCTGCTGGTCAAGAACGACCACCGGCTGTCGCAGCGCGTGCACCTGCCGCTGGCCGCCGACGGGCGGACGGTCGATGTCATTCTGTCGCTGACCCGCTACGTGCTGCCCCCCGGCACGCCGCTGCGGGGCGCGTGATCAGCCGGGGTCGGCGGCGAGCCCGACCGCCTGGATGCCTGCGATCGCGCAGGCCTCGTCCTGGTCCGAGGTGTCGCCGCTGATGCCGACCGCGCCGACCACGAGGCCGGCGGCATCGCGGATCAGCACGCCGCCCGGCACCGGCACCAAGAGGCCGCGCGCCAGGGTGTTGGCGGCGCTGACGAAGTAGGCCTGCTCCTGCGCCCGCTTGAAGATCGCCCGCGAGCCCATGCCGAGTGCCACCGCGCCATGCGCCTTGCCCATGGCGATCTCCATGCGCATGTGGGTGGCGCCGTCCTGCCGCTCGAACGCCTTGAGGTGGCCGGCGGCATCGAGCACCGCCACACCCAGCGGCTTCAACTTCAGCTCGGCGGCCTTGGCCAGCGCGGCGGCGATGATGGTGCGGGCCTCTTCGAGGCTGACGGTCGGCTGGGCGATCGGCATGGCGGTGGGTCTCCTCCGGTTGGTTGCCCCGATCCTAGCGACCGGGGCGCTCAGGCACCACCCAGGGATCCCAGCGGCGGCAGCAGGTCGCCGCGCACCAGCCGCGACAGCAACGCCGGCACCGGCGGCATCCGGCTCAGCGGATACAGCACCCGGTCGCGCAGCACCGGCAGGACCCGGCTGTCGGACTGGTACTGCGGCGTGAACAGCCAGCTCATCGCCTGGTAGGCGAGCACATGCCAGCGCCTGGCGGCGGCATACAGGCGCAGCGCCGCCTCGCCTTCCGTCCGCGCCAGCGCCGCCGCCAGTGCCGCGGCATCGAGCAGCGCCATGTTCGCACCCTGGCCCAGCTGCGGGCTGGCGCGGTGCGCGGCGTCGCCGATGATCGCCAGCCGTTCGCCCCAGGGCCGCGCCAGGGTGCCGTGCGCGTAGCGCGCCATCGTCATCTGTCCCGGCTCGCGGATCTGCGCGGCGAAGGGAGCGAAATCCGGCCACAGGGCGCAGGCCTCATCGCGCCACCGCGCCACCCCCGCCTGCAGCCAGGCCGCATGACCGTCTCGCGGCAGCGACCAGAACACCGCCGCCTTGCGCGGCCCGCCGTCGGAGAGGGTCCCGACCGGCAGCACCCCGATCATTCGGCTGGCTCGGCGATAGCGCTGGGTGAGGCGGTCGGGTGCCAGCGGGCAGTCGCCGGGCCAGTCGACCGTCCCCCAGATCGCGCCATAGGGCAGCTCGCGGGCCGCCAGCGGCGAGATCGCCGACCGCGCACCGCTGGCGTCGATGACGAGGTCGAAGCGGCCGGCACTGCTGCCATCGCCGAAACGAAGGCTGCCGGCTGTGGCAGCGACCACGCGGTGCCCCGGGAGCAGGCGGGCGCCGGCAGCCAGCGCGGCACCGTGCAGGGCGTCGAACAAGGCCGCGCGATGGATGCCGAGGCCGCAGGCGTCCTCGCCCCGCGTGCCGTAGGCGACGTCGAGGACGGCCCGGCCGGTGGCGGCCTCGTGCCCGAGCAGCCGACGGATGGCGGCACCGCGCGCCCGCACGATCCCGCCGGCGCCGAGACGGTCGAGCACCGCCAGGCCGACCGGCTGGATGATCAGGCCGGCACCGACCGGTGCCGGTGCCGCGAACTGGTCGTAGATCTGGACCGCATGCCCGGCGCCGGCCAGCAGCGCCGCGGCCGCCAGCCCGCCGATCCCGGCCCCCACGATCGCGATGCGCATCAGCCCCCCGGCCGCCTCCGGGGCGATGCGCGCCGGCCGGGAAGGATCACACAATCCCGCGCCGGCTTGAACCGTCCGCCGGACCTCTGGCGGGTGCCTCAGTCGGCGACGAATCCGAGATTGGTCAGCCGCAGTGCGGCGAGGTCGACACCCTGGCCCCGTACGACGCTGTCGCGCACCTCCTGGCGCAGCCGCGCCAGCCCGGAGCGGTCGTTCGAGCGGCGCAGCTCGCGCGCCCGGTGCGCGGCGACGATGGCCTTGTAGGCCATCACCACCGCTGCCTCCTGCTTCTCGGCGTCCGACAGCGCCGCCACCCCCGGATCATGCAGCAGCGCCAGCGCCACCGAATCGCGCACCCGCCGGATGCCGGGCAGGAAGTCGATCGCCTGCTCGCCGCTCACCACCTGCCAGGTGATGACATAGTAGGCGGTGGTGACGTCGGCGAGATTGCTGCTGGAGTAGCCGGCGAAGGTCAGGGTCTGGTCGAACTCGCGCCACGGATCGCCGCCGGTCACCGACTCTTCTATCGCCTCGCGAGCCTCCGGGTCGGGGCTGGTCCGGAACAGGCTGTCGAGGAGCCGGCTCCGCGCATCCTTCTCGACCTTCCAGGTCCGTGTGAAGCGAAGCGTCCCGGCCGGCAGCCGCGATCCCGCCAGTTCCGCCTGATGCAGGCCCTGCAGGACGGCAGGACGCACCGGGATGACAAGGCTGCGGAAGATCGCGGCGGAGAACATCGACGACGACGCGCCCCTGGCCTCGGCGAGGGGCTCCTGGGCGGACAGCGGCGCCGCCGTCGCAACGAGGCGCAGGGCGGCGAGAAGCAGGAGCGCGGCCACGATGGCTCTCATGCTTCCTCCGGGAGGGGTGGGAGAGCGGGGGAGACATCATGACAGCGGCAGAGGCGACAGCCCGTGACAAGGCGGTGGCCATCGCGGGCAGGATGTGGCCGATCAGGGCTCCTGCCGACGCGCCTCCGCTTTGCGTTCTTCTTCCTTGCGCTCCTCCTCGCGGGCCTCGTGCTCGGCGCGCGCGGAGTCCTTCGCCTCGGCCGAGACGGTCTCCGGCACCGGATACTCCACGGCCGGCTGCGTCGACAGCTTGCTCTCCAGGGCGGCGGCCGCCTTCTCGGCCTCCAGCAGGATGCGGCCCGGAGGGGCGGTGCCGTCCTTGCCGACGCCGAAATACAAGGTCTGGTGCGGATATGGGATCTCGATCCCGTCAGCGTCGAAGCGTTTCTTGAGGCGGCGGTTCATCTCGCGCTTGATGCCCCACTGCAGGAGCGGCTTGGTCTTGATGCGGGCCCGGATCACCACCGCACTGTCGGCGAGCTTCTCGACCCCGAGGATTTCCAGCGGCTCCAGGAACTTCGGGCCATGCTCCGGATCTGCCTGCAGCTCCGCACCGACCTCGCGGATCACCGCAGCGACGTGGTCGGTGTCCTCGCGGTAGGCAACGCCGATGTCCAGCACCGCGTAGGAGAAGTCCTTGGTCAGGTTGACGACGCTGGTGACGTCGCCGAACGGCACGGTATGGACGCCACCCTCGAGGTCGCGCAGCCGCAGGGTGCGGATCGAGATGTCCTCGACGACGCCGGTGTGGCCGCCGGCGGTGACCACGTCGCCGACCGAGATGGTGTCCTCGATCAGGATGAACAGTCCGGTGATGATATCGCGGACCAGAGCCTGCGAGCCGAAGCCGATGGCCAGACCAACGACACCGGCACCGGCCAGCAGCGGAGCGGTGTCGACGCCGATCTCCGAGAGGACTATCAGCCCCACGAAGCCGAACAGCGCGATCGAGATCACCCGTCGCAGCAGCGGCAGCAGGGTCTTGGCACGGCCGCTCGGCTGCCGCGGCGTGCCGTCGGCATAGCTGCCCGACAGCGAGCGCTGGATGGCGCCGCTGGCGAACTCCCACACGCCGACCCCGATCACCACGACCAACGCGATCACCACCGTGCTCTGCAGCAGTTCGCCGCGCGCCTCCGGGCCAAGTGCCGTGTACAGGTCCAGCCCCCAGGCGCCGAGCGACACCCCGAACGCCAGCAGCAGCAGCATGACGTCGATGCAGCGGGTCAGGATCGGCCGATACAAGCCGGAGCGCTGGCGCAGGCCGGGGAACCGCCGGTTCAGGTCGTCGTCGATGCGGAACAGCCGCTCGATCAGCCGGTGCATCAGCCGCGCCAGCGCCACCGCCACGCCGAACGCCGCGATCGTGACCGCGGTCGCGCGCACCAGGAAGATGAAGCCGTCCTGCTCGCCGGACACGAAGATGCCGAACGCCACCAGGACGTACACCAGCGCCAGCACGTGCCAGATGTCGCCGATCCGTCGGCGCACGCGATCGCCGACCATATGCTCGCGCTGGCCGCGGATCACGGTCGCGAACTCCTCGCGGCTCTGCAGGATCAGCACCACCAGCAGGACCGCGAACACCAGGGCGGCGGCGATCTCGATTCCGCGCGCACCGACCTGGCCGGCGCCGAACGGAACCGCCAGCCGCGAGCCAACGAAGCCGATCACCACCACCGTGGTCAGGCGCATCACCCAGACATACAGATAGGCGGCGGTCTCCGAGCGCAGCGGCAGCGGCCGCAGCCGCTCGGCGTAGGGGGCGAGGACGAAGCGGGCCACCACGCCGACGCCGGTCTGGATCGCCCAGGCGATGACCAGCACCAGGGCGCCTTCCTCGATGGCCTGGCGGCCGCTCAGCAGCACCAGCGTGGCGTATCCGACGCCCAGCGTGACGGCCACGATGAACGCCTCGACCAGGGCGAGCGCGACCGCCAGGAAGATCCGGCTCTGAATGCTGACCGGGGCGGAATTTCGCAGCCTCAGGATCGGCTGCCGCAGCGCGAGGCCGGCCGCCCAGCGCGCCAGGAACACCATCAGCAGGGTCGCCCCGACGACGGTGCCGACCTCGGTCCAGAACGCCCGGCGGCGCGGATCCTCGACCTGCGTGCCCAGCCAGCCCGGCAACTGGTCGAAGGTGCCGAGCCAGTCGACGAAACGCTGGAACACCGCGCCGACACGCTCCGTGTGGCTGGCGACCGCATCCTCCAGGTTGGCACCGACCTTCGACGCCTTCTCGGCTTCCCTTGCCTTGCGCTGGGTCTCCAGCAGCCCCTTCAGGTCGCGCAGCAGCTGGTCGCGGCGCTGCGGATCCTCCAGGGTCTTGACCAGCTGCTCCAGCTCGCCGCCGACAGCCGCCGGCTTCTCGGCGCTGGTACTCGGCATCCCGGGGACCTGGGCCGTGGCAGGCGCGACGATGCCGCAGGCGCAGAGGAGGCCGAGGCAGAGCACCGCCAGGCGGGCCAGGCGCAGACAGGACGAGCCGGACATGGAACAGAAATCTCCGTGGTCGGTCATCGGGAAACAATGCTGGTAGCATTGCGAGCGGGGGAAGAGAACCGTGGGCGGCAATTTTCGGCACGATCCGCCCGCCGAACCGGATGAGGAACCGCCATGCATCTCCGAGGCTCCTGTCGATGCGGCGCCGTCACCTTCAGTTGCGATGCCTACGCGCCGATGCCCTTCTTGCGCTGCTACTGCTCAATCTGCCGCAAGAGCGCCGGCGGCGGCGGATATGCCGTCAACCTCGGCGCCTGGGCCGACAGCCTGGAGGTCGAGGGCGAGCAGCATCTGCGGGTCTGGTGCGCGACCATCGACGGACGGACCAGCGAGGCCGAGCGCCGGTTCTGCGGCGGCTGCGGCACCGCGCTGTGGGTCAGTGACCCGCGCTGGCCCGATCTCGTGCATCCGTTCGCCAGCGCCATCGACACGAAGCTGCCGAAGCCGCCGCACGTGGTCCACATGATGCTGGACGACAAGCCGGACTGGGTGCGCGTCGACCTGCGCGACGGCGACCGGACGTATGAGGGCTATCCCGAGCTGTCATTGCGCGACTGGCACGCGGCGCAGGGCGCGCTCGACGAGCATGACCGGGGTTGAGAGCGCCATGAGCGACGATTCCGGCACTGCCCCGGTGACGGCGGGAATCCGCCGTTCCGCCGGCCGGGCGATCGACACGACGGCCGGCGACTTCCGGGTGATCGCGCTGTGCGACGGCCATGTCGACTTCGACCTGTCCCGGCTGCCGGGCGTCGGGACGGCCGAGGCGACGGCGGCGGCCGTCGGCTCGGGCATCGATCCGCGCGACCTCGCGGTGTCGGTGAACGCCTTCGCCATCGTCGCCCCGGGCCGCCTCTACTTGGTGGACTCCGGCAACGGCGCGATCCGCGGACCCGGCCTCGGCCATCTGCTGGACGCGATGGCCGCCGCCGGGCTGCGGCCGCAGGACGTCGACGCCCTGCTGATGACGCACATGCACGGCGACCACGTCGCCGGCCTGTATGACGGCGAGCGCAGCGTGTTCGCCAACGCCGAGCTGATCGTCTCGCAGGCCGAGCGCGCGTTCTGGGACGCGCCCGAGGCGCTCGACGAGCTGCAGCGCACCCAGCTGGAGATGGCGCTTCGCGGCTTCGCCACCCATGCCGGCCGCACCACCCTGGCGGCGCCGGGCCGCGAGGTCGTGCCCGGGATCACCATGGTAGCCCTGCCGGGGCACACGCCCGGCCATGTCGGCTACCTGCTGGACGCTGCGGACCCGCTGCTGATCTGGGGCGACGTGGTGCACCTGCCGGCGTTCCAGGTCGCCCGGCCGGAATGGTACTTTCGCTTCGACGTGGACCCGCCGGCCGCGATCGCCACCCGCCGACGGGTCCTCGACCAGGTCGCGGCAGACGGCTGGCGGGTCGCCGGCGCGCATCTGCCGTTTCCGGGCTTCGCCCGGATCGAGCGCCGGGCCGGCGGCCTCGCCTACCGGCCGGTCGAAGACGTCGATCCGGCGTGATTGCAGCTGTCGTCGCCCCCCGCTATGGCGATGGCGGGTGATCTCCAGGAGGACGGCATGCTCGACGTCTATGTGAAGCGGGACGGCCGCCTCGACCGGCTCCCGGGCTGCACGGACATTCCGCCCGATGCGGTATGGATCGACATGCTGCGCCCGACCGCCGAGGAGGAGGCGCTGGTCGAGCGCGCCGTCGGCGTCGACGTGCCGACCCACGAGGAGATGCTGGAGATCGAGGTTTCCAGCCGGCTATACGAAGAAGGCGGCCGGCTGTTCATGACCGCCACGGTGCTGTCGCGAACCGACACCGCGCAGCCGTCGGCCCGGCCGATCACCTTCGTCCTGACCCCGGCACACCTGATTACGGTCCGCTATACCGAGCCGAAATCCTTTGAAATGTTCGGGCTTCGCTGTGCCAAGGCGGCGGTCGGCACGGATCCGGCCGGGCTGCTGATTGGCCTGCTCGACGCCGTGATCGACCGCACCGCCGACACCCTGGAGCGGCTGGCGGCGGAGATGGACACGCTGTCGGCGAAGATCTTCCGGCCACGCGTCGGGGCGGATCGCCGGCGCACCGACGTCGAGTATCACGACGTGCTGCGCGAGATCGGCCAGAAGGGGGAGCTGAATGCCAAGATCCAGGAAAGCCTGCTGAGCGTCGGCCGGCTGGCGACCTATCTCGGGCAGGCGCTGCTGGCGGGCAAGCCCAGCCGCGACCTGCGCGGCCGCGTGAAGACGCTCGGCCGCGATGTGAATTCGCTGACCGAGCATGCGCATTTCCTGGGCGACCGCGTGACGTTCCTGCTGGACGCGACGCTCGGTCTGATCAACATCGAACAGAATGCGATCATCAAGATCGTGTCGATCGCGACCCTGGTGTTCCTGCCGCCGACGGTGATCGCATCGGTGTACGGTATGAACTTCCAGTTCATGCCCGAGCTGGCGTGGCCCTGGGGCTACCCGCTGGCGCTCGGCTTGATGGCGGTGTCGGCGGTGTTGCCGTATCTGGTGTTCCGCCGGATCGGCTGGCTGTAGGCGGCGAAGGAGGGAGTCCGGCATGGTATCCGTCACGCATGCGTTCCATGAGATCAACGGCTTCCGGGCGCATGTCGCGGAATCCGGCGACGGTCCGCCACTCCTGCTGCTGCATGGCTGGCCGGAGTTCTGGGCGACCTGGGAGCCGGTGATGCGGCGCGTCGCCGGCTTCCGGCTGATCGCGCCGGACCTGCGCGGCTTCGGCGAGAGTGGCAATCCGCACCCGGAGCCGTCGGACAAGGCCGGCGCCGACACCCATGCCGAGGACGTGATCGCCCTGCTCGACGCGCTCGGGCTCGAGCGCGTCGGCGTGGTCGGCCACGACGTCGGCTCCTTCGTCATGCAGCGCCTGGCGATCCGCTTCCCCGAGCGGCTGACCGGGCTGCTGTTCTTCAACTGCCCGACCCACGGCGTCGGCGCGCGCTGGCGCGAGCCGTCGCACATCAACCAGATCTGGTACCAGACCTTCCACCAGATGCCCTACGCCGCCGCGCTGGTCGGCGCCTCGCGCGACGCCTGCCGGGCGCATATCGGGCATTTCCTGCGGCATTGGTGCCATCGCAAGGACGCCTTCGACGGCGTGCTGGAGCGCTGGGTCGACAACTTCCTGCGGCCCGGCAACCTGCAGGGCGGCTTCAACTGGTATGTCTCGGCCAACGCCGCCCGCATCGCCATGATGGCCGGCACCGCGCCGAAGCCGCCGGTGATCACCGTGCCGACCCGGGTGCTGTGGGGCCGCCACGACCCGGTCCTGCGCTCGGAATGGGCCGACGTGCTGCCGGACTATTTCAGCGAGGTCGAGGTCGGCTTCGCCGAGGGTTCCGGCCACTTCGTGCACTACGAGGAGCCGGACCTGGCGACCGCGGCGATCCGCGACTTCTTCACCGGAAGGACCTGACCCATGTCGCAGCGTGCCATCCCCGCGGTGTTCATGCGCGGCGGTTCCAGCAAGGGGGTGTTCTTCCACGCCCGCGACCTGCCGGCCGATCGTTCCGTTCTCGATCCGATCCTGCTGTCGGTGCTCGGCAGCCCGGATCCCTACGGCCGCCAGCTCGACGGCATGGGCGGCGGCGTCTCGTCGCTGTCGAAGGCGGTGATCATCGGCCCGCCGAGCCGCCCGGACTGCGACGTCGACTACACCTTCGCGCAGGTCTCGGTCGACCGGCCGGTGGTCGACTGGGCGAGCAACTGCGGCAACCTGTCCTCCGCCGTCGGGCCGTTCGCCGTCGACGAGGGGCTGGTGAAGGTCGCCGACGGGGAGGCACTGGTGCGCATCCACCAGGTGAACACGCGCAAGGTCATCCATGCCCGCTTCCCGGTCGCCGGCGGCCGGGCGGTCGTGACCGGCGGCTTCGCCATCGCCGGGGTCGCCGGCACCGGCTCGCGCATCCGCCTCGACTTCCTTGACCCGGGCGGAGCGGCGACCGGCAAGCTGCTGCCGACCGGCAACGCCGCCGACGTGCTCGACGTGCCGGGATTCGGCTCGCTCGCCGTCACCATGATCGACGCCGCCAACCCGGTAGCCCTGGTCGCCGCCGCCGACCTCGGCCTCGCCGGCACCGAGCTGCCGGACGCCCTCGAGGCGCGCGCCGACGTCATGGCCGCACTCGACTGGATCCGCCGGCAGGCGGCGGTGGCCATGGGCATGGCAGCCCGGCCCGAGGACGCGGCCCTGTCGGTGCCCAAGGTGGCGCTGCTGTCGGCCCCGGCCGACTACGCCTCGATCGACGGCCAGGCCCTGGCCGCCGCCGGCCACGACGTGTCGGTCCGGATGATCTCGATGGAGCGGGCCCACAAGGCGGTGCCGCTGACCGGGGCGATGTGCCTCGGCGTGGCGGCGCGGCTGCCCGGAACGGTGGCCAACCGGCTGGCCCGGCCGGTCACGGGCGACGAGGTGCGGGTGGCGAACCCGTCGGGCGTGCTGTCGGTGGGTGCCGAGGTCGAAGGCGGCCGCGCGGTCAGCGCCCTGGTGTTCCGCACGGCGCGGCGGCTGATGCAGGGCGCGGTGCTGATTCCGTAGCGGGTGCCTGTCACTTCGGAGCGGCGGGTGGGTTCCGGAGCCGGGCGCTCGCGCGCCCCCTCAGGAATGACGGATGAAAAATGGTCGTCATCCCGGGCAAGCGAAGCGCGACCCGGGACCTACCCGCCGCTCCGCTGTGTCAGAAATCCAGGCTCACCGTCTCCGGCGCACCGTCCAGCGTCAGCTCCGGCTCGGCCGCCGCGGTCCGGGCGATCACCTTTCCGCCGCGGATCACGTACAGCCGGGCCGGGCGCAGGCGCAGCGCCTCGATCGGGTTGCGGCACTGCAGCACGACCAGGTCGGCGCGGCAGCCGGGCTCCAGGCCGTAGCCCTCCAGCCCCAGGGCTCTGGCACCGTTGACCGTGACGGCATCGAAACAGGCCAGCATCTCCGCACGCCCGGTCATCTGGCCGACATGCAGGCCCATCTGCGCCACCTCCAGCATGTCGTGGCTGCCGAGCGGGTACCACGGGTCCATGACGCAGTCGTGGCCGAAGGCGACGTTGACGCCGGCCGCCATCAGCTCCTTCACCCGCGTCATGCCGCGGCGCTTTGGATAGCTGTCATGACGGCCCTGCAAAGTGATGTTGATCAACGGGTTGGGGATGGCGTGCAGCCCGGCCTCGGCGATCAGCGGGATCAGCTTGGAGACGTAGTAGTTGTCCATCGAGTGCATCGACGTCAGGTGCGAGCCCGCCACCCGGCCGTGCAGTCCGAGGCGCTGGGTTTCGAAGGCCAGGCTCTCGACGTGGCGGGACAGCGGGTCGTCGCTCTCGTCGCAGTGCATGTCGACGCGCAGGCCGCGCGCCGCGGCGATCTCGCACAGTAGCCGCACCGACTCCGCGCCGTCGGCCATGGTCCGCTCGAAATGCGGGATGCCGCCGACCACGTCGACGCCGAGATCGAGCGCCCGCTCCAGGCTGTCGCGGCCGCCCGGCAGCCGCAGCACGCCGTCCTGCGGGAACGCCACCAGCTGCAGGTCGATCCACGGCTTCATCTCCGCGCGGATCTCCAGCAGGGCGCGCACCGCCAGCAGGCTCGGGTCCGAGGTGTCGACATGGCTGCGGATCGCCAGGGTGCCGCGGGCGATCGACCAGCGGCACAGCCGCCGCGCCCGCTGCTTCACGGCCTCGGCGGTCAACTCGGGCTTCAGCTCGCCCCACAGCGCGATGCCCTCCAGCAGGGTGCCGGACTCGTTGACCCGCGGCAGGCCGTAGCTCAGCGTCGAGTCCATGTGGAAATGCGCGTCGACGAAAGGCGGTGTCACCAGCCGGCCCTCGGCGTCGATCTCCTGGTGCGCCGTGCCCTCGATGTGCGGGTGGACCGCGGCGATGCGGCCGTCGCGCACGGCGATATCCACCGGCTCGCCGCCGGCGGGCAGCACGCAGCGGCGCAGGATCAGGTCGAGCATCGTTCGGCTCCCGTAATGACGGTCAATGCCGCTCGCCGCGGCGGAACGGCACCAGCAGGGCCTTGGGATAGCGCGCCCGGCGCGCCATCACCACCATGGCGGCGATGCTGAGCACGTAGGGCAGCATCAGGAAGAACTGGTAGGGCACGAGGCCGCCGGCGAATTGTTGGGCGCGGACCTGCAGCGCGTCGAGGCCGGCGAACAGCAGCGCCCCGAGCAGCGCCTTGCCCGGCCGCCACGACGCGAAGATCACCAGGGCGATGCAGATCCAGCCGCGGCCGTTGACCATGCCAAAATAGAAGGCGTCGAAGGCCGACATGGTGAGGTAGGCGCCGCCAACCGCCATCAGCGCCGAGCCGGCCATCACCGCACCGCAGCGCACCGCGAGCACGTCGATACCCTGGGCCTCGACCGCCATCGGGTTCTCGCCGGCCATGCGGACCGCCAGGCCGAGCGGCGTGCGGAACAGCACATAGATCACCACCGGCACCGCAATGAACGCCGCGTAGGTCATCGGCGTGTGGCGCAGGAAGGCCTCGCCAAGGAACGGCAGGTCCGACAGCGGGCCGAGGTCGACCGGCTGGAACGCCTGGATCTTCGGCGGCGTGGTGCTCGACGGCAGCAGCATGCGGAAGGTGAAGAAGCTGAGCGCCGAGGCGAACATGGTCAGCCCGATGCCGGCGACGTGCTGCGACAGCCCGAGATACACCGTGAAGCCGGCGTGCATCAGCCCGCAGGCGGCACCGATGACGGCCGCGAAGGCGACACCGCCCCACAGCTCGCCGCCCTGGTAGACCCACATCCAGCCGGCCATGGCGCCGACGGTCATGATGCCCTCGATACCGAGGTTCAGCACCCCGGCCCGCTCGCAGATCAGTTCGCCCAGCGTGCCGAGGATCAGCGGGCAGGCGATCCGCACCATAGCCGCCCAGAACCCGGCGGTCAGGAACACCTCGATCAGGTCCATCCCGCCCCCTCCTACCGGAACCGCACGCGAAAGCGCACCAGCATCAGGCTGACCAGCACCGCCAGCACCGAGGACGCCACCAGCACGTCGGCGATGTAGGTCGGGATGTTGACCGCCCGGCTCATGGAGTCGGCGCCGACATAGATGCCGGCGAGGAACACGGCACTCAGCACCACGCCGAGCGGGTGCAGGGCCGCCAGCATGGCAACCGCGATGCCGGCGTAGCCGAAGCCCGGCGACAGGTCGAGGGTGAGGTAGCCCTTCAGCCCGGCGACCTCGCCCACGCCGGCCATGCCGGCGAGGCCGCCGCTGACCAGGGCGACCCGCAGCATGGTCAGGTCGACCGGGATGCCGAAGAACGCCGCCGCCCGCGGGTTGTGGCCGACGGCGCGGATCTCATAGCCCCAGATGCTCCAGCGCATGACCGCCCACAGCAGCAGTGCCGCCGCCAGCCCGACCAGCAGCCCGAGATGCAGGCGCGACTTCGCCAGCAGCACCGGCAGCACGCCTTCGTCGACGATCGGGACCGCCTGCGGCCAGCCGAGCGACATCGGGTCCTTCCAAGGCCCTTCCAGCAGGAAGCTCACGAGCAGCAGGATCACGAAGTTCAGCAGCAGCGTCGTCACCACCTCGTCGACCTTGAGGCGGAGCTTGAGAAGCGCCGGCAGCAGCAGCGCCGTCCCGCCGGCGACGGCACCGCCGAGGAACAGCAGCGGGATCAGCAGCAGCGGCGGCAGGTCGATCATGCCGGTGCCGAGCCAGGTGGCGGCGAGTGCCCCGCAATACAGCTGGCCCTCGGCGCCGATGTTCCAGAATCGCGCCCGGAACGCCACGGCGGCGGCGAGGCCGGTCAGGATCAGCGGCGTGGCCCGCGTCAAGGTCTCGGCGATCCCGAAGCCGGAGCCGAAGGCGCCGCCCACCAGCAGGCGGTAGGCGTTCAGCACCGGCTGGCCGGTCCACAGGATCAGCACCGAGCACAGCAGCAGCGACACCGCGACGGCGGCGACCGGGGCGGCGACCGCCAGCCAGACCGGGGTGTGCTCGCGCAACTCGAAGGTCATGCCTCCACCCCCGCCATCATCAGCCCGAGCCGGCGGGCGTCGGCATCGCCGACCCCGATCGGCGCACTGGTCCGGCCGGCGTGGATCACCACCACCCGGTCGGCGATCGCCAGGATCTCGTCGAGGTCCTCGGAAATCACCAGCACGGCGGCGCCATCGCGCTTGGCGTCGAGCAGGCGCTGGTGCACGGCGGCGATCGCGCCCTCGTCGAGGCCGCGCACCGGCTGGCTCGCCAGGATGAAGCGCGGGCCGCGGTCGAGGGTGCGGGCGAGGATCAGCTTCTGCATGTTGCCGCCGGACAGCAGCCGGATGCTGCCGTCGACGCCGCCGCCGCGGATGTCGTATTGCTCGACCAGACGGCGCGCATAGGCGCGGCAGGCGGCGAAGTCGACGATCCGGCCCCAGCGCCACAGCGGTTTCTCGCGCAGCCGCTCGGCGACCAGGTTCTCCCAGACCGTCATGTCGCCGACCACGCCGGTAGCCTGCCGATCCTCCGGGATGCGGCCGACGCGCCGGCGGATCAGCTCGCGCGGCGTGAACCGCCGGATCGCTTCCCCCTCAATGCGGATCTCGCCGCTGCTTGGCGCCGCCGTTCCGCCGAGCAGCGCCGCCAGCGCCGACTGGCCGTTGCCGGCGACCCCGGCGAGGCCGACGATCTCGCGCTCGCGCACCGTCAGGGTCACCCGGTCGAGCATCACGCTGCCGCCCGGCCCGGCGACGCTGACGGCGTCGAACTCGACCACCGGCCGGCCGGGCTCCAGGTGCTCGACCCGCGGCCGCGCCACCTTGCGGCCGACCATCAGCTCGGCCAGCGACGCGCGGTCGGCATCGCGCGTCGCCACGGTGCCGACCACCGCACCCCGGCGCAGCACCGTCACCCGGTCGCTGACCGCCAGGATCTCGTGCAGCTTGTGGCTGATGAAGATGATCGACAGGCCCTGGGCGGTCATCGCCTTCAGGGTGGCGAACAGCCGGTCGGCCTCCTGCGGCGTGAGCACCGAGGTCGGCTCGTCGAGGATCAGGATGCGGGCATCGCGGTACAGCGCCTTGAGGATCTCGACCCGCTGCTTCTCGCCGACCGAGAGCTCGTCGACCCGCCGGTCGGGGTCGACCGCGAGGCCGTAGGCGTCGGCCATCGCCAGGATGCGCCGCCGCGCCGCGGCGGTGCCGGAGCGCCAGGCCCACAGCCGCTCGGTGCCCAGCGTGATGTTCTCCAGCACCGTCATGTTGTCGGCGAGCGCGAAGTGCTGGTGCACCATGCCCACACCGGCGGCGATTGCCGCCCGGGTGTCGCCCGGCGGCAGCATCCGTCCGTCGACCAGGATCTCGCCGTCGTCCGCCGTGTAATGGCCGAACAGGATGTTCATCAGCGTGGTCTTGCCGGCGCCGTTCTCACCGAGCAGCGCCAGCACCTCGCCCTTTGCGACCGACAGCGAGATCGCGTCGTTGGCGACCAGCGCGCCGAACCGCTTGGTGACGCCGCGGATCTCGAGGGTCATGGGGGATGCCTCGCCAAATCGGGAGGGGAAGCCCCGTCGCGCCGTGGGTTCCGGATCGGCCGCGCCAGGGCGCGCCCGTCCGGAATGACGACGGGTGGGGACGCCCCGCCCCTGACCTCAGAAGGTCGACTTCGGCTCGTTGTCGTTGATCTCGACGACGAACTTCCCAGCGAGAATGTCGGCCTCCAGCGCCTTGATCCTCGCCTTCAACTCGGCCGGCACCTTGTCGTCGAACTCGTAGAACGGCGCCAGGCTGGCCCCGCCCTTGGCCATCATCGTCCACTCCTTGTAGTCCTCGGCGGCGAACTTGCCGGCCTTGGTGAGTGCGATGGCGTGGTTGATGGCCTGGGTCATGTCCCACAGCGCGGAGGTGACGACGACGCCGCCTCCGTTCTCCTCCTTGTTCATGTCGTTGACGTTGCCGAAGGCGATGATGCCCTTCTCCCGCGCCGCCGCGACCACGCCCGCGCGCTCGGCATACAGCACGTCGACGCCGGTCTCGATCTGCGCGAACGCTGCCTCCTTGGCCTTCGGCGGGTCGTACCAGGAGCCGATGAAGTTGACCTTGAACTGCACCTTGGGATTGGTCGCGCGGGCGCCGTTCATGAAGGCGTGGAACAGCCGGTTGACCTCGCCGATCGGATAGCCGCCGACCATGCCGATCTTGCCGGTCCTGGTCATGGTGCCGGCGATCATGCCCATCAGGTAGCAGGGCTCGTGGATGTAGTTGTCGAACACCGCGAAGTTCTTGCCATGCGGCTTGAACGGGTCGCCCATCAGGAAGGCGACGCCCGGATAGTCGTCGGCCACCTTGCGGGCCTCGCGGCTGATGCCGAACGCCTCGCCGACCACCAGCTTCACGCCGCCCTCGGCATACTCGCGCATCACCCGGACGTAGTCGGTGTTGGCGACCTTCTCGGAGAACACGTAGTCGATCTCGCCGGCCTTGGCGGCCTTCTCCAGCGCCTGGTGGAGGCGGGCGTCCCATTTCTGCTGGATCGGCTGGGTGTAGATCCCCGCCACCTTGATCTTCTCGGCCGCCGATGGTGCCGCCCCGCCGGCCGCCAGCACCGCGGCGCCGAGCAACGCCATGGCGACCCGCGCCGCCACCCGGCGCCGGGTCGTCTTCCCCCAGTCCCGCATTCGAGCCTCCTGTTGCGCGCCCTTTGTCGGTTCCCGCCCCTGCAGGCGTTCCGTCCCTGGCTTCCGCATCTTTTTCGTCGAAACGACCGCGCGGCGACCGCTATCCTGTGCCGCGCCAGGGCGGTTGTCACGCAGTTGCAGCATTCGCCCGACGGCGGAACGGAACCTGGATGAGGAGCCGTCGATGCCGCGACGGATCGCATCGATCGCACTGCTGGCCGCGCTGGCGATCGCCCCGGCGGCGGCCACCGCCGACTGCGCCGGGCAGGCCTGGGTCGAGAGCACGCTGTACATGGGACGCGGCCTCGGCGACGGGCGCATGGCGCCGGACGCCGAGGTGCAGGCCTTCGTCGCCGAGACCATCGTGCCGGCGTTCCCGGACGGCTTCACCATCCTCGACGCCCGGGGGCACTGGCGCGACGGCCGGACCGGCCGGGCGGTCGACGAGACCACGGTGGTGCTGGTGGTCGCCCATCCGCCGGGGCCGGCGGCCGACGAGGCCTTGCGCGGCATCGCGGATGCCTACATTGCCCGGTTCGGGCAGTCATCGGTGCTGCGCAGCGACCACCCCGTATGCGTCACGTTCTACGAGCGGAAATAGCAGCGACTTTCAGGCCGGTACGGCGTCCGGAACGTCCGCCACCGTGTTCGCAACGACCGCGAAACGGTCGGCCAGCGCGGCCAGCTCGGCATCGTGCAGCACCGGCGCCGCCACCACGCCACCGGCGATCCCCGGCAGGTCGCGGGTCGCCGACGCCGACGCCACCACGGTGGAGCGGTAGCCGAGGTCGAGGGCGGCACGCGCGGTTGCACTGACGCACATATGGGTCTGGAAGCCGGCCAGGATCAGACGCTTGCGGCCGATCTTCTCCAACTCGGCCTGCAGCGTGGTGCCGGCGAAGGCGTTCGGCAGCCCCTTGGTCACCACCGTCTCGCCGTCGGCGGGGGCGGCCTTCGGGTGGATCCGGCCACCCTCGGCGTCGCGGTCGAACAGCCCCCCGGCGCGGCCGGCATGGGCGACATGAATGATCGGCGTGCCGGCGGCGCGGGCGCGCTGCAGCAGGATCGCCACCTCGTCGAGGGCGGGGTCGACCCCGACCAGGGGCAGTTTGCCGGTGACGTACTCGTTCTGGCAGTCGATCAGCACCAGCACCGAGTCGGCCAGTGCGTTCGGCATCGGATCGGCGGCCGCCATCGCGAGCAGGGTCTTCGGGTCGGCCATCACGGTCTCCTTGCGCGGTATCGGCCGGCAGGATGGAATTGCACCGACGCAGACACCATCATTGATTTTGCCGCCCGCTTCTGCAAATTCGCAGAATGAACTGGGACGATCTGCGCACCGCGCTGGCGATCCGCGACGGCGGCACGATGTCGGCCGCCGCCCGTGCCGTCGGCGTCAACCAGACCACCGTCGCGCGCCGGCTCGACCGGCTGGAGCGGACGCTGGGCGCCCGGCTGTTCGACCGGCTCGACGGCCGCATGGTGCCGACCGCCGCCGGGCGCGGCGCGCTGGAGCGGGCAGCACCGATGGCCGAGGTGGCGGCGACCGTCGCCGCCGGGGTGCGCGACGCCGACCAGGCGCTGTCCGGCACAGTCCGCGTGACCTCGTTGCCGAGCTTCGTCACCGGCTTCATCGCGCCGCGGCTCGCCGGCTTCACCGGCCGCAATCCCGGCATCACGGTCGAGCTGGTCGGCGCGTCGGAGAACCTGCATCTCGGGCGCCGCGAGGCCGACCTGGCGGTGCGGTTCTCGCGACCGACCACCGGAACCATGCTGGCCCGGCGGCTCGGCACCGTCGGCTATGCCGCCTATGCGACCGCGCCGGCGGGCGCGCTCGATGACCGGCCGTGGGTGGTCTATGACGAGGCCTTCAGCCATCTGCCGGAACAACGCTGGCTCGACGAGACGGTTCGCCCGGCCCGCCGCGCCGCCTCGGCGAGTGACGGCCTCGGCCTGCTGGCACTCGCCCGCGCCGGGGTCGGTGCGGCGGTGCTGCCGTGCTATCTGGCCGACGGTCTCGATGGGCTGGTCCGCCTGACCGGGCGCGCCCCGGTGGTGCGGCGCGAGATCTGGCTGCTGAGCCATCCGGACCTGCGCACGGTCCGGCGCGTCGCCGACTTCGCCGGTTGGCTGCGGGCCAGGGTGGGGGCCGCAAGAGCCGCCCTCGATGGGACAATTCCTGCCGGCGAGGGTTGAATTCGAAGGCCCCCGGCGTCTTATTGTTCTCCGCCTGCCCCGGATCGTGGAGAGCCCGATGAAGTGTCCCGTATGCGTCGAGACCGACCTGGTGATGAGCGAGCGGCAGAGCGTCGAGATCGACTACTGCCCGAAATGCCGTGGCGTCTGGCTCGACCGCGGCGAACTCGACAAGATCATCGAGCGCGGCGCGGCTGAGGCGGCACCGGCACCCGCCGCCATGCCGCAACAGGCCCCGCAGCAGCCGGGTTATGGCTACGACAACCGGGGCGGCCACGACAACCGGGGCGGCTATGATCCGCGCAGCGGCCATCACGGCAGCAAGGGCTACCGCAAGAAGTCCTGGCTGAACGAGATCTTCGACTGATCGGCATCGCCGGCCGGCGGTTTCGGCTCGCCATCCCCGACGGTTCGCGCCACCCTCGCGCCGGGGCCGGGTCGCGCCCCGCCGATCAGAGAACGAGGGAGCGAACGAGCCATGGTCTACGAACTGCGGATCTATCACTGCGTGCCGGGCCGCCTGCCGGCGTTGCTGAAGCGTTTCGAGAGCACCACCCTGGCGATCTGGGAGAAGCACGGCATCCGCCAGGCCGGGTTCTGGACGGTGCTGGTCGGGGAGACCAACCAGGCCCTCTACTACCTGCTGGCCTGGGATTCGCTGGCCGAGCGCGAGACCAAGTGGAACGCCTTCTCGGCCGACCCGGAGTGGCTGGCCAAGCGGGCCGAGAGCGAGAAGGACGGCGCCATCGTCGCCTCGATCTCCGCTCAGTTCCTGCAGCCGACCGCGTTCTCCGCCGTCAAGTAGGGCCGAACAGCGCCGCCGAGGTCGCCGCGAGCGCGGCCTCGGCGCCGTAGGGCAGGTTGACCGCCACCAGCCCAGAGCCGCGCAGGCGCAGCGCGCTGCCGGCGAAAAGCACCTCCTGCCGCCACAACCCGGGCAGCCCCGCCGCCGCCAGTGCCGCCAGCAACCCGGCGTGCAGGCCGGCATCCAGCAGCGGATACCACAGCAGGATCACGCCCTCCGGCCATTTGGCGTGCGCCGCCAGGAACAGCCGCGCCGCCGCCGCGTACTCGTCCTTCACCTCGTAGCTCGGGTCGATCAGCGCCAGCCCGCGGCGCGGCGTCGGCGGCAGCAGCGCCGGCAGCCCCTCGTGGCCGTCGCGGCGATGGATGTGGACGCCCGGCCCGCCGAGGTTGCGGCGCAACGCCGCGTGCTCCTGCGGGTGCAACTCCAGCAGGTGCAGCCGGTCGGCGGGGCGCAGCAGCGCCCGGGCGATCGCCGGCGAGCCCGGATAGGCGGTGGCCCCGTGCACCGCGCGCACCCGCCGCACCGCCGCCGGCCAGGGATGGTCCTCGGGCAGAGCGCCCCGGGCCAGCGCCGCCTCGACGCCCTCGCGCGCCTCGCCGGTCTTCAGCGCCTCGGGGGCGGCGAGGTCGTAAAGCCCCCGCCCGGCATGGCTCTCCAGGTAGGAGACCGGGCGGTCCTTGGCGGTCAGCGCCGCCAGCAGCACCGCGAGTGCGGCGTGCTTGTGGACGTCGGGCAGGTTTCCGGCGTGGTAGCCGTGCTGGTAGGACAGCACGTGTCAGTCGGCGCGCGGCTTGCGCGGCTTGCCGGCGTATCCGCCCTCACGGCCGCCATCGCGGCCCGGCCCCTTGCGATCTGGCCCCTTGCGGTACGGCGCCCCGCCCTTGCGGTCGACCCCGGCACCAGGCCCGCCCCCCGGCCGCCGCGCCACCGGCGGGCGGCTGCTGGAATCCGCCGGCGCCGGCGGTCCGACCAGCCGGGTGATGGTCACGCCGTCCTCGCCGGTGCCGGTCTGTGCCACCGACGCCTCGAAGCGCTCGGCGGCGGCGCCGGCGATCTCCACCTGGCTCTCGCCCGGCAGGATGCGGATGGCGCCGACCTCGTTCTTGGTGATGTGCCCGGCCCGGCAGACCAGCGGCAGCAGCCAGCGCGCCTCGGCCTGCTGCTTGCGGCCGACCGAGACGCGGAACCACACGCTGCCGGCGAAGTCCTCGCGCGCCTTGCGCGGCTCCTCGCGCGCCGGGGCGACGTCGAGCAGCTCCTCGGGCGCCGGCCGGCTGGCCTGGTGCAGCCGCAGATAGGCGGCGGCGAGCCGTTCGGGGCCATGCGCCGCCAGCAGTTCGCGTGCGAACTCCAGTTCCTCGGCGGTCGGCTCGCCGGTCAGCGACGGATCGGCCAGCATGCGCTCGCGGTCGCGGGCCGCGATGTCGGTCGCACTTGGCGGCGGCGCCCAGGCGGCCTTCAGGTTGCCGTCCTTCAGCAGCCGCTGCACGTGGTGACGGCGGGTGTGCGGCACCACCAGAACGCTCACCCCCTTGCGCCCGGCGCGGCCGGTGCGGCCGCTGCGGTGCAGCAGGGTCTCCGGGTTGTTCGGGATGTCGGCGTGCACCACCAGGTCGAGGGTCGGCAGGTCGATGCCGCGCGCCGCCACGTCGGTCGCCACGCATACCCGGGCGCGGCCGTCGCGGATCGCCTGCAGGGCATGGCTGCGCTCGTTCTGGCTGAGTTCGCCGGACAGCGCCACCACCGAGAACCCGCGGTTGGCCAGCCTGCTGGACAGGTGCTGCACGGCAATCCGGGTGCCGCAGAACACCAGGGCGCTGCGGGCGTCGTGCAGCAGCAGGGTGTTGACGATGGCGTTGTCGCGGTCGTTCGGGGCGACCAGGTGGGCGCGGTACTCGATGTCGTGGTGCGGCGCGCGCTCGCCGGTCGCGGCGATGCGCACGGCACCCTTCTGGTAGCGCCGGGCCAGCGCCGCGATCGGCGTCGACACCGTGGCCGAGAACATCAGGGTGCGGCGCTCGGATGGGGCGGCGTCGAGGATGTATTCGAGATCCTCGCGGAAGCCGAGGTCGAGCATCTCGTCGGCCTCGTCCAGCACCACCGCGCGGATCCGCGACAGGTCGAGCGAGCCGCGCTCGATGTGGTCGCGCAGCCGGCCCGGCGTGCCGATTACGATGTGGGCGCCGGACGACAGCACGTCGCGCTCACGCCGCATGTCCATGCCGCCGACGCAGGACGCGGTGTGGGCGCCGGCCGGGGCATACAGCCAGTCAAGCTCGCGGCGGACCTGCAGCGCCAGCTCGCGGGTCGGCGCCACCACCAGCGCCAGCGGCTCGGCGCGGCGCTCGGCGAAGCGGTCGGCGGTGTCGAGCAGGGTCGGCGCGATCGCCAGGCCGAAGGCCACGGTCTTGCCGGAACCGGTCTGCGCCGACACCAGCAGGTCGGCCGCCACCAGCTCGGGCGCCAGCACCGCCGCCTGCACCGGGGTCGGGATTTCGTAACCCTGAGCGGCCAGCGCGCCGGCAAGCGCCGGGTGTGCGTTCTCGAAGGCGGTCATGGCAGGGACCTCGGCTCGCGGTGCAGGCTGTGGCGCGCCTTATGACATAGGTGTGGCGGCAGGGAACGGCGAATGTGCTATGGCGGCGAATCGCAACTGTTATGTCAACCTGATAACTCGACGGCTTCTGATCGGCGGAGAACAGGTCTCCGCGGCACGGAGGACTGCTCCCATGACGACGCTCAGAATCGGCATAGCCGGCTACGAGGAGATGAAGGCGCGCACCATGCGGATCGCCCGCGGCGAGCACCGTCCGGCTCCCGACGAACCGCGGGTGTGGTTCACGTCGACGGAATCCTTCGCGAAGGTCCTGTCCGCCGGCAACCGTGAACTGTTGCGGATCATCGCCGAGAGGGCCCCGGGCTCGCTGGATGAGCTGGCGCAGATCACCGGTCGCGCCAGGTCCAATCTCTCGCGCACTCTCAGGACCATGGAGGGCTATGGTCTGGTCCGCCTGGAGCGCGGCGAACGCGGCAGGATCGCACCGAAAGTGACGCATGATCGCGTCGAACTGTATCTGCCCCTCGTCCAACCGGCAGGTGTCGCGCGCGACCGCGACGCTGTTTGAGCGGCTGTGCGCGGAAACATCCTCTGCCGATCGAGTTTTCGGCGGTTGCGCCGGCACCAGCACTCAGCGACTCCTGGACCAGATCGAAGCGGTTCAGGTATTCGTCGGGCAGCAGCGCGTAACGCAGCCGCCGATGGCCTGCGGGAGCCGAGATGGCCAACGCGCGAGCCATCGCCATCGGGATAGTCCAGACCTCCCGCGGGCCGTAGCCCGCGTCCTCGACGTTCTCCGGCCGGCGCCTCCCGTACCGGTAGCCCTGATTTCCCCTGACGACTGCAAGGAAGTCGGCGTGGCTACAACAATAGCCAAACTCGCTATGCGCTACTGCCGCTGTGGCACTGACAGAATCAGAATGCCGAGCTATATATTGACCAATCTCATGACCAAGTGAGGATGCGGTGGTCACGGTGAGTCTGGCCCAGGCGAAGGCGGGTCTGAGCGCTTTGCTCGACAAGGTCGAAGCCGGCGAGGAGGTGGTGATCACCCGTCACGGCCGCCCTGTCGCCCAGCTGTCCCCCGCCGCCCGGCCCAAACGCCCGCTCCCTCTCGACGAACTGGCGTCGTTCCGGGCCGGCATGCCGCGGTTGCAGCGCCCCAGCGCCGAACTGCTCCGCGAAGCGCGCGATGAAGGCCTGTAGCGGCAGGCGCAACGCATGCTGTACTTCGATACGAGCTTTCTGGCGCCCCTCGTTCTCCCGGAAGCGACGAGCGAAGTGGTCGCGATTTTCTTCCGGGAGCGGCCGACCGGGCAATTGACTATCAGCCACTGGACCAGGGTCGAGTTCGCCTCGCTGCTGGCTCGCGAGGTGCGCATGGGGGGCTTGACGGCAGCCGCAGCGGCAAAGGCTGCCGATCACTTCGAATCGATGGTGCTCGACTCGTTTATCGTCCTGCTGCCGGGTCCGGCCGACTTCGATCTCGCCAGAACGTTCCTACGCGGCCACGGTACGGGGCTTCGCGCCGGTGACGCCCTGCACTTGGCAATCGCGCGAAACCACCGCGCGGAGACGGTCTACAGCCTGGACAAGACGATGCTCAGAGCGGGGAAAAGTCTCGGCCTGCCGACGAATGCCGGCATCCGGGTGCCGGGCTACGAAGGCTGACGGCGAAACATGCAGGGCGATGCCGGGGCAAGCGAACACAAGCGCACCCTGTCACGGGACGGACTGACCCTCATGTCTCGACCACCACCACCCCATGCGGCTCGCAGGCCTCGGCGAGCTCGGCGCGCGGCAGGTCGTGGGCGATGATAACCACCCGGCCGGCGCCGCCTGTGGCCGCCCCGGTGCCGGGGCGCATCCGCATCGGCGGGCCGAAGGTGGTGCCGACACCCTGGATCAGCAGCGCGCCGTCGATCCCGGCGACCGCGACCAGGCCCTTCACCCGCAGCAGCCGGTCGCCGCAGCGCGCCGCCAGGTCCTCGATCCAATAGGCGACGGCGTCCCAGTCGCGGCCCGCCGGCACGGTCGCCAGGAAAACGCCGATGCGCGGGTGCCGCATCGCCCGCAGGCCGCCGACCATCGCCGCCGGATCCTCGAAGGGTGCGGCGGGGCCGCGGCCGGCGAAGGCGGCGAGCGCCCGCGCCGCAGGGTCGGGCTCGGCGACGACCTGGGCCAGCGGGTTGATGCCGCGTGCGGCCTCGCCCGCAGCCTCGGCCGATGGTGCCCCGGGCACATCCAGCTTGGTCAGCACCACGGTCTGCGCCGCCGCCAGCTGCGCCGCCGCCTCCTCGAAGTTCTCGGCGTGCGCGGCCCCCTGGCCGGCGTCGAAGGTCGACAGCACCCGCACCCGGAAGCCGTGGGCGCCGAGGTCGGCCAACGAGCGGACGATCGGGCTCGGGCGCGACAGGCCGCTGCATTCCAGGATCATGCGGCGGAACGGCGGCAGTCCGGCATCGATGCGGCCGTAGACCAGGCGGTCGACGGTGGCGACCAGGTCGTTGCCGATCGAGCAGCACACGCAGCCGTTCGACAGCATCGCGACCGGGCCGTCGCCCCCGGCCTCCGCCACCACCGCGCCGTCGATGTCAATGGCGCCGACGTCATTGACCAGCACCGCGGTGTCGGCGCCCTCCGCGGAGCGCAGGAAGTCGAGCAGCAGCGTCGTCTTGCCGCTGCCGAGGAAGCCGCAGAGGATGTGAAAGTCGGTGGCCACCCCGTGCGAGCTCAGGGTGCCGGCAGCTCCGGCGAGGCCGTGCGGCTCTTGGCTACCATCTCGCGCACGTCGGCCAGCAGCTCCTCGACGTCGTAGACGATGCCGCCCTTGATGGTGTGGCGCAGCGCCCGCGGCCATTCCACCTTATTGCTCTCCTGGTTCAGGCGCATCGCACCCGTGGCGTAGAGCAGCTTGAAGTCGGCGAGCGGGTTCATGTCGTGTACCAGCAGGTCGGCGGCCTTGCCGACCTCGATGCTGCCGATCTCCTCGGCCAGGTCGAGCAGCTCGGCCCCCTGCATGGTGGCCGAGCGCAGCACCTCGAGCGGCGTGAAGCCGGCCTCCTGCAGCAGCTCCAGCTCGCGGATGAAGCCGAAGCCGAAGGTCTGGAAGATGAAACCGGAGTCGGAGCCGGTGGCGACCCGGCCGCCGCGGTTCTTGAACTCGTTGATGAACTGCATCCACAGGCGGTAGTTCTGCTTCCACTCGACCTCGTTGGTGGTCGACCAGCGGTGCCAGTAGCTGCCATGGCCGCCGCCGTCCGGCTGGTAGAAGGTCCACAGGCTGGCGTAGGTGTAGTCCTTGTGCCAGTCGGCGCGACGGGTGCGCATCAGGTCGCGGTTGGCGTCGTAGATCGTGAAGGTCGGCACGAAGCTGAAGCCGAGCTCCAGGTATTCGTCCATCACCGCGTTCCACTTGGCGCTGCCGGGCTGCGCGGCCTGCTTGAAGGTCTGGCCGGCGAAGGAGAAGCGGAAATATTCGTCGCCGTAGTCGTAGTCCGGCGTGTAGTCCTGGATGATCCGGTTCTCGAACAGCGCCTCGCCGAGGCCGTAGTAATGCTCCTGGCTGGTCATGCCCCAGCGCGCCGTGGTCAGGCTGTTCATGCGGGTGACCGCCTGCTGCGCGTGGTGGCAGCCGGAGCGCAGGCCGAGCGTGCGGCACTCGTCGAGGGCCGCCTGCATGATTGCCGGCGGCGCGCCGAAGAACTTGATCCCGTCGGCCCCGCGGCCCTTCACCGCGCGCAGCCACTCGCGCGCCTGCTCCGGGGTGTGGATGGTCTTCAGCATGTCGTTGACGGCCGGGAAATACGGGTAGGCGAGGATGCGCGGGGCGGCGATCTCGCCGGCCTCGGCCTTGGCCTTCTGGTCCAGCGTCCAGCCCAGGCCGTTGAAGCAGCCCATCTCGCGCACCGTGGTCACGCCATGCGCCAGCCACAGCTTGTAGACGTAGTCGGCCGGCGCCATCGGCCCGGACAGCGCGTGGTAAGGCACGCCGATATGGGCGTGGCAGTCGACGAAGCCCGGCGTCACGTATTTGCCGCGGCAGTCGATCTCGCGGTCCCCCTTGGCCGGGCGGCGGGCATCGGGAGCCAGCTTGCGCGGCAGCCCGACCTTCTCGATGGCGACGATCTTCCCGCCCTCGATCACGATGTCCATCGGGCTCAGCGGCGGCGCGCCGGTGCCGTCGATGATGGTCGCACCGCGCAGCACCAGCCGGCCGAACGGCCCGTCGCCGCGGTCGCGCGAAGTGGCGGGATCGACCGGCGGCATGCCGGACTTCTCGCCCTTGCGGATGCGCTCTTCGCCGGCGTAGCTGCTGAGGTCTTCCTTGGAATTTGCCATGGTCTCGGTCCCGGTGTCGCGAAGCGGCGGATGGGGCGCCGGCGGGCGGCGCGGCAGGCGGAGGGAGCGGGATCATAGCGCGCCCGGGGCGACTGGCCATCGCGAAGTTGAGGCGCCACCGTGCTGGCGCCGGCCGCCGGCCTCGGCCAGCATGGCGCAGGCATCGGCGAGGGTAGGCCCGCGTGGAGTCGGACGGAGCGGAGTTCTTCAGACGGCCGGGCATCGCCACGGCGCTCTACGATGTGCTGTTCGAGGCGCCGAGCATCGCCGGTGACACGGCGTATTACGACGCGGCCTGCGAACCCCTCGGCCCCCGCATTCTGGAGGCCGCCTGCGGCACTGGCCGGATCGCCCGGCGTCTGGCCCGGCCGAATCGGCGCCTCGTCGCCTTCGACGCGTCTCCCGTGCTGCTGGCCCGGTTCCGCCGCGCCCTGTTGCGCGTCCCGGCGCCGGGCCCGGTCGCGATCACCGATGGGCGCCTGGAGCGGCCGCCCGCGGGGGGACCCTTCGACGCGGTGATTCTCGGATACTACGGCCTCGCCTATGTCCTGGACGCCGCCGCGCGGGAAGCCGGCCTCGCCGCGCTGCTGCACCAGCTGCGGCCGGGCGGGCAGCTGCATCTGCACCTGCCGCGGCACGACCTGCTGGTGCGCGACGTGCCGGCCGCCGAGCTTGCGGCCATGGCCTTCGCATCGCCGCTGCCCAGCGCGCCCGGCGTGACGGTGCACCAGGAGGTCGAGGCGATGCAGTTCGCCGGCGGCATCCGGTCGATCGGCTTCCGCCACCGCGTGGTCCGCGACGGCGCGACGCTGCGGGACGAGCGCAGCGTCATGCGTCTCGCCGCCGTGCCCGACGACGAGATCCTCCGGCTGGCCCGCCGGCACGGCGCTCGCCCGGCCGGGCACCGGGCGGGGTTCCGCGACGGCGTGACGTCGGAGAGCATCCACGCGCTCGAGCGGGTGTAGGTCGCGGGCCGCCTCGTCAGGCACAGCGACCGCATAGTCACCCCGTCATCCCCGCCATCTCCCGCGCCTCGGCCGCACCGGCGGCGCGCTCGCGCTGGCGGGCGCGGCGGTCCTCGCGGCGTCGCAGCACCTCGTACAGCACCGCACCGGCGACGGTGACCGCGATGATCGCGACGGCGAGCGCGCTCAGCGACGGGTCGGTGCCCTGACGCACCCGCCCGGCCAGCACGGTGGTCAGGGTCTTGTCGGCGAGGATCGAGAACGTCGTGGTGTTGTAGTTCTCGAAGGACGACAGGAAGGCCAGCACGGCAGCGGAGAACACCGCCGGCCGCAGATACGGCAGCAGCACGTGGAAGAACACCTGGGTCTGGCTGGCGCCGAGATCCTGGGCCGCCTCGTCCTGGGCGCGGTCGAAGCGCTGCAGCCGGGCCAGGAAGATCAGCATGGTGTAGGCGGCGATGTAGCTCGACTGCCCGACCACCGTCAGGAAGGTGCCGTTGTAGAAGGCGCGGGTGCCGGTCACCCCGATCATGTCGCGCCAGAAGATCACCGTGGAGATGCCGATGATCACGCCGGGGGTGAGCACCGGCGACACCACGATCAGGTAGTAGAACGAGCGCGCCCGGGCATGCACCTGGGTCATCACGATGGCCCCGGCCAGCCCGACCGGCACCGAGACGAGCACCACCAGCAGCCCGATCCACAGGCTGTTGCGGAAGCCGGCCACCATGTCGTCGTCGTTCGCCAGCTTGACGAACCAGTCCAGCGTGAAGCTCTCGAACGGATAGACCTGCGGGTAGGACGGCGTGTTGAAGGCGGTGATGCCCATGACCGCCAGCGGCCCGAACAGGTAGGCGAAGAACAGCAGCACGTAGAAGCCGGTCATCGCCTTCAGGACGGCACGCGAACTCAGGAAGGGCCGCGACGTCATCGGGCGATCTCCCCGAGCTTCAGGCGGAACAGCTTCAGCACGCCGAGCACGAACACCACGCAGGTCAGCAGCAGGATCAGCGCATAGGCGGCACCCTGCTGCCAGTTGAAGGCCTGGTAGAAGCGGTCGTAGACGATCGGCGTGAACCACAGGCTGCGCGGTCCGCCGAGCACCAGGGGGGCGGCCAGCGCGCCGGCGTTCAGCATGAACACCAGGGTGGCACCCGAGGCGATGCCGGGCTTGGCGTGCGGCATGACGATGAACAGGTGGATGTGCCACCAGGGTGCCCCCAGGTCGCGCGCCGCCTCGATCTGGTTGCGGTCGAGGTTCTCGATGGCGTTGTAGACCGGGAACATCATCAGCAGCAGGTAGGCGTAGGTCAGGCCGGCATAGAGCCCGACGTCGGCGCCGAGGAAGTCGAGCGGCTCGCCGAGCACGCCCGCCTCGATCAGCGTCCGGTTGATGATGCCGTTGGTGCCGAGCAGGATGCGGAACGCGAAGGCGCGCAGGATCTCGTTCACCCAGTAGGGCGCGATCAGCATCAGCATCAGCAGCCGGACCCGCGCCGGGCGCGCCACCTGCGCCATGTAGAAGGCGATCGGGTAGCAGATCGCGAAGTTGACCGCGGTGATGACGATCGAGATCAGCACGGTCTGGACCAGGGCGCGGATGTGCACGACGTTCCACTCGGCGCTGGAGCGCGTCGAGCCGAACAGGAAGTAGTGGTAGTTGTCGAGGGTGTAGAGGTCCTTCGGCCCGCCCATCTGCGCCACCGGCAGCTTCGGGCGGAACGAGTAGTCGACCATGTACAGCTGCGGCAGCACGATCGCGAACACGCACCACAGCCCGACCGCGGCGATCAGGTAGACGCCGATGGCGATGCCGTTGCGCTTGAAGAACGGCTTCGGCGCCGCCCGCCCGAGCCGCCGCCGGTCGGCCCATGCGGTCGCGAGGAAATACAGAGTGACGATCGCCGGCAGGCCGAAGATGAAGACCTTGCCGATCGCGCTATGCATCGCCGAAGCCCTCGCGCGGCAGCACCAGCCCGTCGTCCGGTGTGTAGCCGACGACCGCGGCACTCCCCGGCCCCGGCGGCAGCGCGCCGCCGCGCCCGACCGTCATGGTGAGGCGCGAGCCGGCGGCCGTGGTGAAGGTCAGGTGCGTGAGATTGCCCTCGAACGCTGCCCCGGCGGCGGTGACGCCGAGGCGCTCGGCGTCGGCCGGCGGGTCGAGCCGCAGGCTCTCCGGCCGCACGAACAGCACGGCGTCGGAGCCGGTCATCAGGTGGCGGACGTTGCGGCCGCGCAGCGGCCCGATCGCGGTCTCGACGGTGGCGAACTCGCCGGCCGCCGCCGCCACCCGGCCGGGCAGCGCATTGTTCTCGCCGACGAAGCCGGCGACGAAGGCGGTGCGCGGCTGCTCGTAGACAGCGCGGCCGTCACCGATCTGCTCGATCACGCCGCGGTTCATCACCGCGACCCGGTCGCTCATGGTCAGCGCCTCGCCCTGGTCGTGGGTGATGTAGATGAAGGTGATGCCGACCCGGCGCTGGATGGCGCGCAGCTCGTTGCGCATGTGCTGGCGCAGCTTCAGGTCGAGGGCCGACAGCGGCTCGTCGAGCAGCAGCACCTTCGGCTCGACCGCCAGCGCCCGGGCGATCGCCACCCGCTGCTTCTGGCCGCCGGACAACTCGTCGACCCGCTTGCCCCCCTGGTCGCCGAGCGCGATCAGGTCGAGCAGCCGGTCCACGGTGTCGCGCCTGGCCTTGCGCGGGACGCCGCGCACCCGCAGGCCGTAGCCGATGTTGTCGGCCACCGTCATCATCGGGAACAGCGCCAGGTTCTGGAAGATCAGCGCCGTCGGCCGGCGGTCGGGACCGATGCCGCTCATGTCGGCGCCGCCGATCAGCACGCGGCCCTCCGTCGGCTCGACGAAGCCGGAGATGGTGCGCAGCAGCGTGGTCTTGCCGCAGCCGGACGGCCCGAGGAACGAGAAGAATTCACCCGAGCCGACCTCCAGCGACACCTCGCTGACCGCCAGGAAGTCGCCGAACGAGACGGAGACGCGATCGAGCGCCACACCTGAGGTCATGGTCGGTATCGCCGCTGTTGGGGAACTGCCGCTTGTGCGCCCGTCGCTTGGTGGGTCCCGGAGCCGTCCGCTCGCGCGGACTCTCCGGGATGACGATCATTTTACAGTCGTCATTCCGGAGGGGGCGCGTGAGCGCCCGGCTCCGGAACCCACCCGCCTCATGGACCTACGCCGCCTTGAACTTCTCGGCGTATTGCGTGCGGATCTCGGCGTACCAGCTCGGTTCCGCCGGCCACGGCCACAGCTTGGCGATGGCGTCCTCGGGGTAGGCCTCCTGGAAGTTCTTCTTGGCGGCGTCGGACAGCAGCGCGTCCGCACCCTTGACCACCGGGTTGTAGCCGGAGCCGTCGGCGACCTGGGCCGAGACCTCGGGCGTGTGCAGGTAGTTCAGCCACTCATAGGCCTGCGGCACGTTCTTCGCCGCCGTGGTCAGCGACCAGCCGTCCAGCCAGTACAGCGCACCCTCCTGCGGCGCCATGTAGGTCACCGGCTTGCCCTGCTTCTTCAGGGTCAGCGACGGCCCGTCCCAGGTCTGGCCGATGACGCAGCCGTTCTCCAGGAAGCCGGACTTGGTGTTGTCGGCGCTGTCCCAGAACTGCTTGACCGCGGCCTTCTTCTCGATGGCGAACTTCAGGATCGGGTCCCACACCTTGCGGAAGCCGTCCTCGTCCTTGTAGGCGTCGAGCATGCGGTTGCTCGGCATCTTGCCGGTCGCGTCCCACCACAGCCCGATGGTCAGCAGCAGCGAATGCGGCCGGCCCTGCATCTTGCCCTTGAACTCGTCCGACCACAGCAGTCCGTAGCTGGCGGTCTTGTAGTCGATCTTGGCGAGATCGGTGCGCCACGCAAGCGCCTCGCTGCCCCAGCAATGCGGCACGTGGTACAGCTTGCCGTTCCAGGTCCACAGGCTGGCCGACCCCTCGACCATCGACGGCAGCACGGCGTCGAGCTTCATCTTGCCGGTGTCGAAGGGCGCCAGCACGTCGAGGTCCTGGAACTGCGGCGCCCGGTTGCGGGTCGGCTGGCAGAGGTCGAAGCCGTCGCCCGAGGTCGCCTGCAGCTTGTTGATCTGCTCCTCGTTCTGCGAGAAGGTCGTCTTGTTGATCTTGATGCCGGTCTTCTTCTCGAAGTTCGGGATCACCGGATCCGGCAGCTCGTCCTCCCAGATCAGGATGTTGAGCTCGCCGGAGGACGACAGCGCCCCCTTGATGAACCACGGCCCGGTCGCCGCCACTGCACCGGCGCCCAGCCCGGCCTTCAGCAGGCCGCGCCGCGTGAAACCGCGCACCCGCCGCCCGCCGGACTTGCCCTTGTTGCCTGTGCCACCCATCACTGCCCCCTGTCGCTGCCCCTGGAACCAGCCCGGGCCGCCTTTCCGGCGCGCACCGTTGCACTGCAGCATGATGCAGCTTCCGGGCCAGCGCCGGGCGTGGCGGATTCCGGCCCGGCGCCAGCGGGGCAGGGCAGGACCACTGCCCAAGGAACGTGCTGCGGCGCGGCAGCTCTGCTCAGCGGATGATCAGGGCGTGATCGCCACCTTCAGCACGCCGTCGCGCTGGTTGGCGAACAGGTCGTAGGCCTCCTCGATCTGTTCCAGCTTGAAGCGGTGCGTCACCAGCGGCCGGGTGTCGAGCCGGCCGGACGCGATCACGTCCATCAGCCGGCGCATGCGCTCCTTGCCGCCGGGGCACAGGGTGGTGCGGATGGTGTGGTCGCCGAGGCCGGCCATGAAGGCGTCGAGCGGGATCTTCAGGTCGCTCGAGTATACGCCCAGCGACGACAGCGTGCCGCCGGGCCGCAGCACCCGCAGCGCCGCCTCGAAGGTCTGCTGCCGGCCGAGCGCCTCGATCGCCACGTCGACGCCGCGGCCGTCGGTGAGCCGCAAGATCTCCTCCACCGGATCGACCTTGCTGAAGTCGACGACGTGGTCGGCGCCCATCCGCCGGGCGATCTCCATCCGCGCCGGCACCGACTCGACCCCGATGATGGTGGTCGCCCCCATCAGCTTCGCACCGGCGGTGGCGCACAGCCCGATCGGCCCCTGCGCGAACACCGCCACGGTGTCGCCGATCCTCACCCGGCCGCTCTCGGCGCCGGAGAACCCGGTCGACATGATGTCCGGGCACATCAGAACCTGCTCGTCAGTGAGCCCGTCCGGGACCGGCGCCAGGTTGGTCATGGCGTCCGGCACCAGCAGGTACTCCGCCTGCGAGCCGTCGATGGTGTTGCCGAACCGCCAGCCGCCAAGCGGCTTGAAGCCATGCTTCGTCCCGGGCCCGTCCTGCGAATGGCAGCCGCACAGGCAGGCCGCACTATGGCCGCTCGGCGTGATGGCGCCGGCGATCACCCGCTGGCCCTCGCGGAAGCCCTGCACCGCCGAGCCGAGCTTCTCGATCACCCCCACCGGCTCGTGGCCGATGGTGAGACCGCGGGCGACCGGGTACTCGCCCTTGAGGATGTGCACGTCGGTGCCGCAGATCGTCGTGGTGGTGATGCGGATCAGCGCGTCGAGCGCGCCGACATCCGGCATCGGCTTGTCGTCGAGCACGATGCGGTTCGGCTCGGCGAAGATCGCCGCCTTCATCATTGCGGGCATGGTCCGGCTCCTCGGTCTGCGTGGCCCCCGTCGCCCGGAGCTATAGATGGTGCGGCGCGCCGGTTCCTTGAGGGAGGTCAATCGGCGAGGATGTCGGCAACCAGAGGAGACGCCGAAGATGACCGAGCCGACCTGCGCCGCCGCCGACCCGGATCCGACGCCGCCCGCCGTCAAGGCGCCGCCGGGCGCCTGCGACACCCATGCCCATGTGTTCGGGCCGGAGAGCCGCTACCCGTGGTCGCCGAAGCGCGGCTACACGCCGCCGGACGCGCCCTACGAGCAGTGGCGCCGGCTGCACGACGTGCTCGGCGTCAGCCGCGGGGTGATCACCCAGCCGAGCGTCTACGGCACCGACAACAGCGCCACCCTGGACGCGGTGGCGCGCGACCCCGCCAACCTGCGCGCGGTCGCCGCGGTGCCGGCCGACATCTCCGATGCCGAGCTCGCCGCCCTGCACGACCGCGGGGTGCGCGGCATCCGGGTCAACCTGGTCGACAAGGGCGGCATGCCGTTCGCCAGCTTCGCCGCGGTCGAGCGCTTCGCCGAGCGCATCCGCCCGATGGGCTGGCACATCGAGTATCTCGTGCACGTCCACGACTTCGCCGAGCTCGACGTGCTGGCGCGCATGCCGGTCGACGCCGTGGTCGGGCATTTCGGCTACACCCCGGCGGCGGTCGGGCCGGAGCATCCGGGCTACCGGCGCTTCCTCGAAGTGTTCGCCGGCGGCCGCATGTGGGTGAAGATGACCGCCCCCTACCGGGTCACCGGCATGGCGCTGATGCCCTACACGGACGTCGAGCCGTTCGCCGCGGCGCTGCTTGCCGTCCGCCCCGACCGCCTGTTGTGGGGCAGCGACTGGCCACACCCGCACTGCCCGCGCGCCATGCCGAACGACGGCGCGATGTTCGAGCTGGTGACGGGGTGGCTGCCCGACGACGCGGCGCGCCGGCAGGTGCTGGTCGACAATCCGGCGCGGCTGTACGGGTTCGCGTAGCGGCCGCACAAAACACTGCCGTCATCCCGGGCGCCGGAGCGGCGACCCGGCACCCACCCGCCGCTCCGGCGCCCCTTCCCGCCCGCCGGCACTTCGCCCATGATGCCACCATCGCAGGTCGCGCGAGGGAGTGCCCCCATGTCCGCAGCCGTCCGTCCCGCCGCCCACACCGCCCCCGAGTCCGTCGACGTGCTGATCGTCGGCGCCGGGATCTCCGGGATCGGCGCCGCCTGGTACCTCAGGCGCGACTGCCCGGACATGGGCTTCACCATCCTCGACGCCGAGGACGGCTTCGGCGGCACCTGGTGGACGCACCGCTTCCCCGGGATCCGCTCCGACAGCGACCTGCACACCTTCGGCTACGGCTTCAAGCCCTGGGTCGGTCCGCCGATCGCGACCGCCGCCGAGATCCTGAGCTACATGGGCGAGGTGATCGAGGAGGCCGGCCTGGCGCCGCACATCCGCTACCGCCACAAGGTGCTGACGGCGGAGTGGTCGCAGGCCGAGGCGCGCTGGACGGTGACAGCCGAGCGCACCGATACCGGCGAGACCCTGCGCTTCGCCGCCCGCTTCCTGTTCATGTGCCAGGGCTACTACCGCCACCGCCAGGGCTACATGCCGGAATGGCCGGGCATGGCCGAGTTCGCCGGCCCGATCGTCCACACCGAGGAGTGGCCGGAAGATCTCGATTATGCCGGCAAGCGGGTGGTGGTGATCGGCTCCGGCGCCACCGCCGCCACCGTGGTGCCGGCGATGGCCAGGACCGCCGCCCACGTCACCATGCTGCAGCGCTCGCCGACCTTCTTCCGCACCGGGCGCAACGCCATCGAGATCGCCGAGGAGCTGCGCCGGCTGCAGGTCGACGAGACCTGGGTTCACGAGATCACGCGGCGCAAGATCCTGTTCGAGCAGGACGTCTTCACCCGGATGTGCTTCGAGCAGCCGGACAAGGTGCGCGCCGACCTGCTGGCCAACGTCCGCTCGCTGCTCGGCCCCGACTTTGACGTCGACAGGCATTTCAGCCCGTCATACCGGCCGTGGCAGCAGCGCATCGCCTTCGTGCCCGACGCCGACCTGTTCCGCGCCATCGCCGACGGCCACGCCTCGGTCGCCACCGGCGAGATCGAGCGCTTTACCGCGGCCGGCATACGCCTCGCCTCCGGCGAGGAGATCGCCGCCGACATCGTGGTCGCCGCCACCGGCTTCGACCTCTGCGTCATGGGCGACATCGCCTTCAGCATCGACGGCCGGAAGCTCGACTTCGCCGACACCGTCACCTACCGCGGCATGATGTTCACCGGCGTGCCGAACCTCGCCTGGGTGTTCGGCTACTTCCGCGCCTCCTGGACCTTGCGTGCCGAGCTGGTGGCGGAGTTCGTCGGCCGGCTGCTGAACCACATGCAGGCGACGGGGGCCGTCAGCATGGCGCCCGAGCTGCGCCCGTCCGAGGCCGGCATGGAGCGCCTGCCCTGGATCGGCGAGGACAACTTCAATCCGAACTACCTCAGACGCTCGATGCACCTGCTCCCCAAACGCGGGACGACGCGCGAGTGGCAGCACACCCAGGACCACTGGCGCGAGCGCGACGACTTCCCGGCGATCGACCTCGATGACGACGTGTTCCGCTATGCCTGGCCGGCGCGGGCGGAGGCGGCGGCGGAGTGACAAGGCCGGCGTTGCTGCGGCGATCGGGAGACAAGCGATGACGGATGCCGAGACGCCGAGCAGGCGCGCCCTGGACGGCAAGGTCGTCGTCGTCACCGGGGCCGGCCGCGGCATCGGCCGCGAGATCGCGCTGCTCGCGGCCGCCGAGGGCGCGAAGGTCGTGGTCAACGACGTCGGCGGGGCCACGGACGGCTCCGGCGGCGACGCCGCCCCGGCCGAGACGGTGGTTGAGATGATCCGCACCGCCGGCGGCTCCGCGACAGCCAGCTTCGACAGCGTCGCCGACCCCCTGGCCGCCGCGGCCATCGTCGAGACCGCGCTGACCGCGTTCGGGCGGCTCGACGGCGTGGTGAACAACGCCGGCATCCTGCGCGACGCGATCTTCCACAAGATGAGCGTCGCCGACTTTCAGGCGGTCATCAACGTCCACCTGATGGGCAGCTTCTACGTCAGCCACGCGGCGGCGCGGATCTTCCGCGAGCAGGAGAGCGGCGCCTTCGTGCACTTCACCTCGACCTCGGGGCTGATCGGCAATGTCGGGCAGGCCAACTACGCCGCCGCCAAGCTCGGCATCGTCGGGCTGTCGAAGTCGATCGCGCTCGACATGGCGCGCTTCGGCGTGCGCTCGAACTGCGTGTCGCCCTTCGCCTGGAGCCGGATGATCGGCAGCATCCCGACCCAGACCGAGGCCGAGAAGCAGCGCGTCGCACGGCTGCAGGCGATGGGGCCCGAGAAGATCGCGCCGCTGGTGGGCTTCCTGCTGTCGGACGCCGCGAAGGACGTGACCGGCCAGATCTTCGCCGCCCGCATGAACGAGATCTTCCTGATGGGCCAGTCGCGCCCCATCCGTTCGGTGCACCGCGCCGGGGGCTGGACCTGCGAAAGCCTGGCGGCGCACGGCATGCCGGCGCTGCAGCCGTCCTTCTACCCGCTCGACCGCTCGGCCGACGTGTTCTCCTGGGATCCGGTGTGAGGCTGCCGGCCTGAGGCCCGTCGGGCGGGCTGGGTCCCGGATCGCGCTGCGCGCGTCCGGGATGACGACAGGTTGGGGGAGCGCACGCCACATTTTACTGTCGTCATCCCGGGCGCCGCGCAGCGGTGACCCGGGACCCACCCGCCGCCTCGTAAGACAAACCAGGGAGACACGACACATGGGCAAGCTGGACGGCAAGGTCGCAATCATCACCGGCGGGTCGGGCGGCATCGGCGCCGCGGCGGCGCGGCTGTTCGCCGGCGAGGGCGCGAAGGTCATGCTGGTCGACCTCGACGGCGACCGGCTGTCGGCGATCACCCGCTCGATCGGCGAGGCCGCCGACTTCACCGTTGCCGACGTCACCGACGCCGCCCAGGTGAAGGGCTTCGTCGAGCGCACGGCCGACCGCTTCGGCGGCGTCGACATAGCACTGCTGAACGCCGGCATCGAGGGCAAGGTGGCGCCGCTGCTGGAGCAGACCGACGAGGATTTCGACCGGGTGATCGCGGTCAACGTCCGCGGCGTGTGGCTCGGCCTGAAGCACTGCATGCCGGCGATGGCCCGGCGCGGCGGCGGCTCGATCGTGATCACCGCCTCGACCGCCAGCATCCGCGCGGTGCCCGGCATCTCGCCCTACATCTGCAGCAAGCACGCGGTCATCGGACTGATGCGATCGGGCGCCATGGAGGGGGCGGCGTCGAAGATCCGGGTCAACACCGTCAACCCGTCGCCGATCGAGACGCCGATGATCACGCGGCTGGAGGACGCCTACAACCCGCAGCGCGGCAACCGCGCGCCGATGGCCGAGAACACGCCGCTGAAACGCTACGGCCAGCCCGAAGAGGTCGCCCGCCTGATGCTGTTCCTCGCCTCAGAGGACGGCTCTTTTTGCACCGGCGGCGTTTATATGGTCGACGGCGGGGTATCGGCTGGTAGAAACTGAACCATGGTTCACGGTTCATAGTTCGCCAGCACGGAGCACCGCCCCATGACCGCCCCCCACCTCGACGCCGTCATCGTCGGTGCCGGCTTCTCGGGCATGTACCAGCTGCACTGCCTGCGCGACCGGCTCGGCATGTCCGCCCTGGTGCTGGAGGCCGGGGACGGGGTCGGCGGCACCTGGTACTGGAACCGCTATCCGGGTGCCCGCTGCGACAGCGAGAGCCATTCCTACTGCTACACCTTCTCCAAGGAGCTGTACGAAGAGTGGGAGTGGTCGGAGCGCTACCCGGAGCAGCCGGAGATCATGCGCTACCTGAACCACGTCGCCGACCGCCTCGACCTGAAGCGCGACATCCGCTTCGGCACCCGGGTCGAATCGGCCAGCTGGGACGAGGCCGCCGGGCTGTGGACCGTCGAGACCGACGGCGGCGACCGCTACCAGGCGACCTGGCTGATCACCGCGGTCGGCTGCCTGTCCTCGGCCAACGTCCCGAAGCTGCCGGGCCTGGAGGATTTCGCCGGCGACTGGCACCACACCGGGCAGTGGCCGCATGGCGGCGTCGACTTCGCCGGCAAGCGGGTCGGGCAGATCGGCACCGGCTCCACCGGTATCCAGGCGGTCCCGGTGATCGCCGCGCAGGCCGCCCACCTGACGGTGTTCCAGCGCACCGCCAACTACAGCATCCCGGCGCGCAACGCGCCGCTGACGCCGGAATTCAAGCGTTGGGCGCGGGAGAGCCGCGGCGAGCTGCGCGAGATCATGCAGTCGACCCCGAACGGCCACCCGTTCCGCATCGCCGACCGTTCGGCGCACGACGTCTCGCCCGAGGAGCGCGAGGCGATCTACGCGGCGGCCTGGGAAAAGGGCGGCCTGCAGTTCCGCGCCACCTTCCGCGACCTGCTGGTCGACAAGGCAGCCAACGACACCGCCGCCGAATTCCTGAAGGCCCGGATCCGCGAGATCGTGAAGGACCCGCAGACCGCACGGCTGCTGTCCGACATCGACCATCCGTTCGCCACCAAGCGGCCGCCGATCGACAGCGACTACTTCGCCGCCTTCAACCGGCCGAACGTCACCCTGGTCGATGTCCGCGCCGACCCGATCGAGCGGGTCGTCCCGGAAGGCGTGATGCTGCGCAGCGGCGCGGTGCACGCCCTCGATGTCATCGTGTTCGCCACCGGCTTCGACGCGATGACCGGGCCGCTGCTGAACATCGACATCCGCGGCCGCGACGGCCTCGCCCTGAAGGACGCCTGGGCGGAGGGACCGAAGACCTATCTCGGCCTGCAGGTGGCGGGGTTCCCGAATCTGTTCACCGTGACCGGCCCGGGCAGTCCCTCGGTGCTGTGCAACATGCCGGTGGCGATCGAGCAGCATGTCGAGTGGATCACCGCCTGCATCGCGCATCTGCGCGGGCGCGGTGCCGCCCGCATCGAGGCGGATGCCGCGGCGGCGGAGCGCTGGGTCGCCGAGGTCAACGCCGCCGCCGAGGCCACGCTGCTGCCGCAGGCCGGGCATTCCTGGTATCTCGGTGCCAACATCCCCGGCAAGCCCAGGGTGTTCATGCCCTATGCCGGCGGCATGGCACGCTACCGCGGGATCTGCGACGCGGTCGCGGCGAAGGGTTACGAGGGGTTCCGGGTGGGGTAAGACCGTATGCGGCCGTCGCGTCGTGGGTCCCGGCTCTCCGCGACTTCGCCGCTGCGGCCGGGATGAGGGATTTTAAAAGCTCCCCCATACCCCTCATCCCGGGCGGCGCGCAGCGACGAACCGGGACCCACCCGCTACTCCAGCGCCCCGACGTCAGTGCGCCGGCTGGCGGCGGAAGCACTGCTCGGCGGCCGCGGACAGGCTCTTGGGGTCGACCGGCTTGGACAGCCGGCGGATCGACCTGAACTCCGGCGGGATCACATGCTTGGTGTCGTAGCCGGTCAGGAACAGGTACGGCACGGCGCGCTCGGCCAGCGCCTCGGCGACCGGAAAGCAGAACTCGCCGAACAGGTTGAGGTCGAGCACTGCGCCGTCGAGCTCCGACTCGCGCGCCAGCTTGACCGCCATCGCGACGTCGCCCGCCGGCCCGACCACCTCGCAGCCGAAGCGTCTGAGCGTGTCCGCGATCAGGTCTGCGAGCAGGAAATTGTCCTCGACCACGAGAACCCTCAAGCCGTTCAGGCCGGTCGTTCCGTTCGGCATGGGTCGGGCTTCCGGTTGCAACGCCTTCCCGGCGCCGGCGAGCGCGGCCCGGTACATGACCAGCAACCCCCGGATCGGTGCGCGGTTCCCGCGCGGTAGCAAGGCACCCTCGGCGGCTCGGCCGCATTCCAGTCTAGACGTAGATCCGCGGCACGTGCCGGCGCATGCCGCAGATGATGTCCTCGGTCTTCAGCGACCACTGGGCAGCAAGATCATACATCGATATCCCGGCGTCGCCCTGGCGGCCGAGCAGGCAGACCTCGTCGCCGGGCACCGCATCCGGGACCCCCGACAGGTCCAGCCGGATCTGCTCGACGTGAACTGGTCCCAGAACCGGCGCCGGGCGGCCGCCCACCAGGGCGTAGGCGCCGTCGGGAACCCGTTTCGGAAACCCGTCGCCCCAGCCGAAGGTCGCGATGCCGAGGCGCCGGACCGTGCCCGGCAGGCCGATACGATCCGGCGTCCCAGGCTCGATCTCGCGCAGTGCTGAAAGCCGGGTCCGCAGCCCGGTCAGGGCCGGCCGCAGTTCGAGCGCCGCGCGTTTCCCGGGCGAACTCAGGCCGAACAGCAGCACGCCGACGTCGACCATGGAGTAGTCCAGCTGGCGCTCGGTGGCGACGGTGTCGGTGCTCGATGCGCAGATCCAGCGCAGTCCGGGCCGGTGCCGCCGGCACGCCGCCAGCATCCGGTCGAACAGCCGCTTCTGCCGCGCCAGATCCTCGGCCGCGGCGTCGGGCTTCTCCGAGAGATGCGTGTACACGCCGACAATGTCGAGCCGGTCGCAGGCCGGCAGGGTCGCCTCCAGGAACCGGGCGAGTTCCGCCTCGGTGAAGCCGAAGCGCAGCAGGCCGACATCGACCTTGATGAAGATCGGCCGCGGTCGCGCCAGGGCGGCATTCCAGGTGACGGCGTCATGCTCGCCGGCGATGGTGACCATCAGGTCCAGGGCCTCGACCGTCGCGGCCTGGTCGGCGAGCGTGCCGCCGTACAGCAGGATCGGCGCGGCAGGTGCCGCGGCACGGATCGCCGCAGCGTCGTCGAGGCTGGCGACGGCGAAGCCGTCCGCCCCGGCGGCCGCCAACACCCGTGCCGCGGCCTCCGCGCCGAAACCGTAGCCGTCACGCTTGAGGCTGCAGAACGCCGCCACGTCGGGCGGCAGCACGGCGCGCAGCCGCCCGAAGTTGTGCGTGATGGCGTCGGTGTCGATCTCGTAGCGCGGCGACGGCAGCGGGGGCGGTGTCATCATGGCGAGGGCTCGGTCACGGGGGCTGGATCCTCGCCGGTTCGCGCCGGCCGCCGCAAGCGTGACGGCCTCCGGCGTGAGTGTTGCGCCCCGTCACCCGTCGCTTGTGCCGCAAACGCATGGCGGTTAATCTACCAATGCTTGGGGAACACAAAATTACATGCCGGATAGGTTTTACCCGGGGATCGGCGATCCTCCGGCAGGAGGATGTGCAACCGGCACCACGGACCATGCGATTCCCGCTGGGGAGGGGGAGCGATGTCGAACATGAGCAAAGGATTCTCACGACGCGCGCTGCTGCGCGGAATGACGGCGCTGGGCGGGGCCTATGCGGCGCCGTCGCTGCTGTCCGGATTTCGCCGCGCCGAAGCGGCTTACCGGACGACGCGGCCCGACCTGCCGAAGAATTTCGGTCGCGGCAAGTCCGTCGCGATCGTCGGCGCCGGGGTGTCCGGCCTGACCGCGGCCTACACGCTGGCGAAGGCCGGCTTCAAGGTGGCGGTGTTCGAGGCCGACAACCGCTACGGAGGGCGCAGCCTGACGGCGCGGCCGGCCGACGACCGGTACAGGACCTGGTGGTTCGGAAAATACGACCCGGACAAGCTGTTCCCGCGGATGTATGCCGATCGCTACCAGGAGCGCGACGACAGCCCTGCTCCCGGGCTCCAGGTCTGCACCTTCATGGACGATGCCTGGAAGGCGGGCGGCTACAAGGGCGATCCGGTCGACCTGTTTCTCAACGCCGGACCCGGGCGGATCCCGTCGAACCATGTGAACCTGCTGGCGCTGTGCCAGGAGATCGGGGTTGCCCTGGAGCCGTACGTCTTCCAGTCCATGTCCAACCTGATGCAGAGCAAGCAGTTCAACGGCGGCAATCCGGTCAGCTTCGCCCAGATCACCTACAGCCTCTACGGCGAGATGGCCGAGATGCTGGCCAAGGTCAACCAGGAGGCGTGCAAGCTGCAGGGTGCCGCCGGCAGCCGCGCCAAGCAGCTCGCCAATCTCTACCAGCTGTTCGGCGACCTGCAGCGCAAGGACGCGAACGACCCGTGCAACCTGCTGCTCAACCAGATGTCGTCCCGTCTCGGCTTCAGCCACCTGCCCGGCGGCTGGCGGGACGCCGGCAAGATCCGGCCGACGGTGGGACTGGACGCCATCCTGCAGTCGCAGTTCATCGGCGACGCCAACCAGAATCCGGAGCTGTCGCCGGGCTCCTTCCTGTTCAACGGCTTCAACATCGACTGGCAGCCGGCGCTGATGCAGCCGGTCGGCGGCATGGACAGGATCTGGCAGCAGTTGCTGCTGCAGGATGTCCCGGACGACTCCCTGCTCTACCCGCGCTCCCGCGGCAGCCGCAAGGCGAAGGTTGGCGACCTGGTGTTCCTGAACACCAGGGCCACCGGCATCTACGACCGCGGCGGCGATGCGGTCGTCGTGCTCAAGGGTGCCGACGCCGGCTACGGCTGGAACGACGCGCCCATCGCCTTCGACTACTGCATCTCCACCATGGCGCCCAACCTGCTCGGGCAGGTGCTGAGCTCGGCCAGAATGCCCGCGGCGTTCATGCGGGGGCTCGAGGCGTTCTCGCAGACCGGGGAATGGGACGGCCCCTGGGGCAAGGACCCGACCCCGAACCTCTGGACCCCGGCGATCAAGGTGGGGTGGCAGGGCAAGAACCGGTTCTGGGAGGAGAAGGACGAGATCTACGGCGGCATCTCCTGGACCACCGACATCATCGGCCAGATCTGGTACCCGTCGGAGGATTTCACCGCCCGCACCGGCGTGCTCACCGGGGCGTACAACCGCGGCACCAACGCCTCGCAATACGCCGCCCAGGACGGCCCGCAGCGGCTGCAGACCGCGGTGCACGGCCTCGGCCTGCTGCATCCCGGCTCGACCGGCGACATCTATGTCGACCGTGGGCTGTCGATCGCCTGGCAGTACATGCCCCACCAGGTCGGCGGCTGGGCATCCGACACCGCCAGCACCACGCCGCAGGTCTACCAGGACATCACGACGTTCCGGCGCGACAGCCGCTTCTACTGTGCCGGTGACACCTGGAGCTACTGGCCGGGCTGGCAGGAGGGCTCGGTGGCGTCCGCGTACTGCGCGATCACCGCGATCGCCGGCACGATCGATCGGACGTTCGCCGACTCCGCCTGCTTCGGTACGGCCGGGTAGGCATCGCGTCGCGATCGGCGGACCACCTGCCCGGGCGGGGTGCACGATCGCGCCCCGCCCCGGCTTCGTCGGCGAATATGAATTTGACCAAACGATCAACTTCGGTGCCGAATACCGTCCGGGAGTTCGACCTCAGGAGGGTGCGATGACCGATGGTGCGGTGACCGGGGGCGCGATCACCGGGGGACTTCTCGACGCGGGAGTGGCTGCCGGCCGGCTGGCGCCTGACGAGTACGCGCGCAACTTCGCCGACCTGCACCCGCCGCTCGACCGGCACGAGGCGCTGGTGGCGGCCGACCGCTGCTACTTCTGCTACGACGCGCCCTGCCTGAACGCCTGCCCGACCGAGATCGACATTCCGCTGTTCATCCGGCAGATCGCCACCGGCAACACCATCGGCGCCGCCAAGACCATCTTCGACCAGAACATCCTCGGCGGCATGTGCGCCCGGGTCTGCCCGACCGAGACGCTGTGCGAGCAGGCCTGCGTGCGCGAGGCCGCCGAGGGCAAACCGGTGCTGATCGGCCAATTGCAGCGCTTCGCCACCGACGCGGCGATGGCGGCCGGGCGGCAGTTCTACCAGCGCGCCGCGCCGACGGGGAAGCGCGTGACCGTGGTCGGCGCCGGGCCGGCCGGCCTCGCCTGCGCCCACCGCCTGGCCATGCACGGCCACGACGTCACGATGCTGGATGCCCGCGAGAAGCCGGGCGGCCTGAACGAGTTCGGCATCGCCGCCTACAAGACCGTCGACGGCTTCGCCCAGGCCGAGGTCGACTACGTCACCGCGATCGGCGGCATCGCCATCGAGCAGGGCAAGGCACTCGGCCGCGACGTGTCGCTGGCCGAGATCTGCGGCGGCTGCGACGCCGTGTTCCTCGGCATGGGCCTCGCCGGGGTCAACGTGCTGGGCGTGCCGGGCGACGACGCCGACGGGGTGGCCGATGCGGTCGACTGGATCGCCGAGCTGCGCCAGGCCGGCGATCTCGCGGCCCTGCCGGTCGGCCGCCGGGTGGTGGTGATCGGCGGCGGCATGACCGCGATCGACGCCGCCGTGCAGGCAAGGCTGCTGGGGGCCGAGGAGGTGACGATCTGCTACCGCCGCGGCAAGGAGCACATGAACGCTTCCCCGTGGGAGCAGGACCTGGCGGCCTCGAAGGGCGTGACGATCCGGCACTGGCTGCGGCCGAAGCGGGTGCTGGCCGATAACGGCAGGCTCTGCGGCATCGAGCTGGAATACACCACGCTGGCCGACGGCCGGCTGGCCGGCACCGGCGAGACCCTCACACTCGCCGCCGACCAGGTGTTCCGCGCCATCGGCCAGAGCTTCGTCGCCGACCCGCTCGCCGGCATGATCGCGCTGGAGGGCGGCCGCATCCGGGTCGACGCCGAGGGCCGCACCTCGATGCCGAAGGTCTGGGCCGGCGGCGACTGCGTGGCCGGCGGCGACGACCTCACGGTCTCGGCCGTCGCCATGGGCCGCGACGCCGCCGAGAGCATCCATCGCTTCCTGTCGCTCTGAGGAGACGGACATGGCCGACATCCGCAGCAGCTTCGTGGGCATCCGGTCGCCGAACCCGTTCTGGCTGGCCTCCGCCCCGCCGACCGACAAGGAGTACAACGTCGTCCGCGCCTTCAAGGCCGGCTGGGGCGGGGTCGTGTGGAAAACGCTGGGCCTCGACCCGCACATCGTCAACGTCAGCGGCCCGCGCTACGGCGCCATCTGGGGTGCCGACCGCCGGCTGCTCGGCCTCAACAACATCGAGCTGATCACCGACCGGCCGCTGCAGGTGAACCTGGACGAGATCAAGCGGGTCAAGCGCGACTGGCCGGACCGCGCCGTCGTGGTGTCGTTGATGGTGCCGTGCGAGCAGGCCTGCTGGGCCGACATCATGGCCAAGGTCGAGGACACCGGTGCCGACGGGGTGGAGCTGAACTTCGGCTGCCCGCACGGCATGTCGGAGCGTGGCATGGGCTCGGCCGTCGGCCAGGTGCCGGAATACATCGAGATGGTGACCCGCTGGGTGAAGGCGGCGAGCCGCATGCCGGTGATCGTCAAGCTGACGCCGAACATCACCGACATCCGCTTCCCGGCGCGCGCCGCCCATAACGGCGGGGCCGACGCGGTGTCGCTGATCAACACCGTCAGTTCGATCACCGCGGTCGACCTCGACACGTTTTCGCCGGAGCCGTCGATCGACGGCAAGGGCAGCCATGGCGGCTACTGCGGCCCGGCGGTCAAGCCGATCGCCCTGAACATGGTCGCCGAGATCGCCCGCGACGCCGAGACCCGCGGCCTGCCGATCTCCGGTATCGGCGGCATCACCACCTGGCGCGACGCCGCCGAGTTCATGGCGCTGGGGGCCGGCAACGTGCAGGTCTGCACCGCCGCGATGACCTACGGCTTCAAGATCGTCCAGGAGATGATCGAGGGCCTGAAGAACTGGATGGACGAGAAGGGCCACGCCGACCTCGCGTCATTCACCGGCCGCGCCGTGCCGAACGTCACCGACTGGCAGTACCTGAACCTGAACTACGTCGCCAAGGCGCGGATCGACCAGGACCTCTGCATCCAGTGCGGCCGCTGCCACATCGCCTGCGAGGACACCTCGCACCAGGCGATCACCGCGATGGTCGACGGCCGCCGGCATTTCGAGGTGATCGAGGAGGAGTGCGTCGGCTGCAATCTCTGCGTCAACGTCTGCCCGGTCGAGGGCTGCATCACCCTGGAGCCGCTGGCCGCCGGCGCGCTCGACAGGCGGACCGGGCGCACCGTGTCGCCGGACTACGCCAACTGGACGACGCATCCGAACAACCCGGCGGCGGCCGCCGCGGCGGAGTAGCGGCGGCCGCGGCGGGTGGGTCCCGGATCGCGCCGCGCGCGTCCGGGATGAGGACCTGACACTATACTCCCTCATCCGGCCGCAGCCCCGGACTACGATCCGGGGCGGAAAGCCGGGACCCAGCAAGCGACGGGCCCATGACCGATCCCTCCCCCCGCCGCGAGGCGCTGCGCGGCCACGCCGCGATGCTGCTGTTCGCGGTGCTGATCAGCGGCTCGTTCAGCCTCGGCCATCAGGCGGCCGGCCACATCGACCCCGGCGCCCTGACCGCCGTGCGGTTCGCCATCGCGGCGGCGGTCATCGGCGCGGTCGCCGCCGCCACCGGCGCATTCAGCCGCGGCGACCTCGCCGCCCCCTGGCGCTACGCCGTCGTCGGCGCGCTGCTGGCCGCCTATTTCGTGCTGATGTTCGAGGGGCTGCGCCTCGCCGACCCGGTGGCGATGGCGGCGGTGTTCACCATGACACCGCTGATGGCGGCAGGCTTCGGCTGGCTGTTCCTGCGCCAGCGGCCGTCGCCGGCAGTATTGCTGGCGCTCGGCCTCGCCGGCGCGGGTGCCTTGTGGGTGATCTTCCGCGCCGACCTCGACCGCCTGCTGGCCCTCGACCTCGGCCCCGGCGAGGCGCTGTTCCTGGTCGGCTGCGCCTGCCACGGCGCCTACACGCCGCTGGTGCGGCGCTACGCCCGCGGCGAGAGCGGCCTCGCCTTCACCTTCTGGACCCTGGCGGCGGCGACCGTGATCACCGCCGCCTGGGCGGCGCCGGCGATGCTGGCGACCGACTGGCCGGCGCTGCCGCCGGTGGTGTGGACGGTGCTGCTGTACCTGGCGGTCGGCACCTCGGCGATCACCCTGTTCCTGATCCGCTACGCGGCGATGCGGCTGCCGGCCGCCAAGGTCATGGCCTACGGCTACCTGATCCCCAGCCTCGTGGCGGTCGAGGAGGGGCTGCTCGGGCATGGCTGGATCGCCGTGGCGGTGCTGCCCGGCATCGCCGCTACGGCGGCCGCACTGGTCTGGCTGGTGGCGCTGCGGGATCGATGACAGGACGGTCCTGCATCGCCGTGGTCGTCTTTCCGACTACGGCTGCTGAATCCTGTCCCTCAGCGCCCGTAGCAGATCGCGGGAGGTATGGAACACAGCCAGAACCGTTACGACTTCCTCCCCAACCTCGTAGATGACCAGGTAGGGCAGGTCCGGAATGATCAACTCCCTCGTTTCTGGATAACGGCCCGGCCGACCGAGGGCCGGGAACTCCAGCAGATGCCCGACCGCCTTGATGATCCCACGGAACGTTTTCTCAGCGGCGACGGGGTTATCCAGCGCGATATAATCCACGATCGCTTCGAGGTCCCGGGCAGCCGGTTCCGCGATGACGAGCAGCTTCAACGTGGCCAGCCGTGCTTGGCGGCGATCCCGGCGAACACTTCATCCGCAGGGAGGACCCGGCCTTCCCGCGCCGCCTCAAGGCCTTCCCTGATACGCTCGACCTGCCAGGCGTTCGTTGCCAGATACTGCTCTATCGCCTGATTGACGATGTAGTTCCGGGATCGATCCATCGCATTGGCCAGGGCGTCGATCTCCGCGACCTTGGAAGTCCTGACGGTGATGGGCTCGGAGGCAGCGCGCTGCGGCATGATGTGCTCCAACGTAATCGTATGTAATCATCGCACGGAACCACCGTCGCGCCAACACGCGCCCCGGTTTCCGCGTGCGACGCTGCGGAGTCGGCGGTGGCGGATAAGATGAGCAGGGGTCGATGAGCAGCGAAGTTCCGAACGAGCCCGACGATGTGCGGCGGCGCGTGGCCACAGTGCTGGCGGCGGCGCGCCATGGATGGACCGGCAACCTCACGCCGGTCGGCCGCGGCCTCGAAGCGGCGGTGTTCCGCACCGAGTTGCCGCCGTTCGGCACCGTCGCCCTGAAGGCGCCATGGCGGCGCTTCCCCGGCGGCAGCTATGGCCCGGGCGTCGACTGCCGCGCATTGCTGCGCCAGGAGCGAGACCTCGCCGCCTGGGCGGCCGGGCTCGGCGTGCCGGTGCCGCGGGTCTTCGCGCTGCACGAGACCGAGGCGCAGGACGTCCTGGTCATGGCGTTCGTGGAGGCCGACGGCGCCGACCCCGACCCGGCCGGGTTCGGCCGGCTGCTGCGCACCCTGCACGACGCCCCGCCGCCCGACCTGGTGCCGTTCACGCATGGTCCGGCCGGCGACATGCCGGCGGCGGTCGCCGACCGCATCCTGCACCGCATCGAGCGGCTGGCCAGGCTCGGCGAGGCACTGCCGGTGCCGGACCCGGCGGCGCTGCGCGAGGCGCTGCAACCGGCCCGGCGGTCGCTGCTGCATCTCGACCTGCGGCCGGCCAACCTGCGATGCCGCGGCGGCCGCATCGCCGCGGTGTTGGACTGGTCGAACGCGCTGATCGCCGATCCGGCCTTCGAGCTGGCCCGAATGGCCGAGGCCGGTACCCTGAGCGATGCGATCCTCGACGGCTACGGCGACCGCGACTGGGCCGCCCGCCTGCCGGAGCAGACCTACGCCGCCTGCCACCTCGACGCCGCCCTGCTGTTCGCCATCCTGTTCCGGGCCGCCGTCCCCGAACCGGAGCGCGCGGCGCGCATGACCGCGCGGTCGCGGGAGCTGCTGGCGACGCTGCCGGCGGCAGCTTCGCCTTGACCGCCCTACCGCCGGGACTAAGGTTGGCCAAAAGGTCAGGTTCAGGAACCGGGAGCAGGGACATGGCGGCACCCGCCGAGAACATGCGGATCAACGGCGAGCGGCTGTGGGATTCGCTGATGCAGATGGCCAAGATCGGCCCCGGCATCGCCGGCGGCAACAACCGCCAGACCCTGACCGACGCCGACGCCGAGGGCCGCCGCCTGTTCCAGCGCTGGTGCGAGGACGCCGGCATGAGCATGGGCGTCGACAAGATGGGCAACATGTTCTTCCGCCGCGAGGGCAGCGACCCCGACGCCCTGCCGGTCTATGTCGGCAGCCATCTCGACACCCAGCCGACCGGCGGCAAGTACGATGGCGTGCTCGGGGTGCTCGGCGGCCTGGAGGTGATCCGCACCCTGAACGACCTCGGGATCAGGACGAAGCACCCGATCGTGGTGGTGAACTGGACCAACGAGGAGGGCACCCGCTTCGCGCCGCCGATGGTGGCCTCCGGCGTGTTCGCCGGCGTGCACAAGCTCGACTGGGCCTACGCCATCAAGGACGCCGCCGGCAAGACCATGGGAGAGGAGCTGCAGCGCATCGGCTGGCAGGGCGACGAGGAGGTCGGCGCCCGCAGGATGAAGGCGTTCTTCGAGCTGCACATCGAGCAGGGACCGATCCTGGAGGCCGAGGGCAAGGACATCGGCGTGGTCACCCACGGCCAGGGCCTGAAGTGGATCCAGATCACCCTGACCGGCCGCGAGAGCCACACCGGCTCCACCCCGATGCCGATGCGCATCAATGCCGGACTCGGCATGGCGCGGATCACCCAGCTGGTGGACGAGATCGCCTGGGCGCGGCAGCCGAAGGCGGTCGGCGCCATCGGCCATGTCGAGGTCTACCCGAACTCGCGCAACATCATCCCCGGCCGCACAGTGTTCACCGTCGACTTCCGCTCGCCCGACAAGGCGCTCCTCGACGAGATGGACGCCGAGCTGCGCAAAGGGGCGGCGAAGATCGCCGAGGAGATCGGCCTCGGCATCGAGATCGAGCAGGTCGGGCATTTCGATCCCGTCACCTTCGACCAGGGCTGCGTCGACACCATCCGCGGCGCCGCCGAGCGGCTCGGCTACTCGCACCGCAACCTCGTCTCGGGTGCGGGTCACGACGCCTGCTGGATCAACCGGGTGGCGCCGACCGCGATGATCATGTGCCCCTGCGTCGGCGGGCTGTCGCACAACGAGGCCGAGGAGATCTCGCCGGACTGGGCGAAGGCGGGGACCGACGTGCTGTTCCACGCGGTGGTCGAGACCGCCGGCATCGTATCCTGAGGAGGCGAGTGGCATGAGCAAGGTCATCAAGGGCGGCACCGTCGTCACCGCCGACCGCAGCTGGAAGGCCGACGTGCTGGTCGAGGGCGGCCGCATCGCCGCGGTCGGGGCGGACCTGAAGGGCGACCAGGTGCTCGACGCCGCCGGCTGCTACGTGATGCCGGGCGGCATCGACCCGCACACCCACATGGAGATGCCCTTCATGGGCACCTACTCCGCCGACGACTTCGAGTCCGGGACCCGGGCCGGGCTGTCGGGCGGCACCACCATGGTGGTCGATTTCTGCCTGCCGGCTCCGGGGCAGTCGCTGCTGGAGGCCATGCAGGCCTGGGACAACAAGTCGTCGAAGGCCTGCGCCGACTACTCGTTCCACATGGCGGTGACCTGGTGGGGCCGCCAGGTGTTCGACGAGATGGCCACGGTGGTCGACCGCGGCATCAACACCTTCAAGCACTTCATGGCCTACAAGGGTGCCTTGATGATCGACGACGACGAGATGTTCTCGTCGTTCCAGCGCTGCGCCGACCTGGGTGCGATGCCGCTGGTGCATGCCGAGAACGGCGACGTCGTCGCACAGCTGCAGGCGAGACTGATGGCCGCCGGCAACAACGGGCCGGAGGCGCACGCCTACTCCAGGCCGCCCGAGGTCGAGGGCGAGGCCGCCAACCGCGCCATCATGATCGCCGACATGGCCGGCGTGCCGCTGTACATCGTGCATGTCTCCTGCGAGCAGGCGCACGAGGCGATCCGCCGGGCCCGGCAGAAGGGCATGCGGGTCTATGGCGAGCCGCTGATCCAGCACCTGGTGCTCGACGAGAGCGAGTACGCGCATCCCGATTGGGATCACGCCGCGCGGCGGGTGATGTCGCCGCCGTTCCGCAGCAAGCTGCACCAGGACGGGCTGTGGGCCGGCCTGGCATCCGGCAGCCTGCAGGTGGTGGCGACCGACCACTGCGCCTTCACCACCGAGCAGAAGCGCTTCGGCGTCGGCGACTTCACGAAGATCCCGAATGGCACCGGCGGGCTGGAGGACCGGCTGCCGGTGCTGTGGACCCGCGGCGTCAACACCGGCCGGCTGACCATGAACGAGTTCGTGGCGGTGACCTCCACCAACATCGCCAAGATCCTGAACATGTATCCGCGCAAGGGCGCGATCGTGGAGGGGGCCGACGCCGACATCGTGGTCTGGGACCCGAAGCGCAGCAAGACGATCAGCGCCGGCGCCCAGCAGTCGGTGATCGACTACAACGTGTTCGAGGGCATCGAGGTGACCGGCCTGCCGCGCTTCACGCTGACCCGCGGCGAGGTGGCGGTCGAGGAAAGCGCGATCAAGGCGCGGCCCGGCCACGGCGAGTTCGTCAAGCGCGAGCCGGGGCCGGCGCCGAGCCGGGCGCTGTCGCAGTGGAAGGAGATCACGGCACCGCGCAAGGTGATCCGCGACCCGAAGAACATGCCGGCCGGGGTCTGACGGCGCCCATGGGCGGACCGATCGTCGAGGCGGCGGGCCTCGGGCTGACCTTCGAGACCGGCGACGGGCCGGTGCATGCGCTGACCGGCGTCGACCTGACGGTGGAGAAGGGCGACTTTGTCTCGTTCATCGGCCCGTCGGGCTGCGGCAAGACCACCTTCCTGCGCATCGTCGCCGACCTGGAGAAGCCGACCGCCGGCTCCATCCGGGTCAACGGCGTGACGCCGGAGGAGGCGCGCCGGGCGCGCGCCTATGGCTACGTGTTCCAGGCCGCCGCGCTGTACCCGTGGCGCACCATCGAGAAGAACGTGGCTTTGCCGCTGGAGATCTCCGGCTACAGCCGCGAGGAGCAGCGCGAGCGGGTCGCCCGCACCCTGGCCCTGGTCAACCTGACCGGTTTCGAGAAGAAATATCCCTGGCAGCTGTCCGGCGGCATGCAGCAGCGCGCCTCGATCGCCCGGGCGCTGGCCTTCGACGCCGACCTGCTGCTGATGGACGAGCCGTTCGGAGCACTCGACGAGATCGTCCGCGACCACCTGAACGAGCAGTTGCTGGAGCTGTGGGCGCGCACCCAGAAGACCATCTGCTTCGTCACCCACTCGATCCCCGAGGCGGTGTATCTCTCGACCCGCATCGTGGTGATGTCGCCGCGCCCCGGCCGGGTGACCGACATCGTCGAGAGCACCCTGCCGCGCGAGCGCCCGCTCGACATCCGCGAGACCCCCGAGTTCCTGGCGATCGCCCACCGGGTGCGCGAGGGGCTCAGGGCCGGGCATTCCTATGAGGAGTGAGGGGCCGGCGGACACGCGCGGCACCTGCGCCACTCCCCCTCCCGTCGTCATCCCGGACAGGCGCGCGACAGCGCGGCTGATCCGGGACCCACCCGCCGCCTCATGTCCCGCGGCTGCAATGGCCGTTGCTTGGTGGGTCCCGGATGCGTTCCGCCTGCGGCGGCCCGCTCCGGGATGACGACAGGATAGGAGGCGTCGGCGGGCCGGCGGCAGGCGAAACGGCCCCTATTCCTCTACAGGCCGATGCGCCGCCAGGAAAAGCCGGGTCGCGGTCCGCGCCAGATAGTCGATGTCGGCCGCCGTCCACGGCGACGACCCGGTGAACAGCATCGGCAGGAAGGTCGGGCCGGCGACCATGCCCTGGAACATGCCGGCCGCAAGCCGCGGGTCCGGTACCGACAGCACGCCGGCTGCGTGCTGCGCCGCCAGGTAGTCGGTGACCTGGGCCGCCATGTTGCCGGGGCCGATCGACCAGAAGCGCTGGCCCATCTCCGGGAAGGCGGCGGTGTTGCCGACGATGGTCCGCATCACCGACTGCATGCGCGGATCCATGATCTTGTTCAGCACGAACTTCGCCGCCGCGCACAGGAACCGCTCGGGCGGTGCCTCCGGGTCGATCGCCTCGTGCGGGCCGACGCCGAAATGCGTGCACATCGCCGACATGATCTCGACGAACAGCTCCTCCTTGCTGCGGAAGTGGCTGTAGACGGTGCGCTTCGACACCCCCGCCTCGGCGGCGATCGCATCCATCGAGGTGACCTCGTAGCCCTGCTCCAGGAACAGCCGGCGCGCGGCGTCCACGATCTGGCATCCCTTGGCCGGGCGGCCGGGGTCGTCGGACAGCGGTTGGATTTCGATCGCCATGCGCCTCTTGACTCGGTGAGGTAAACTGATCAGTTTACGTAAACTACACCGTGCAGTTTACACGATATGCCCACGATGGGCAGCACCATAGCACGGGCGAACCGGAGCGCAGGAGCAGGGGATGTCGCAAGCGAACAGCTGGCTGGACCGGTGCGTGACGGCGTACGCGCATTGGCTGATAAAATGGCGCTGGCTCGTCGTACTGGTTTCGATCGCCTTTGCCCTGGCGGCCGGCGCCGGCGGCCAGTTCCTGGGGTTCTCGACCAACTACCGGGTGTTCTTCAGCCCGCAGAACCCGCAGCTGCAGGCCTTCGAATCGCTGCAGCGGATCTACATCCGCGAGGACAACCTCTCGATCGTCGTCCGCCCGCATGACGGTGACGTGTTCCGCCCCGACCTGCTGCGCGCCGTGCAGGCGCTGACCGCCGAGGCCTGGCAGGTGCCCTACGCGACCCGCGTCGACAGCATCACCAACTTCCAGAACAGCACCGCCGACGGCGACGACCTGGCGGTGCGCGACCTGGTGCCGGCCGGCAGCCCGCTCGATACCGCCGACCTGGCCCGGATCCGGGCCGCGGCACTCGCCGAGCCGCTGCTGCGCGATCGGCTGATAGCACCGGACGGCCGCACCTTGTCGGTCAACATAACAGTCACCCTGCCGTTGCAGTCCGAGTCCGAGGTTCCCGACGCGATGGCGCGCGCCCGCGCCCTGGTCGACGGCTTCCAGCAGGCGCATCCGGAGGTCCGGGTGGCGCTGACCGGATCGGTGGCGCTGAACCACGCGTTCTCGGAGTCGGCGGAGGGCGACATCGCCACCCTGGTGCCGCTGATGTACCTGGTGCTGCTGCTGGTCATGGGGCTGCTGCTGCGCTCGTTCGCCGGCACCCTCGCCACCCTGGCGGTGATCGGCCTGTCGGCGGTGACCGCGATGGGGCTGACCGGCTGGCTCGGCATCATGCTGACACCGCCGTCGGTGACCGCACCGACCATCATCCTGACCCTGGCGATCGCCGACTCCATCCACATCCTGGTCACCATGCTGCAGCTGATGCGGCGCGGCGCCGACCAGCGCACCGCCCTGGTCGAGAGCCTCAAGGTCAACTTCGAGCCGGTGTTCCTGACCAGCCTGACCACGCTGATCGGCTTCCTCAGCCTGAATTTCTCCGACGCGCCGCCGTTCCGCGACCTCGGCAACATCACCGCCATCGGCGTGGCGGCGGCCTGGGTCTACTCGATCGCCTTCCTCCCCGCCCTGATGGCGATCCTGCCGGTGCGGGTGAAGCAGCGGCCGATCGGCTATTCCTCGGCGATGGACCGGCTCGCCGGCCTGGTGGTCGGCCGCCGCCGGGCCGTACTGGCGGGCATGGGGCTGGTGGTGGTGGGGCTGGTGGCCCAGGTGCCGCGCATCGAACTGAACGACCAGTTCGTCAACTACTTCGACGAGTCGATCCGGTTCCGCCGCGACACCGACTTCGCGATGCAGCACCTGTCGGGAATCTACCAGGCGCAGTGGTCGCTGCCTGCCCCCGGCCCGGGCGGTATCAGCGACCCCGACTACCTGGCGCGGGTCGAGGCGTTCGCGACCTGGCTGCGCGCCCGCGACAGCGTCGTGCACGTGCAGACCCTCACCGACATCGTCAAGCGGCTGAACCGCAACATGCATGGCGACGATCCGGACTGGTACCGGCTGCCGGGCGAGCGCGAACTGGCGGCGCAGTACCTGCTGCTGTTCGAGATGTCGCTGCCCTACGGCCTCGACCTGAACAACCAGGTCAACGTCGACAAGTCGGCGACCCGCATCGTCGCCACCCTGGAGAACATCACCACCAACGAGTTGCGCGAACTCGACGGCGAGGCCGCCGCCTGGCTGCGCGACAACCTGCCGTCGGCCGCCGGCACCACGGCGTCCGGGCCGTTCGTGATGTTCGCCTACATCGCCCAGCGCAACATCGAGGGCATGCTGACCGGCACCTTCGTCGCCTTCGTGCTGATCTCGGCGACCTTGATGCTGGCGCTGCGCAGCGCGCGCCTGGGGCTGATCAGCCTCGTGCCGAACCTGGTGCCGGCCTTCATGGCGTTCGGCGTGTGGTCGCTGCTGGTCGGCAAGATCGGGCTGGCGTCCTCGGTGGTGACCGCCACCAGCCTCGGCATCGTCGTCGACGCCACCGTGCACTTCCTCTCCAAATACCAGCGCGCCCGGCGGGCCGGCGACGACCCCGAGGCGGCGGTGCGCTACGCCTTCTCCACCGTCGGCACCGCGCTGTGGGTCACCACGGCGGTGCTGATCGCCGGCTTCGCGGTGCTGTCGCTGTCGAGCTTCGAGATCAACGCCGCCATGGGCCAGCTGACCGCGATCACCCTGTTCATGGGCATCGTCGCCGACTTCCTGCTGCTGCCGACCCTGCTGCTCCTGCTCGCCGGCCGAGGGCGGCGGGACGCGAGCCCCGCCCTGCCCGCAACCATCAACCAAGCCGCGGAGTGACGCCATGAACAACATCACCGCCGCCGTCATCGCCGGCATCATCCTGTGCTTCTCGGCGATCCCGGTCGCGTCCGAGACCGCCGAGCAGAAGGGCCGCTGGATCGCCGAGCAGACCGACGCCCACGACCTCGGCTGGGGCGACAGCCGGGTGCAGCTGACCATGACCCTGCGCAACCGCGAGGGGGAATCCGCGGAGCGCAAGCTCGGCATCGCCTCGCTGGAGGTCGCCGACCCCAAGCTCGGCGACCGCAGCCTCACCCTGTTCGCCGAGCCGCGCGACATCGAGGGCACGGCGTTCCTGTCGCACACCCGGATCATCGAGCCGGACGACCAGTGGCTGTACCTGCCGGCGCTGAAGCGGGTGAAGCGGATCTCCTCGCAGAACAAGTCGGGGCCGTTCGTCGGCTCGGAGTTCGCCTATGAGGACCTGGTGAGCCAGGAGGTCGAGCGCTACACCTACAAATACCTGCGCGACGAGCCCTGCGGCGAGCGCAGCTGCTACGTCACCGAGCGCTACCCGGTGTACGAGCACTCCGGCTACACCAGGCAGGTGGTGTGGATCGACCATGCCGACTTCCAGCCGCGCCGGATCGAGTACTACGACCGCAAGGGCGACCTGCTGAAGACGCTGCGGCTGCTCGAGTACCGGCAGTATCAGGGAGCGTATTGGCGCGCGCACCGCCTGGAGATGGAGAACCACCAGACCGGCAAGTCGACGACGCTGGCGTTCTCCGACTACGCCTTCAAGGTCGGCCTCGGCGAGAGCGACTTCGAGAAGGGCCGCCTCGAGCGCCTGCGCTGACCGGCGATCGGGCCTGCGAAGGGGCGGCGGGTGGGTTCCGGAGCCGCGCGCTCACGCGCGCCCTCCGGAATGACGAAGATTGGGCGGCGAAATGGCTGAATTCCTTAGTTTCGGCTCCCCAAACATCGTCATCCCGGAGAGTCCGCGCGAGCGGACGGCTCCGGGACCCACGGAGCGACGGGCGCCCAGGCGGTTGAAACAGTTCACGGTTTTGAGATGCGTGAACACCCGAGACCATGCGACGAGCGCCCTTTCCCCACATGAAGTCCGACCGATGTCCGTAGCCCGAGTTCGCCGCACGACCTTGCTCGCCGCCGCCCTCCTCGCCGCGTCGCCGGCCTCGGCCGCGGACTTCGATCTCGCCGGCTCGGTGCTGCTGGAGACCCGGCTGTTCCTGTCCGACCCGGCCTATGTGGGCCAGGACGACGCCGCGGTGTCGCCGTCGGTGGCGCTGGCGCCGGAGCTGACCGTCGAGCTGGAGGGCGGGCGCGACCGGTTCTCGCTGATCCCGTTCCTGCGGATCGACGCGCATGACGACCGGCGCACCCACGCCGACCTGCGCGAGGCCAACTGGCTGCATCTCGGCGACGGCTACGACCTGGTGGTCGGCCTCGACAAGGTGTTCTGGGGGGTCACCGAGTCGCGGCACCTGGTCGATATCGTCAACCAGACCGACCTGGTCGAGGACATCGACCAGGAGGACAAGCTCGGGCAGCCGATGGTCCAGGTCCAGCTCGACCGGGACTGGGGTGTGCTGCAGGGCTTCGTCATGCCGGTGTTCCGCGAGCGCACCTTCCCCGGCGACAAGGGCCGGTTCCGCGGCCCGCTGCCGATTGCCGACGATGCCGTCTACCAGGCCGACGCCGAGCAGTACCATCCCGACCTGGCGCTGCGCTGGTCGCACACCTTCGGCGGCCTCGACATCGGCATCTCGCAGTTCCACGGCACCAGCCGAGAACCGCGGCTGCTGGCCGAGCCGCGCGGTGGCGGCACCGAGCTGGTGCCGCATTACGACCTGATCGACCAGACCGGCCTCGACGCCCAGTACACCAGCGGCACCTGGCTGTGGAAGCTGGAGGCCATCGCCCGTTTCGGCCAGGGCAACGGCTTCGCTGCGACCGTCGCCGGCTTCGAGTACACGCTGTACCAGTTGGCCGGCAGCGACGCCGACCTCGGGCTGCTGCTGGAGCACCTCTACGACGGCCGCGAGGAGGACGGTGACGCGCCGCTGACGGTGTTCCAGAACGACGTGTTCGTCGGCACCCGCCTCACCCTGAACGACGAGCCGGACACCACGCTGCTCGCCGGCGCCATCGTCGACGCCGAGGACGGCTCGCTGACGCTGTCGCTGGAGGCCAGCCGGCGCATCGGCAGCGACCTGAAGGTCGAGCTGGAGGCGCGGCTGTTCCCGGAGGTGGCCCGCGAGGACCCGCTGTACGGCATCCGCCGCGACGACGCGGTGACGCTGCGGGTGAGCCGGTACTTCTGAGGGGCGGCACGACCTGCCAGAACCTTCGGCGCGTCCCCGTCCCCTTGTCGTCATCCCGGACGCAGCGGCGCAGCCGCGGAGATCCGGGACCCACGAAGCGACCTGCACTGGCTCGCAGCCAGCGCCGCAGCAGCGGGTGGGTCCCGGGTCGTCGCTGCGCGCCGCCCGGGATGACGACGAGGGAGGGGGCGCCAGGGCGCGGGAGCGTAGCGCAAGGCCGCGCCGCGGTTCGCCGACTTTTCTGACCGTCGGGTCAGAATCCGCCGCTTCCCGCTGCATCGGGGCGCCGTTATGCTCGCATCGGCGAAACCGGGGGGCCGATGACGACCGAGGGCGCGCGATGATGCGGCGGGCGATCGACCGCCTGCTCCAGGGACGGACGCTGCCGGTGCTGGCGGTGCTCGCTGCCCTGGTCGTGCTCTGGTACGGCTTCGCGGTGTACCTGAACGCGCCCTGGCAGCGCGACGTCTACGCCAAGGCCGGCACGGCGTGGACGGCGACCGACCTGGTGCGCGACACCCTGAACCAGGAGCGCCCGGTGCTGCCGGCCGCACACCAGGTGTTCGCCGAGATCTGGAAGACCACGGTCGAGCAGCGCATCACCTCCAGGCGCAGCCTGGTGCATCATGGCTGGATCACGCTGTCGGCAACGCTGATGGGGTTCGCCATCGGCACCGGCCTCGGCATCGTGCTGGCGGTGCTGATCATCCACAACCGCGCCGTCGACCGTTCGGCGATGCCCTGGGTGGTGGCCAGCCAGACCATCCCGATCCTGGCGATCGCGCCGATGATCATCGTGGTGCTGAACGCCGTCGGGCTGTCGGGCCTGCTGCCGAAGGCGCTGATCTCGGCCTACCTGTCGTTCTTCCCGGTCGTGGTCGGCATGGTGAAGGGGCTGCGCAGCCCCGAGGTGCTGCTGCTCGACCTGATGCACACCTACAGCGCCAGCCCATGGCAGACCTTCTGGAAGCTGCGCTGGCCGAGTGCGGTGCCCTATCTGTTCACCTCGATGAAGGTGGCGGTGGCGATCAGCCTGGTCGGCGCCATCGTCGGCGAGATGCCGACCGGTGCCGTCGCCGGCCTGGGGGCGCGGCTGCTGGCCGGCTCCTATTACGGCCAGACCATCCAGATCTGGTCGGCGCTGTTCGCTGCGGCGGCCCTGGCGGCGGTGCTGGTGATGCTGGTCGAGGTCGCCAATCGCATCGTGCTGCGACGCATGGGGGCGGCGCCGTGAGTGCCGCCCGCCTGACCTGGGTGCAGTCCGCATTGGCCGCCGTCGTCGCCGTCGGCTGCCTCGGCGGCATGGCGCTGCCGCTGTCGGCCGAGAGTGCCGGGCCGGGCGGCACCGGGCTGCCGGATGTCCCGGCGTTGGCGCTGTTCGCCGGCCTCGGCGCGCTGTCGCTGCTGCGCATCCGCCGATCGCTGCCGGTCGCCGCCGACGGCCTCCTGTCGGTGCTCGGCGGTGCCGCATTGCTGGCCGCCCTGCCGGCGGTCGGGCTCGCCGGCCCCGGGTTCTGGCTGCTGCTGCTGGCGGCCTGGGCTGCCGCCTGGCTGTTCATCGAGCGGCTGATCGCCGCCGAGCCGGCCGGGCGCCGCAACCGGCTCGGCCGCCTTGTGGTGCCGCTGTACTTCGGCGTGTGGATCCTGGTGCTCTGGGAGGCGGTGGTGCGCGGCGCCGGCGTGCCGTTCGTGCTGCTGCCGCCGCCCTCGGCGATCGGGCTGCGGCTGCTGACCTCCGGTGCGATCCTGTGGGCCGACTTCCAGCAGACCTTCCTGAAGGCGGTGCTGATCGGCTACGCGCTCGGCTGCGGCTCGGCCTTCCTGGCCGCCATCGCCATCGACCGCAGCCCGTTCCTGCAGCGCGGCCTGCTGCCGCTCGGCAACTTCGTGTCCGCCCTGCCGGTCATCGGCATCGCGCCGATCCTGGTGATGTGGTTCGGCTTCGACTGGCCGTCGAAGGCGGCGGTGGTGGTGGTGATGACCTTCTTCCCGATGCTGGTGAACACGGTCGCCGGCCTCGCCGCCAGCGGTGCCATGGAGCGCGACCTGATGCGCACCTACGCGGCCGGCTACTGGCAGACGCTGTTCAAGCTCAGGCTGCCGGCGGCGGCGCCCTTCATCTTCAACGCCCTGAAGATCAACTCCACCCTGGCGATGATCGGCGCCATCGTGGCTGAGTTCTTCGGCACCCCGATCGTCGGCATGGGGTTCCGCATCTCCACCGAGGTCGGGCGCATGAACATCGACATGGTCTGGGCCGAGATCGCGGTCGCCGCGGTCGCCGGCTCGGCCTTCTACGGCATCGTCACCCTGGTCGAGCGGGCGGCGACGTTCTGGCATCCCTCGACCCGCAGCGGATAGGCTGCGGCGGGCAGAGGGTCAAAGAAGAAGGAGGGACAGGAATGAACAGGCTCATCACGTCGCTTGCAGCGGGCGCCTTCGCGCTCGCGGCCGGCCAGGCAGTCGCCGCCGACAAGGTCACGTTGCAGCTGAAGTGGGTCACCCAGGCGCAGTTCGCCGGCTACTACGTCGCCAAGGACAAGGGCTTCTACAAGGCCGAGAACCTCGACGTCGAGATCAAGCCGGGCGGCCCGGACGTCGCCCCGGCGCAGGTGCTGGCCGGCGGCGGCGCCGATGTCATCATCGACTGGATGCCGTCGGCTCTCGCCACCCGCGAGAAGGGCGTCGGGCTGGTCAACATCGCGCAGCCCTTCAAGTCGTCGGGCATGATGCTAACCTGCCGCAAGGAGACCGGCATCCAGTCGCCGAAGCACTTCCCCGGCCGGACGCTGGGCGTGTGGTTCTTCGGCAACGAGTATCCGTTCCTGTCGTGGATGAGCACGCTCGGCATTCCGACTGACGGCAGTGCCAAGGGTGTGAAGGTGCTGAAGCAGGGCTTCAACGTCGATCCGCTGCTGCAGAAGCAGGCCGACTGCATCTCGACCATGACCTACAATGAGTACTGGCAGGTCATCGATGCCGGCATCAAGGCCGAGGACCTGGTGGTGTTCAAGTACCAGGACCAGGGCGTCGCCACCCTGGAGGACGGCATCTACGTGCTCGAGGACAAGCTGAAGGACGCCGCCTTCGCCGACAAGATGGTGCGGTTCGTGCGCGCCTCGATGAAGGGCTGGAAGTGGGCCGAGGCGAACCCGGATGACGCCGCCGGCATCGTGCTCGACAACGACGCCACCGGTGCGCAGACCGAGAAGCACCAGAAGCGCATGATGAGCGAGATCGCCCGGCTGACCGCCGGCTCCAACGGCGCGCTCGATCCGGCCGATTACGAGCGCACGGTGGCCACCCTGATGGGGGGCGGCTCCGACCCGGTGATCACCAAGAAGCCGGTGGGTGCGTGGACCAGCGCGATCACCGACAAGGCGCTGAAGTAAGCACGTCGCCACATCGCGGCCGCATGCAGGAGGGGGCGGGCGACCGCCCCTTCCGTCGTTTTGGGAAGGCGCGAAGGGGCGCGCTACTGGCTAGCTTCGTCCTGCAGGTTGCTCTCGGCAATCGGAATGACGGTGCGGGAGATCTCCCTGGCGACGAACTGTCCGGGGCGCTCGGCGGATGCGCAGGATGCGGAGCGCAGACGCAGGGCGAGGCCCGGGGCGAACGGACGGTCCCAGTTGTAGATGATGCAGCGTTCGCCGGAAGGCCCGCGCATCTCGCCGTCGCGTTGCGCGGCGTAGGTGCCGTTCTGGCTGCCGACGCCGTTGCCGACGCTGAGAGGCAGGACGACGGCCGGGGGCGCCTGCCTGGTGGCGGTACAACCGGACGACATCGTAGCGGCCAACACGGCGCAGCACGCGACTATCAGCTTCATCGGCCGCCCCCTCTTCCCGCTTTCATCGCGCAGCATCAGAAGCGAATGCGGCTGCATCGTGGTGCCGGCGTGGCTGCGCTGCGGCCGGCAGAGCGGCCGGCCGACGCGGGGTCAAGCCATCATGACCAGTGACGTTCAGTACTCGGCGTAAATCTCGACGACGTTGCCCTCCGGGTCGCGGAAGAACACCGCACGGTGCCGCGGCCCGGGCAGATCCGCCGGGCCGTGCACGATCGCCACCCCCTTGGCGACGAGTTCGGCATGGCAGGCGTCGACCGCCTGCGGCGCCACGCGGAAGGCCAGCTGGACCGCAGCCGCGCTCGGCGCCGCCGGGCCGTCGTCCCAGGCGATCCAGGGGCCGCGCGGCCGCAGCGTGAGCAGCGTGGCGCCGACCTTGAAGGTCACCCAGCGGTCGGTGTCGCGGTCCACCGGGAAGCCCATCACGTCACGGTAGAAGCTGCGTGTCGCCGCGAGGTCGTCGCAGAGCAGGATGATGTAGTCGCAATTGCGGATGTCTTTGAGGCTCAATGCCGTCTCCCGTCTGCCGAGTGAAGCGGGCTCCATTCTGGCACAGCCGGCGCACGCCGGGACCTCTTCCCCTGCCCGGCGGGCAGCCTATCTTCTCTGCATGCGCCTCGCCGTCCTGCCGCCAATCCTCCTGCCGCTGCTCCTCCTGCCGCCCCTGCTCTCCGGCTGCTACCTGTCGCGCTCCGCCGACATCCCGGAGGAGCTGGAGCGGACCTGGGCCGATGCCACCGTGGCGGTGCCGTTCTCGGCGATCGATCCCGGTCTCGCCGACGTCAGCGGGCGGATGGCCGAGGTCGAGAGCCGGCTGCGCGCCGCCGAGCCGGCCGGCCGGCTGCCGGTGGTGGTGTTCCTGCACGGCTGCAACGGCCTGCATTCCGGCTACCGGGTGGACGTCGCCTTCCTGCGTGCCCGCGGCTACGCGGTGGTGGCGCCGAACAGTTTCGCACGGGAGTACAAGCCGGCGAGCTGCGACTGGCGGTCAAAGTCCGGCGGCTCGCACCCGGGGGTGATCGGCTTCCGGCTGGCCGAGACCGAATACGCGCTCGACCAGGTGCGCGGCTTCCCGTGGGTCGACCCCGAGCGGATCGTGCTGATGGGGCAGAGCGAGGGCGGTCTCACCACCGCCAACTACCAGGGCGAGGGGCTCGCCGGCCGGGTGATCCTCGGCTGGACCTGCCAGATCCCGTGGCCGCCGCTGTGGGGTCTGCGCGGCGACCGCGACACCCCGGTGCTGGCCGTCGTCAGCCAGGGCGACGCCTGGTTCAAGCCCTGGTACCTCGCCGGTCACTGCGGCGAGGACATGGACGGCTTCGCCGACGCCCGCTCGGTCATCCTCGACGCGACGATGCACCACATCCTGCGGCTGCCCGACGGCCAGCGCGCGGTCGCGGAGTTCCTGGACCGGGTAGCGCCGGCGACCGCGGTGGAGTGAGAGCGGCTGCGGCCGGGCCCCGGCGACCGCAGTTCTCTCTTGTCGTCATCCCGGACCGGCCCGCCCTCGGCGGGACGGAGCCGGGACCCACGACGCGACGTGCGCTTGCGGCGGCCTCCGCGGCGGCGGGTGGGTCCCGGGTCGCCGCTACGCGCCGCCCGGGATGACGACAGGGGGGAGGACCCTCAGGCGATCCCCTCGGCGTCCAATGTGCGCCGCACTGCCGGCCGGGCGGTCACCCTGTCGCGGTAGGCGGCGAGTGCCGGCGGCACGTCGATGCCGCTCATCGCCGCCCAGCGCAGCATCACGTAGAGATAGGCGTCGGCGGCGGTGAAGCGGTCGCCGCGCAGGTAGTCGCCCTCGAGCCGGCCGGCGAGGTAGTCGAACCGCCCGGCGATGCCGGCGCGGGCCGCCTCGGCATCCGCGTCGCTGGCCGGAAACATCATGCGGATGAACGGCTTGTGGATCTCGGCACCGACGAAGGCCAGGTCCTCGACCATGCGCACCCGGCCGAGCGGCCCGTCGGGCAGCAGGGCCGGCGACTGCTCGGCCACCCAGGCGAGGATAGCGGCGTTCTCGGTCAGCACGGCGCCGTCGTCGAGCACCAGGGCCGGAACGTAGCCCTTGGGGTTTACCGCGGTGAAGTCGTCGCCGGCCTCGGTGCGGCGGGTCGGGATGTCGACCTTCACGCAGTCGAAGGCCAGGCCGGCCTCGTTCAGCGCGATGTGGTCGGCCAGGCTGCAGGCCAGCGGCGTCATGTAGAGCTTCATTGCACGTCTCCCGGGCCGGCGCGGTGCACCGCCTCGATGTGATTCGCAAGGGCGTCGAGCGCCTCGCTCCAGCCGCCGCGGTGGCCGTCGCGCGATTCCACGGTCGCAAAGCCGACCTGGCGGAAGTTGAGGCGGGTCCGCCCGGGGCCGTCGTCCTCCAGTTCCAGCGTGACCACGGTCTCGGTGCCGGGCCGGCCGTCCTCGCCGTCCCAGGCGAAGGTGTAGACCAGCCGGCGGCCGGCCTCGACCTCGCGGTAGACCCCGCCTTGCCAGAGGTCCTCGCCCCCGCCGGCCGGCCGCAGGCAGGCGCGCCAGCGCCCGCCCGGCCGCAGGTCCTGTTGCGCATGCTCGACGGTGAAGCCCTCCGGGCCCCAGCGCCCGATATGCTCGGGATCGGTCCAGGCCTGCCACACCAGCGCGCGCGGGGCGTTCAACACTCGGGTCAGGGTCAGTTCGAGCGGGGCGGTGCCCGCCCGGGCGTCAGTCGCGGTCGCCATCGTCGGTCTCCTCGGCTTGCAGCGTCTCCAGATATGCCTCCAGCCGGTCGAGCCGCCCCTCCCAGTAGGCCCGCTGCTCGGCCAGCCACCGCTCGGCCACGGTCAGCGCCATGGGGTCGACGCGGCAGGTCCGCACCCGCCCCACCTTCTCCGACGTCACCAGGCCGCTGTCCTCCAGCACCCTCAGGTGCTGCACCACCGACGGCAGTGCCATCGGCAGCGGCTTGGCCAGTTCGCTGACCGTCGCCGGCCCCCGCATCAGCCGGGCGACGATGCCACGGCGGGTGGGATCCGCCAGGGCATGGAACACGCGGTCGAGGGCGGGCTGTTGGTTAGGCATATGCCTAAGTATCAGGGGGTCATGGCGATCGCAAGCCAAAAGTTAGGCAGCTAACTAAGTGTTATGACGGCCCCGGCGCCCCACGGCGCGCCCGACGAGGTCGAGCGCAAACTCCGCAATGCCCGCACCCGCGGGTCTTCCCCAGGCCGAGTGTCGGTGCTACCTCCCTATCCCCCACGAACGCCTGGGTGGAAAGTCTGGAGGCCCGAATGCGCCGCCGACCGTCATCGCGCGTGCTGCTCGTCGATCCCGCGGGGCGCGTGCTGCTGTTTCATTTCGTGTTCCGCACCGGTGCGCTGGCCGGCGAGCGGTTCTGGGCGACCCCCGGCGGCGAACTGCGCGACGGCGAGAGCTTCGAGCAGGCGGCGATCCGCGAGCTGTGGGAAGAGACCGGCATACGCCTGGAGCGGGTCGGCGCCCCGATCGCCGAGCGGCAGTTCCCGATGACGCTGAGCAGCGGCGAGCAGGTGCTGGCCGACGAGCATGTCTACCTGGTCCGCGTCGGCAGCACCGAGCTGTCGCGCACCGCCTGGACCGAGGAGGAGCACGACGTGATCGCCGAGTTGCGCTGGTGGACGATCGGCGAGCTCGAGGCGACCGGCGACACCGTGTACCCGCAGGACCTGCACGCGCTGCTGCGGGCACACACCCGGTAGCTGCCGTGCCGGACCTGTACCCCCCGATCGAGCCGCACGCGGCCGGCCTGCTCGAGGTCGGCGACGGCCACCGGGTGTACTGGGAGGCCTGCGGCAATCCGCACGGCCGGCCGGCACTCGTGCTGCATGGCGGTCCGGGCTCCGGTTGCTCCCCGACCGCACGCCGGCACTTCGATCCAGCCGCCTGGCGGATCGTGCTGCTCGACCAGCGCGGCGCCGGCCGCAGCACCCCGCATGCGAGCACTCCCGGCATCGACCTCTCAACCAACACCACCGCGCATCTGCTGGCCGACATCGAGCGGCTGCGCGCGCATCTGGCGATCGACCGCTGGCTGGTCCAGGGTGCCTCCTGGGGCTCGACCCTGGCCCTCGCCTATGCGCAGCGCCACCCGGAGCGGGTAACGGCGCTGGTGCTGTTCAGCGTCGCCACCACCACGCCGGCCGAGATCGACTGGATCACCCGCGGCATCGGCGCCTTCTTCCCGGAGGCCTGGGAACGGTTCCGCGCCGGCGTCTCCGAAGCGGAGCGCGACGGCAGCCTCGTCGATGCCTATCACCGCCTGCTGATGCATTCCGACCCGGCGGTCCACGCCCGGGCGGCGCAGGACTGGTGCGACTGGGAACAGGCGATTGTCGCGGTGCAGGCCGACCACAAGCCGCATCCGCGCTGGCAGGACCCGGCATTCCGGCTCGGCTTCGCCCGGCTGGTCACGCATTACTGGCGGCACGCCGCCTGGATCGAGGACGGTGCCCTGCTGCGCGGCGTCTCGCGTCTCGCCGGCATCCCGGCCGTGCTGATCCACGGCCGCCTGGACCTTGGCGGGCCGCTCGTCGGGCCGTGGCGGCTGCACAAGGCATGGCCGGGCAGCGAACTTGTGGTCCTCGGGGAGGCCGGCCACGACGGCCGCGACCCCGGCATGGCGGGCGCGATCGTGGCGGCGATCGATCAGTTCAGGGCATAACTGGGCAGTCGGCTGCCGACGTCAGGCCGCGATGCCGTGATCGATAGTCGTCCGTGAAGAACCGGTAAGATCTTGAAAGCGTAGGATTGTCCGTATTGCAGAAGTATTCGATTTTGCAGAAAAGCCGGGTGTGGAACCCGGCTTTCTTGCGTTTTGGGATTCCGGTTTCGGCG
>Ga0209024_1000291_pt1 | contig 98342 bp, 101 predicted proteins | sample AutmiccommunBRH5_FD_187380 | JGI IMG/M metagenome (GOLD analysis project Ga0209024, IMG submission 187380) | Deep subsurface microbial communities from Mt. Terri, Switzerland - Autotrophic microbial communities BRH/5 (SPAdes) (version 2) | ecosystem: Environmental > Aquatic > Deep subsurface >...
ATGCGCCGATCGCGGTCTCCTCGCTCGATGAAGCCGAGAATGCGGCCGCGAGCGAGGCTTCGAGCATGACGATGCCGAAGAAAAGCGCCTCGGACCAAGGTCAGGCCGGCGAGAACGACGAGGACGTCCAGCAGGGCAGCTGATCGATCGCCTCTATGGGCTGGGCGTTCAACCGCCCTCCGCGCCGATCCTCAGCGGATCGGTTCGTGAACCGTCACCAGCTTGGTGCCGTCCGGGAACGTCGCCTCGACCTGCACGTCGTGGATCATCTCGGCAATGCCTTCCATCACCTGATCGCGGGTGATCACATGCGCCCCCGCCTCCATCAGATCCGCCACCGAGCGACCGTCGCGCGCGCCCTCGACGACGAAGTCGCTGATCAGCGCGATCGCCTCCGGATGGTTCAGCTTGACGCCCCGCTCCAGCCGCTTCCGCGCCACGATGGCGGCCATGGAGATGAGCAGCTTGTCCTTTTCGCGCGGGGTCAGTTGCATCCGTCCATCCTTCGCCGGTTCGTCAGAGCGACCATACAAGCGGCAGCGGCCCGTTCGTCAGAGCCGACAGCAGCGGAACCAACCGCTTGCGCAACAGAAAACCCGAAGGCGCCATGATGCGGGCGACGAGCAAGCCGCCGACAAGGCTCGCGCCTCCTGCCTCCCCGATAATCGCACGAATGTCGTTAAGACCGCGTTCGGCGCCGGCCCCCTGCGCGACCAACGTGGCGAAGGCCCGGTTGCCGGCAAGGCTGGCGGCCCGCGCCGTCGCCTCGGCGATCGCACCGTCGAGCCGCAGATCGTCGGCGAACACCAGCCGGCCGCCGACGCGCACGCGCCAGCGGTCGCGGAACAGACCGGCCTCGACAGTCTCGCCCATGCGCTCGCGTCCGAGGATCACGCTTTCACATAACAGGAAGCGGGAGGATTCGGCGGCCTCAAGATCCAACGAGCGCTGGACCGCGCCGCCGTCATAGAGGATCGTTTCCTGCGGCAGCCAATGAAAACCCGCCTCGGGCCCGAGGGCGATGCGCGTCGCAACGGCGGCATGGCCTTCCGCCGCCCGGTAAACGCGCTCACAGGCCTGGGTCGTCACCGTCAGGCTGGCGCCATCGGAAACGGCGAAGGCCTGATCGATGCGGTCGCCGCCGGTCAGCCCGCCGGACGTGTTGATCAGGATCGCCTCGGCCTCAGGCCGCGGCAGGCGGGGAAACCGTAATTTCAGGCACCCGGACTGGTGCAGGCGCTTCAAGCGCGTGCGGCCCGCGGCCAGCTGGAATTCCGCCATCGCCGAGCCGACCGCGCGCTGCATCGGAACGACACGCCCGGCTTCGGCCGGAAGCGACGGCGAGGCGGACGGCCGGTTCACCGGCGTTTGGGGAAGGTGAGGCTGCATATCCAGTGCTTGCCGCATCCTTGCGGCTTCCGCCAGTTCAAAGCGTCAGATGCTTGCGGACATCAGGATCGTGGAGACCTTCGGCCGAGCCGTCGAAGACGATCTCGCCCTCGTCCGGCTGGGTCTTGCCGGTGACGATATTCATCTTCGTCGTCTTGCCGGCGCCGTTTGTCCCGGCTGTGTTCGGTCGGTCTGCGCGTCGGCCGTCGGCGCCGCCTCCCCCTTCCCGGCCTCGGCCGAGGCGCGGCGTTCACGCCACGACCGCCAGCCATGATCGAACGTGCCGACGATGCCCGTCGGCAGGAAAAGCGTCACGAAGACGAAGAGGCCACCGAGCACGAACAGCCAGGATTCCGGCGTGATCGCCGTAAACCTGCTCCTGCCGAAATCGACCAGCAACGCGCCAATGACGGGACCCAGCAGCGTGCCGCGCCCGCCGACGGCCGCGGGCCATGGGAGACCCGAACAGCCCGGTGATGGCCGCTTCGCAAACGCCTTGGCGGAATTGCGCCAGGGCAGCACCACCTATATTTGATGCATATTCATGGTGCGATCAATTTCGCCATTAAATTAGGCCAATACGGTCGCCGCCGATCAGATCGGTTGCTTGCGCTCATCCGGCCAGCCGCAGGTCCAACTCTTGATCGTCCATTGCGGGTGGTCGCCGGCCCAGGCCGCGACATAGGGGGTCGACAGCATCATGCATTGGGCGAGCGAGCCGCGGCTTTGATAGGAAAGCCGCTCTTCCTTGCAGCTCGCGGGGTTGGACGCCATGCAGACTGTCAGGATCAGATCGATCATCATGTCCGTCGTTTCTCCCTGGATGGATGCGCCGGTGCCAGCCGACATCGTCGTGGTGTCGTGAGATACGGCCGACACCGTCGTTTGGATGCGAACTTTATTGCGGCGCCGGCGACCCGCCCAGGAACCCGGCCAGCCGAAAGGTGGCAGTACCGCGATCGTGACCGGGCGGCGGAGGTCAGCTCAGCGGCAGGAAGATTTCGCCCATACCGAGAACGGCGGTGTCGCCGCCGATACGCCGCATCGGCGCGCCGTCGAAGGGTACAGGTCCCAGCTCGCCGGCCGCGAATTCCTGGGCTATCAGCTTGAGGATCAAAAGATCGGCCGGACCATTGTCGAGAAAGGTCGGGGCCAGCCGTTCGGCGCCGCCGCAAAGGATCAGCGTGCCGCGCTTCATCAACCGCCCCGGCGCGCCGCGCGCCAGCCCGCCGACGACGAGGGTCCCGGCGATCATCCGGCTGCCGGCGTTCTCGCCCACCGCGCCGTCGACGACGATGGTGCCGCGACGCATCCGGTCGGCCGCCCGTGCCCCGGCGCTGCCGCCGACCCGGATCGCGCCGCCGCGCATGCCGGCCATTTCGCCCGCCATCGGCCCGCCGAGAAAATCGCCCGCGTCGCCTCCGACCGACAGAAATCCGCCGCTCATGCCGGAACCGGCGAGGCCGCCGACTAAACCTGAGACGGTCAGCCGCCCTCCGGCCATCAGCCGGCCGACGCGCCATCCTGCGTCACCCTCGACATGAATCGCGCCGTCGTCCATCGCCTCGCCGATCCGGTCGAAGCGCTCGGACCCGCCCTCGAAGCGGATCATCGCCGCGTTATCGCCGGACAGCGCGAAGATATCGCCGACGGTCACCAGCTGCTTCGTCGTGCCGATCGGCAGCGCCGCGATCTGGGAAAGGTCGAGATGGGCCAGATGGGCCGGCGTCAGGATCGACAGATCGAGGCGCTGGTCCGGTTCCGCCGTCTTGCGGAAGGTCAGGGCGCTCATGGCACGAGATCCTTGAGGTGGAAGTGATGCGGGCCCAGATCGCCGCCGTAATTGCCGGCGCCGATCCTGAGCGCCCCCTCCTCCGGCCCGAGGTCGATGGCCGCTTTCAGCCCGGCCCGCATGGCGTCCGCCACCGCCTTGGCCGACAGGCCGTCGATGACGATCTCGAGCACCGAGCCGATCTCCGGGCCGAGGGCAGATGGGACCACGCCCTTCAACGTCGGGCAATAGGCCTCGTTGGTCGAGGCCATCATGCCCTTGTACTTGCCGCCGACCTTGGAGCCGGAGCGCACGATGCCGCCCGGAAACGGCATGATCACGTCGGGCACCGCCCGCATCGCCGCGACGGCCGCTTCCGCGACGGCGAGCGCCTGAGCACTTCCGCGCGCCATAAACAGGAGGTTGCCGCCGCCGACGCCCTCCTTGGTGACGCCGGTCTTCGCCTCGCAGACGAACTCGCCCTCCATCACCGGCATGCGCCAGAAGTGCTTGTCGCCGAATTTCTTGGAGATTTGCCAGCCGTCGGCGAAATAGCGGATCGCCGAGCCGAGATCGATCTGCGTCTCGCCTTCAAGATCCGCGTAGCAAGCTGACGTCGGGCTGGTGAGGATGCATTGACCCAGCCGGGTTCCAAGCTGCTTGGCGAGGCCTTTCGTGTCCATGGCGAAGATCAGGATACGCACGCCCGGCCGGCCATCGCGGGTTTCCTGTGGCGTCAGCACCCGGTCGATCCCCGCCTCGCAACCGCAGGCGATGACCGAGGTGGCAAAGCCGGTAAACGAGCGGGCGGCTTCCAGCGCCCATTTTTCGCTGTCGGCGGTCACCTGGATCGCCGTTGCGCGCATCGGAAAGGCTTCGGCAAAGCTGTCGTCGATCGCGACGCCGTTGATGTTCATCTCCGGCATGGCACCACCTTGAACGGATCGTCGCGCCCGATCGCATAGTCCGGCACTTCGAACCACCGCGCCGGCAGGCCGTAGCGCTCGTCGAAATAGGTCTCCAGACGCTTCGCCATCGCCTTGTCGGCCTCCGGCCGCAGCGTCAGGGTCCGCCCGGCGACACGGTTGACCACCTGTCCGTCCTGCACCACCAGGGTCCCATCCTTGAAGACATAGGCGGCACGGCCGAACATCGCCGCCTTGTCGTCGCCGGGCCGGTAGGCCGCGATATCGGCGATAGCTCCCTTGCCGAGATGGCCGCGATCGGCGGTGCCGAGCAGCCGCGCCGGCGCGGCGCGGGTCATGGTCGCGATTTCCTTCAGCGTATATTCGCGGGTAATCTCCGGCAGGATCGTCATTTCCAACACGGATTTCGGCAGGGCTTCCAGCCAGCGCTGTCGCACGCCCCGGTCCATCAACAGCGCGAAGATGTCCGGATAGGCGGTGAACGGGGCGCCGTTCGGGTGGTCGGTGGTGAAGAACACCCGGCTCGGATCCTTGATCAGGAGAAACAGCTCCAGCCCGATCGCCCATTGCAGCGCGTTGAAATAGCTCGACTGCTTGTAGTCCATCGGCACGACGCCGCCGCCATTCGCCTCATGATCGAAGATCACCGATTTGCGCGGGCTCGCTTGGGCGCGACCGGCAAACTGGCGCAATTCGTCCGCGGACACCGTTACCGTCTGTCCGAACATCACCTGGCCGATATCGACGGTAATTTCCTCGGTCGCGTTGACCAGCTCGGCGAGCCGCTGGCCTTCCGAGGAGAACCGGCGCTTGCCCTCGGCGCCATAGCCGTAGAATTGCAGATGCGCCAGATGCAACGGCAGGCCCTCGGCCGCCGCGATGGTCGCCTCGGCCGCCGCGGCCGAATCCCCGGGAACGCCGAGATTGTTGCAATGGACGTGCAGCGGGTGCGCAATGCCGAGGCCGGTCACCGCCGTCTGCAGCGTCTTGACGATCTTGCGCGAGGAGACGCCGTAGTCGGGCACCTCGTCATCGAAGCCAAACTGACGGACATTCTCCTTAAACGCGGCCGATCCGCCGGCATTGATGCATTTGACGCCAAGCGCGCGGGACGCCGAGACCGTCCAGGCGACATAGTCCGCGATCGCGTTCTCGCTCTCGCCGTCGCGGATCATCCCCATCAGGAAATCGTCGTTACCGAGGACGACGAGGGTGGCTTTGTCGATGATCGGGATATCGGCGAGTTCGAGATGGGCGTGCAGCGCCGACGAGGGCGCCATCGCCGGCTCGACCACCGTGGTGAAACCCATTTCGGCGTAGCGCAGGCCGGTTTCCTCGGTCGTCCAGCCGACCTTCGACAGCGCCGTCGCCCCCGGCCGCGACTGGAAGGCGCGGTGAAATTCCGGCAGCAGCAGCCGCGCCGTGTTCACATGCCCGCCGGCGATGTGGGAATGGATGTCGATCGCCCCGGCCATGACGATCAGGCCCTTGCAGTCGATGATTTCGCCGGGCGCCCTGCCGTCGGCGGGCGGATCGACGATATGGCCGTCCTCGATGAAGAGATCGGCAACTACATCACAGCCGTTCGCCGGATCGACGATATGTCCGTCCTTGAGCCGCATCAGCATGGCGCCGCCTCGCCGAGCGCCGCCGCGATCGCGGCAAGAATATCGGATGCCGGTGGCGCATCGTTTTCCGCACTTGCCGGAACCGGTACGAAGCTGCCGAATGTGCCGTCGAAAAGAACGCCATCGTGATCGCGGCCGGCCAAGGCAACCTCGAAGCCGATCTCGGGCGTATGGATCCAGGCATCGCCGGTCGCGGTGACCGCGATTACCGGCACCCGCCCCGCCCATTCCGGCTCGGCGGCGTTCGTGCCGTCCAGTGCCGCGACATGGATGGCGAGATCGGCCTCGCCCGTCGTGACAAGCCGTCCCGCCTCGAACAGCTGCGGATCGTGATCGGGAAAGCCCCGCGCGAAACTCGTGCGCAGGGGAAAGCCCGTTGACCAAGTCGTGGCGAGCACCGCCGCATAGGCCTGCTCCGGCCCGAAAACCGGCAGGCTGGTGAAGCGGGTCTCGGCATTGAGGTCGAAGACGAGGCCGGCGAGCATCTCGACCCCGAGACCGTCCATCGCCGCGGGCGAGAAGATGGCGCAGCCGAAGGCGGCGCCCTTCAGCCACGACGCGATCGCCTCGACGCGCTCAGCCGGCAGCGGCCCGTCGCCGAACCGATGCCCGGCAAGCGCGGCCCTGATCATCGCGAGGGCGTCGACGATCCCCTCCTCGGGACAACCGACCCGTTCAACCGTGATCGCTTTCGGCAAGTGCGGGACATCGGACGGCGCGCCAAGCCACAGCGCCTGCCGCCCGCCGCCCGTTGTGCGCTCACCGAGATCGGGTCCGTTCGAGAACAGGAATTGCGGCAGGTCCGGCGCCGGGGCGAAAGCGTCCGGTCCGACGATCAGCACGCGGTCGGCGCGACGCCGGATTTCCGCAGGCGCGCCAAGCATCATGCCGCCGTCACGAAGCGCGGAAATCAGCGGATAGATCTCTTTCGACGTCGCGTGATCGATCGCGCCGCCGGCGACCCGGCAAAGCGTGATCGCCGCTTTGATACCGGCGAGATCGGTAGCCAGTCCGGTAACGACGGGAAACCGGCTCCGGCCGATGCGATCAGCCGTCGCCCGGACCGCCTCCTCCATGGACACCGGCCGTCCATCGATCCATGCCTTGCGCAAGACGCTTCGCTTTCTGTGCCCGTCGCCCAAATCTACAGGCTTGCGGGAGAAGGTCAAAGCCGATCGCCGCTCCGGCTTATTTCTTGTCGTATTTGATGTAGGCGAAGCGCGGATCGTCGGGCGTGCCTTGCAGCGGGCCGTCCTCCTTGCCCGGCTGCCACATCACCACCTCCTCGATCTTTCTGGCGAGGGCGAAGTCCGAATCGGTAATGCCCTTGGCGGCATGGTTCATCAGCCGGATCTCCACCCAGGCATAGGATGCGGTAAGGTCGGGATGATGAAAGGCGGCCTCAGCCAAATGGCCGACCGTATTGATCACCATCAGCGTTCCCTTCCAGCCAGCGGTCTTGTAGGTGCGGCGAATCCAGCCCCCCTCCAACCGCCAGCTGGGCAGCTCCGCCTTTAACCGTTCCTCGACTTCCGCGTCCGAATAGGTCTTGGCTGCCATGGTTTTCTCCCTCGCTCCGACTTGCCCGATGGGCTCCAGTCGCAATAATAGGGTGCGGGCACCTCGAAAGCAGGGGACATCGTGACAGAAGACGTCGTCAGCGTCTCAGCGCCCGCACGCCTGCACCTGGGTTTCCTCGACCCGGGTGGCCAGTCGGGCCGTCGGTTCGGCGGCATCGGCCTCGCCCTCGACGCCCCATCGACGCGCCTGTCGATCCGCCGCGCCGGGCACGATCGCGTCGATGGCGCTGACGCCGAACGGGCGGCGGAGCATCTCGCCGCCATGCGCCGTCATCTGGGCGTCGAGCAGACCCACGAAATGACGATTGACGAAACCATTCCCGCCCATGCCGGACTCGGCTCCGGCACGCAGCTGGCGCTCGCCGTCGCCGCCGGCGTCAGGGCACTCGAAGGCTTTCCGACCGACTATGCCGGCGATGCCACCCGGTTGGGACGCGGCAATCGTTCTGGCCTGGGGGCGGCGTTCTTCAACCAGGGCGGGCTTGCCGTCGACGGCGGCAAGGGCACGCAAGACCGGCCGCCCCCGATCGTCTCGCGCTTTGCCTTCCCGACCGACTGGCGGGTCATCCTCGTTCTCGACCCGAACAGCCAGGGATTTCACGGCGCCGATGAAATCGCCGCCTTCGACGCCCTGCCGCCGTTCCCGGAAGGCGAAACGGCGGAAATCTGCCGGCTGGTGCTGATGGAGACGCTTCCGGGCCTCGCCGAACAGGATATCGCTGCCTTCGGCGCCTCCGTTGCGACCATTCAGGAAATGGTCGGCGGTCACTTCGCGCCGGCCCAGGGGGGCGTCTTCACCAGCCCGCGCGTCGCCCGCGCCTGCACCTTTTTGGCCGCCGCCGGGGCTCACGGGATCGGCCAGAGCTCCTGGGGGCCGACCGGCTTCGCATTTGCGGCATCGGCGCAAGAGGCCGAGCGCCTCGTTGCAGCGGCTCGGGCCGAGGGCGCCGCGCATGACCTCGACATCTGTGTCGTCGCCGGACGCAATTACGGCGCCAGCGTCGAACACGCTTCGCGCCGCCAACTGGCGGGCACCGGCTAGGCCGCGGCGACGCGGCGAGATCCGCCCGGCCATTCGACCGGGCGAACGACAACGAATTTCTGGAGAAACGGGAATGACCGAGAAGAACATTCTTCACATGCTCACCCCGCACAAGCATGTCAGCCCGTTCGACGTGAACATGGCGCTCGACGCCGGCTATGACGCGGTCGTGCCTTACGAAAACGTCGAACTCGCCGAGATCGCCGATCTCGTCCAGGACGTCATCTTTTCGCGCCCGCCGAAATGGGGAGCGGCGTCGGGCCTTTTCTTCGGCGGCAATGACGCGATCCTCGCCCTCGACATGATCGACGCGGCCAGGAAGGCGCTGGTGCCGCCCTTTGGCGCTAACCTCTTCGCCGATCCGGCCGGCTCCTTCACCACGGCGGCGGCGATGGTCGCCTGTGTCGAGAAGCTGCTGGAGGACAAGAAGGATCGGTCGTTGAAGGACACTTCGATCGCCGTCTTCGGCGCCACCGGCGTCGTCGGCTACTCGGCCGCCGTCATCGCCGCCCTCGAAGGCGCCAAGGTGACGATCGTCGGCTATAGCGGCCTCAAGCGCGTCGAGGATCGCGCCCAGGAGATGAAGGATCGTTTCGGCGTCGCGGTGAACGCCGCAGACGGCTCCGACACGGCGAAGCAGAACGCCATCGTGAAAGACGTCGAGGTGGTCCTTTCCGCCGCCAAGGCCGGGGTTCGCGTGCTCGACGCTGCCCAGTTGAAGCAGGCGTCAGGGCTCCTCGTCGCCGCCGATGTCAACGCCGTTCCGCCCTCCGGCATCGAGGGGATCGACGTCATGGACAACGGCAAGCCGATCAGCGGCACACAGGCTCTCGGCGTCGGGGCGCTAGCGATCGGCAACGTCAAATATCAGACCGAATCCGGTCTGTTCAAACGCATGATCGAGGCCGACGAGCCGCAAATCCTCGATTTCCGCGACGCCTTCGCGCTTGCCCGAACGCTGGTGAAGTAATCGCCATGCCCCGCCCGACTGTCCTCGTCGCCGCCTTCTCGGCCCGGCAGATTGCCGAAAGCGCGCGGCGCGCCGGCTACGACGCGCTGGCTGTCGATTTTTTCGGCGATCTCGATCTGAAGGAAAGCGCCCTTCGTGGCGAGGTTTTGCGCGGCCATTATCCGGACGGCTTCGACGGCGGCGATCTTCTGGACGCGCTGGACCGGTTAGCGAAAGGCCAGTCGCCGGTCGGCTTCGTCTACGGCGCCGGCTTCGAGGACCGGCCGGAGCTGATCGAGGCGATCGCGGCGCGCTGGGCGCTGCTGGGCAATGACGCCGCCACCGTGCGGACGCTGAAGGATCCGGAGCGCTTCGCCGCGCTCTGTGCCGAGGCCGACATTCCCCATCCCGAAATTCGTCGAGAACCGCCTAAGGACGCGTCCCGTTGGCTGTCGAAGCAGATCGGCGGCGCCGGCGGAAGCCATGTGCAACCGGCGGCAAGCCAGCCGCCGGCGGCAAACCGCTATTTCCAGCGCTTCGTCGCCGGCGAGCGGTGGTCAGCCGGCATCGTCGCAGCCGGCAACAAACTCGCTCTGCTCGGCTTCACCCGGCAATGGGCGGCGCCGTCGATCGCCGAGCGCTACCGCTATGGCGGCGCGGTCGGCCCCCTGCAGCCTCCAGAACCGGCCGGTCACGACATGCTGGCCCAGATGCAACGCCTCGTCGCGCGCGTCCCTCTCACCGGCCTCTGCAGCGTCGACTTCGTGCTCACGCCCGACGGGCCTGTGCTGCTCGAGGTCAATCCGCGCGGCGGCGCCACCATCGACGTTTTCGACACCGACGCGGAGCCGCTGTTCGGCCTGCATCTCGGCGCCTGTCAGGGGCGGTTGCCGGGGTGCTTCATTGGCCCGCGTCAGGTGCGCGCCACCGGCCTTGCCTGGGCGGACGCGGATGTGACGCTGCCGGAGCACTTCGTCTGGCCGGACTGGACGCGCGACCGGTCCGCCCCGCCGGTCGTGTTCCATGCCGGCCAGCCGCTTTGCACGATCGTCGCCGAGGCGGCGACCCCGACGGCGGCCCAGGCGCTGTTCGACAGTCGCGTCGCCGACATGCAAGAACGAGTGGGGAGGAGAGCGGCATGAGCGGCGCGCAGAGGCTATCGGTGAACCAGGGGGTGGTCCCATTGGTCGCGGCGATGAAGACGCGGGCCGCCGAACTCAGGCTCGCCATCGCGACCGGCGCGGCCGGCGAGACCCTGATCGACGCCGGCGCGTCAGTTCCCGGCAGCCTGGAGGCCGGCCGACTGATCACCGAGATCTGTCTCGGTGGCCTCGGCACCGTCACCTTCGAGGCCTCACCCCATCTTGCGCGGTGGCCGTTCACCTTGACGGTCCGCTCCTCGCAACCGGTTGTGGCCTGCCTCGGCAGCCAATATGCCGGCTGGCAGCTGACCAGCGGCGACGGCGAGGACTCCTATTTCTCGATGGGCTCGGGTCCCGCGCGGGCGCTCGCCGGCAAGGAGGAATTGTTCCAGCACATCGCCTATGCCGACCGCAGCGACGTCGCGACATTGGTGCTCGAAGCCGCCAGTCCGCCGCCGGAGAAGCTGGTTCGCCAGATCGCGGCGGACTGCGACGTCGCGCCGGACAATCTCGTCATCATCTTCGCGCCGACCCAGAGCCTCGCAGGCTCGGTGCAGATCGTCGGCCGCGTCGTCGAAGTCGCGTTGCACAAGGCGCATGAGCTGAAATTCGACCTGTCGCGCATCGTCGAGGGCATGGGCACCGCCCCGCTCAGCCCCCCGCATCCGGATTTCGTGACAGCGATGGGCCGCACCAACGACGCCGTAATCTATGGCGGCCGCATCCTCCTCCACGTCACCGGCCCCGCCGACGACGCCAAGGCGCTTGCCGAACAGCTTCCGAGCAGCACCTCCAAGGACTACGGCACGCCCTTCGCGGAGATCTTTCGCCAATACAAGGGCGACTTCTACCAGATCGACCCGATGCTGTTCTCGCCGGCCGAGGTCGCGGTCGTGGCATTGGAGACCGGCGAGACCTTCAGGGGCGGCGCGGTCGATCCCAAGCTCGTCGACGCCTCCTTTGATTGATGCACTCACCCCGGGTCCAGCGCGAATTCTGCTCGTCACCGGGCGGATCGACCGGCACGCCCGCGAGCTGATCAAGGCATTCGGCGACCTCGGCGCGGAGGTTCATACTGCGGGCGTTGCCGAGATCGGTTTCGACACCGGCTCGGCCAGCGGCCTCGCCATCCCGCATTTCGGCGGAAGCCTTCCCGACGCGGTCTGTGTGCGCACCATGGATGCCGGCAGCTTCGAGCAGGTGACCCGTCGGCTGGGCGTGCTGCATGCCCTCACCCGGCTCGGAGTCCTCGTGTCGAACAACGCACGGGCCATCGAGAACTGCGTCGACAAGTCGATGACCAGCTTCCTCATCGCCCGCGCCGGGCTGTCGAGCCCGCGCAGCTTCGCTGTCGAATCCCGCGCCGAGGCCTTGCGGATCACGGCGGCAGAGACCGGCCCGCTGGTGCTGAAGCCGCTGTTCGGCGCGCAGGGCAAGGGGCTGAAGCTGATCCGCACCGCCGACGATCTGCCGGCGGCTGAGGAAATTGCCGGCGGCGTCTACTATCTGCAGCGCTTTGCCGGGGTCGAAACGGCCGGGCGCTGGAGCGACGTGCGCATCCTCGTCTCGGCCGGCCGCGCTGCTGCATCGATGCGGCGGCAGGCCGCCACGTGGATTACCAACGTCAAGCAGGGCGCTGAGCCGCTGCCGATGCCGCCCGACGGTGACCTCGAGGCCCTCGCGGTCGTCGCCACCGAGGCCGTCGGCGGCGATTTCTGCGGCGTCGATCTCCTGCGCGACGCGGCTGGACGCGCTCAGATCATCGAGGTCAATTCGATGCCCGCCTGGACTGGATTGAAAAAAGCCACCGGCTGCGACCTCGCCGCGATCCGCGCGCGCGATCTGCTGGCGCAGGTTGAAGCGCGGCGTGCGGCGAGCACCTTTCGGCCTCTGTCGGCAGCAGAATGAGCATCAAACCGGCCATGATCGAGGCGGCCTTCCTTGCCGCATGCCGGGCCGAACTCGACGCAGTGAAACCGGGCAATGTCCACCGTTTCGCCCCCGGCCATGGCATGAGCGCCACCACCTTCGAGGCCGCAGCCCTCGCGGCCGCCCCCTTCATCGCCATGGCTGGCGCCAGCGTGGGCGCCCGCGTGCTCGGTGCCACCGAGGCAAGCGGCGCGGCGACCGGCATGAACACCAATCTCGGCATTCTTCTCCTCGCCGCCCCGCTCGCCGCAGCAGCCGAGATCGCCGACGATGTCTCCGCAATGTCCGGTTCAAGCCTCGGCGCGCTTCGCCGAGCGCTGGAAGCCGTCCTCGCCGATCTCGGGCCGCAGGATGCGCGGGACGTCTTCGCGGCGATCGCACTCGCCTCCCCCGGCGGGCTTGGCGAACGGGCCACGCACGACGTCCGCTCCCCACCGTCGATCGGGCTGGTCGAGGCTATGCGCCTCGCGGAGGCGGAGGATCTCGTCGCCCGGCAATATGCCAACCGATTTCGCGAGGTCTTCGACATCGGCGTTGCCGCGATCGCCGCCGCCGATCCGGCAAGAAAACCATCGCCGGGACTGGGTCCTGCCCTCGACTGTTTTCTCGCCTTCTCCAGCCGCTTTCCCGACAGCCATATCCTGCGCAAATCCGGTCCAGACCGCGCCGAATCCATCCGCAAGCGGATGCGCGAATTTGCCAAGCGTTTGAAGCAAGAGCCAAATCCGGCCGCGGCCCTCGCCCTCGCTCTCAGCTTCGACGCAGAGCTCAAGCGCGAAGGCATCAACCCCGGCACGTCGGCCGACCTGACCGTCGCCAGCCTTTTCGCGATGAACCTTGCGGAAGCCGTTCGGTGGTGATTGACTGTCGTTCATAGGGGGCCATTTGACCCTTTTGCTATCTGGCTAACCGGTCCCGCGCGGGACGCCGCCAACAAGGATAGCCGTATGCCGGACCTGTCGTGTCCGGCGACCGGGAGGAGGAACGGTCGTGCGGCCTAATCCAGGCGCGTGGATAAGTTCGCCTTTTCGGGAATCGGAAGTTCTTTAACCGGGCCGGCGGCGACGTCGGACCAGTTAGCAGCCTATTTGTGGAGGAATAGCTCATGGCAACCATCAACAAGGTCATGGTCGGCGAATCGCTCGTCGGCGAAGGCAACGAAGTCGCCCATATCGACCTGATCATCGGACCGCGCGGCAGCGCCGCGGAGTCGGCGTTCTGCAACTCGCTGACCAACAACAAGGACGGCTTCACCACGCTGCTCGCGGTCGTGGCCCCGAACCTTCCGTGCAAGCCGAACACGGTGATGTTCAACAAGGTCACCATCAAGGGCGCCAAACAGGCCGTCCAGATGTTTGGTCCGGCCCAGACCGCCGTCGCGCGGGCCGTCGCCGACTCTGTCGAAAAGGGCATCATCCCGGCCGCCGAGGCCGACGATCTGTTCATCTGCGTCGGCGTCTTCATCCACTGGGAAGCCGAGGACGACGCGAAAATTCGCGAATATAACTATCAGGCCACGATGGAATCCATCGAGCGCGCCATCAAGGGCACGCCGACGGCCCAGGAAGTCGTTGCCAAGAAGGGTACGGCGGCGCACCCGTTCGCCGGGGCTTAGACAAGAAACCATCCCGGAAAAGACGACAAGCCGGCGATGCCCGCCGGCCTTCTCCGGCGATTGGCCGCCAAATTCGGTTTCCAGTAGAGACCGACCTTCCAAGGAAGAGATCAATGGAAAAGGGGCCCAAGCGGCCCCTTTTCGCTGCCCTCAGCAGCAAATGCGCCGCAGCGCCTCCGGCGACAACCGCCCGTCATGCAGCGCCGTCGACACCAGCGCGCCGGCCACTCCGGCCTGTTCCAGCGCCTCGATATCCTCCGGTCCCCTGACACCGCCCGCCGCGTACACCGCGCGACCCTCGGCGCGCGCGACGATGGCCCCGAGGCGGTCGATATCCGGCCCGGCGCCGCTGCCGACCCGCGCCAGCGTCATGACGATCACCCGGTCCGGCCAAAGGCTGGTGTCCTCAAGGATTTCCGGCGGCCCCAGGAACGCGTCACCCCTGAAATCCAGCGACAGGATGACCCGCTTTGGGCCGGTGAGCGCCGCAAGGACCGCGGCGTCCGCGATCGATTCGGTACCCATTACCGCGTGCTGGCGCGGCGCCCGTTGCAGGCGTTCGGCGTCGGCCGCCGTCCGCAGGCCGGCGTCGACCCAGAACTCCCTCTCCGGAAAGGCTTCGCCCAGCGCGGACAAAACGGCCGCGTTCGGCGGCCGCCCCTCGATCGCGTCGAGGTCGGCGACATAGAAGGCGGGAAAGTCCCTCAGTCGCGCCAGGCCCGTGGCCACCGCGACGGGATCGGCGCTGTCGCTGAGCGGCGTCTCGATCGGTCGGTAGGCCTGGCGATCGCCCATGACGCCGCGCACGACGAGGCCGCCCTTGATGTCCAGCACCGGGATGATCCGCATAAAACCTCCGGGTCGCTTCGCTCGAACATTCGATGGTATAGGATGGCGCGTATCAGAGGCGGGCGGAAATAGCATGACAAGAACGCTGGGTTGGGATGTTGGCGGCGCGCATCTGAAGGCGGCGCTGGCCGAGGGGGACCGCGTCCTCAAGATCTGGCAGGAGCCCAGCCCGATCTGGCAGGGCCTCGCGCATCTCGATCGGGCTCTCGCGACCATTCTCGACGAGGTCTCCGGCGTCGAGCGCCACGCGATCACCATGACCGGGGAACTGTCCGATATCTTCGCCTCGCGCCGGGAGGGCGTCGAGCAGCTAGCCCGAGTCTTCACCGAGCGGTTATCCGGCGACATCTCGCTCTATGCCGGAGCGACGGGCTTCATCTCGACAGGCGATGCCGGCGCCCATGCCGCCGAGATCGCCTCGGCTAACTGGCATGCCAGCGCGGCGCTCGCTGCCGCCTCGATCGAGGAAGCGCTGTTTCTCGACATGGGCTCGACCACGACGGACATCGTGCCGGTCAGCGAGGGCCACGTCCGCGCCCGCGGCTTCACCGACCGTGACCGCCTCGTTCACGGCGAACTGGTCTACCAAGGCTATACCCGCACGCCCCTGATGGCGGTGGAAAAGCGTGTCCCCTTCGCCGGTCGCTCGATCCCGGTGATGAACGAGTCTTTCGCCACGATGGCCGACGTCCAGCGCGTCATCGGCATACTCGACGAGGTCGACGATCTGCATCCGGCCGCCGACAATCAGGAAAAGACGGTCGACGCCTCACGCCGGCGCCTCGCCCGCATGGTGGGCATGGATGCCGCGGATGCTGGCGACGGCGCCTGGGAATGGCTCGCTCACGCCTTCGCGGAGGCGCAGATGCGGCACATCCACGACGCGGCGTTGCAGGTGTTGTCGCGCGAAGACCTGAGCGACGACGCGCCAGTGGTCGTCGCCGGCGCCGGTCGGCCCGTGCTGCGGCGCCTCGCGGCCCGCCTCGACCGCGGCGTCGTCGACTTCTCCGATCTGTTCGATTGCCCGGGCGAAATGCGCGACGACATCTGCCGCGCCGCTCCGGCGGCCGCCTTGGCGCTGTTGGCCGAAAGCCGCGGCTGAGCCAGCCCAGCGTTCGTCACCTGATCGACGTCTCGGCTGGCGTGCTCGCAAGCCCGTCGGCCGGTCATCTCGGTGGCCGGGGGCTACGGGCGCCCGCCGGTCATCTTTCCCCTTCGACCTCGGCGAGATGATCGATCACCTTCTCCAGCAGCCAGTACCAGGCCTGTTCCTCGTCGGGGCCCGCGGTCTTGTCGATGGCGATCTTCAGATAGGCGATCTCGTCCTCGATCTTCGCGGCCGGCAGCATATGGAGCCGGCTGACCAGGATCGCCGCCTCCAGCACCGCCGCCTTGGCCCGGTTCATGCCTTGGAACGGCCGGTGCTGGCCGGATGACGCCACCCGGCAGGTAAACCGCGGCCTCTGCTCGTCCGGCGTGACGGTGACGACATCCAGGACGTCATGGGAGAGCGCGGCCTCGAGCCGCGGCACCTTGCAGCCGTCGATCGGCGTCAGCGGCCAGTCCTTGCGACCGGTCAGGCATCCGGCGAAGATCTTCACCTCGTCGGTGTAGTTGACGACGGCGACGCCGGTCGCCTCCAGATTGGCCAGCGTTGTCGACGGGCGGAACGGCGCGACCACCCAGCCCTCGCCCTCCTTTATGATCCCGAGCGGCGCGATGTGGACATCGCCCGAGGCGGAGCAGGTGGTCAGGATCGTCTCGCGGATATAGGGCATCGGAACTCTCTGCATGGAAACCGTGACGCGGCCGCTACGATGATGGCGTCTTTTTCGCCTTTAGCGTATGCCCCGCCGCTTCGAGCTTAGTCCGATCCGCCTCAGGGCGCGGCGCGGCGACGCCGAAGTCAAGCGGCCCGTCCTGGGCGTAGCGCTTGCCGAGCCGCCAGGCGATCTCCGCTTTCTGCAACTCGGCACCGAGATAGAAGGCGTGGCCGACATCGCCCTCGACCGCGATCTTGGGGAACAGATCGAACGCATCAGTTGCGATGAAATGGCCGTCGCGGTTGTAGAGGTGGATGCCGTCCTCGGCAGTCTCGATCCGGTAGTTGCGGTCCTTGATCGCCGCCGCCTGCTCGGCAAGCTCCTCCGGCGTCGACGCGAAGGGCTTGACGTCGTGCACCTGCAACAGCGCCTTGGAATAGCCGCGCGGCAGCGCCCCGTCCGCGCGGGCGGCAAAGAGCATTCGCCTTGCCGCGTCGTGCTCGGCAATCGTCGCCCGCGTATGTGGACTGACATGGACGACGAGGAGGTTGCGGATTTCAAGCTCCGAGCAGATGCCGAGCAGCGTCGCGGTGATCCCCGACGTGTCGGCGTCGGTCAGTTCGGTGAGGTTGCCGGTGCCCATCAGAATGTCGACGTCCGGATAGGCCTGACGCAAACGATGATAGCGGGCCAGCGAGTCGGCAAAGCCGAAATGGATGGGATCGAGGATCGGATCGGCGATGAAGGCAATGCCCATGTCCCGCGCCGCGGAGATCGCGCGTTCCAGCGAGGCAAAGTCATGGGGCCGGGCCGGCACGAGGATCGGCACGGCGTCGCCTTCGCGGGCGATCGCCAGCGTCGCCTCGGTCAGGGACAGGAGGAAGTCCGCCCCTGCCCGGTTGCCGCGCGCAAGCTCGTCCGGATCGGCGGAATCGACGCTGACACGGTGGCCCTTGGCCTTCAGCGCCCGCACCGCGTCTTCGAGATGCGCGAAGGGCGTATCGGGCAGGCAGCCGAGGTCAATGACGTCGGCGCCGGCTGCCCGCATCGCCTCCGCCCGCCGGAGGATCTCGTCGACGGACAGCGCCGACGCATCGACGATCTCGGCGAAGATGCGCATGTCGTGGCGCGACAGGTCCGGCGGCGCGCCCTTGCGGCCGAGGAAAGCGGGCAAATCCGCCAGCTCGTCCGGTCCGCGCACGAAAGGGACCCCGAAATGTTGGGAAAGGCGGTCGAGATCCGCCCGGCAGCGGCCGGGAAGGATCACGCGGTCTGCCACCACGGGCTGTTGCAGCCGCCGCATGATGATCTCGCCGGTGGCGAGCGCCGCCACCTTCACCCCGATATCGGCGATCGCCCAGTCGAATTCGGTCGCGCCGAGCCCTTGCAGCAGGCGTTCGAGCCGGGGCCGCGCCAGATGTCCGGTCAGAAAGAGCAGTGTTTCGCGTGCCATGCCTGGCTATGTCGACCATTCCGGCGCGGTTGAAAAGCCGCCGCTCAGGCCGAGCGCCAAGCCCGGATCATCGTGGCTTCGCCTCACCCGGCGTTTGCCGCCACGAGTACGCGCCCCCGCATCACGGGATGCCCGGGAACCTCTCCCTCGGCCAGGCGTACGCCGGCAAGACTGAGATCCGCCGGTCCGGCGACATAGACGTCGGTTGCCGGATCGAGCAACTCGGTGAAACACTCGTCGACGATCTGTGCCCCGGCCAAAGCGTCGATAGTGGCGTTTTCCGGCAAATCGATCTGCTTGAACAGGCAAAGCCGCGCACCGGGAAGCCGCCCCGCCAGCCAGGCGGCAAGACTATCCGAGGTCACGCTCCAGTTTTTGGGGATCTCCGGCGCCGAAAGCACCAGCTGGCGCGGCATCCACACCGGAATGTCGCCGCGTCCGAGCGCCGCCATGATCGCGGCCTCGTCCACTGCCTTGACCATCCGCTTTCCGAGTCCGACCAGCGCGCAGCCGAACTGCTCCATCGCCAGGATCGCCATCTCGTGCGCCGCCTCGTCGCCGAAGCCCATGCGCGGCTGGTAGCGCCTGACGGCATTGGCGAACGGCCCGCCGCCCGGCACGACGACGATCGGCAATCGCGCCTGCTCGATCGCCGCCACCCACCGCACCAGATCAGGCGACGCCGCGCAACTGCCACCGATCTTGACGACGAGAATGTCCTTCATGCCTTGCCACCTGCCCTTCGAATGCCTCTCTCCCGGGTGGAATGCCGATCGGATTCCACCCCCTGTGCCGTGACGGCCTTGACTGGCCGCTCTGATCGTTGGCGAACGCCGAGGCGCTCAACCGCAAGGTGACAAGAGAACGACGCTTCGCCGCCGCTGTAAAGCGCTGATTTTGAATGGCCCTACCCGGTCGGTCCGGCGCGGCGGCGCGTCACCGCGATCCCGACAGCGCCGGGACCAAGCTCGAGCTTTTCGACCCGCACCGTCACTTCCCGCACCCGAGCATCGCCAAGGACGGTGTCGGCGAGGTCCAGCGCCAGCGTCTCGACGAGGTCTGTATGTCCGCGCGCGGCGAGGCTGCGGATCGCGTCGATGATCACGTCGTAGGAATAGATCTCGGCCATCGTCCGGGCGCCCGCGACGATCGGCTCGATCTCGGCCTCGACGGAAAAGCGCACCTTTTGCGTGCGGCCGCGCTCATGGCCATAGGCGCCGATTTCCATCGGCAGAGTGAAGTCGCGCACGAAAATAAGGTCGCCGGCGACCGCGGTCGACGCGACATTCCTCGAGGCGTCTTGCTCCGCCGGGATCAGCGCGCGGATCGCCCGAACGGGATCGAGAGCGACCGGCCCGTCCCGCGGGCCCGCCGTCAGGGCGCCGCGAAAGCCGAGATAATCGGGCCGCAGCACCGCCAGCCGCGGCACGTCCGGCGGCTCCAGCGAGCCGGCGAGCCCGGTGATCAGCCCGAGCCCCCGCGCCTTGGCGACGAAATCCGCCAGCTCGGCCAGCGACAGATGCTGGAGCAGCCGGCCGCTCGACTTGCCGATCGTGTCGATCATCGCGCCGGCGAACCCCGCCTCGGCCAGCACCGGCAGCAGCGTAAAATCCGGGTCGCCATCGGCGAAGAACACCGCGATCAGCCGGGTGCGCGAGGCCGGCTCGCGCAGCGCCTCGATGACCGCGACGCGGTCGGCGCGGCTGGCCGGAAACAGGCCGATCTTCACATAGTCGGCCGCTTGCCGTGCTTCGACCGCGCGCCGGACGACGTCCGGCTGCATCGGCAGGTCGCCGGCCACTGCCGAGACCGGCCGCCGGCCGGCGACGGCCCGCAGCGTCGCGTCGACGACGGCTGGCGACACCGCCCCGAGCGCGCCTTGCGCCGGGTCCTTCAGGTCGACGAGATCGGCGCCGCCTTCTATGACGATCTCGGCCTCCTCGGGGCCGGTGACGCTCGCCAGCAGGCGGATCAAGGCGCGGCCTCGAACTGCTTCTTCAGGACGTTCTTCCACAGATAGGCGATCCCCCTTCGCCAGCTTTCGTCGGTGTTGGAGCGGATGTCGGCGCTGCCGCGCGCGATCGGCTGGCCGGTCTTCACGTCGAAGGCATAGGCGTTGATGTTGAGAATGAGGTTCGACACCTTCTGGACGGTTCCGGTGACGGCGATGTCGGCGCCGAGCGTCTTGGCGAAGCTCAGCGCACAATTGCCGCAGCTTTCCAGATTCTGCGCCAGTGCCTTGTCGCGCACCGGCGCGATGTCGACGCTGGCATAGCCGGGAAGCGTGTCGATGTTGCCTCGCAGCGCCGGCGCCATGGTTTCAAGCCGCGCCTGCTCGTCCGGGTTCTGGCCGATCATCGAGCCTTCGAGGCTGGAATCGATCAGTTCGAAATCAAAGACGGCAACAGTCTTTTCCGCCGCGAAGGCGGGAGCGGCCAGGAGCAGCGCCAGGACAACGGGAAAAAGTCGCGCTTGTCTCGGAATGCGGGGTCCGTAACACATAAAACATCTCTTCTTGTTAGAGCATCGGACGACAATATGGACGACGTTCTGTTTCTCGGCTCGCCGCGGCGATCCACACGGAGGGCGGCAAGGAGCGTAGCGGCGCTACGGTCGAGCCGGCCGACAAAGTGGGCGCCCGGCGATCGGAAACCCGCAGGGCCAGGGGCTTTCGGGCCAATTCCATCGGGTCTCGTCTTGGCCGGAGCGCCGCTACGACCCGCGCCGACCCCCTCGACCTTGTCCCGAAATCCCTCTGGCAGAACGCGTTCATATTATCGTCCGATGCTCTTGCCCGGCGCCCAGCCTCGGCAATGATTCATAAGCTTTGAAGGGCGCGCGGCAAGACGCTAATTGCGAAAGACCGCCGGCCGGGCCGGCAGCGGAATGGGAGGAACCAGCGTTGACCACACCGGCCAGAGACCGCTTGCGGCGGGTGCTTTGCGGAACCGCGATGCTCATCCTCCTGACGACCGGAGCCCCCGCACAGACGGACACCGCCCCCGCGCCGACCCCCGCCGCACCCGAAGAGCCGACGACGCAGACGGTCAAGATCGGCTTCCTCCGAACCTATGAGCGCACCTTGGCGCTCTCCGCCCTCGACATCCCGCCGGAGGACATCGGCTTGGCCGGCGCGACGGTGGCGATCGCCGACAACAACACCACCGGCTCGTTCATGGGTCAGAACTTTACCCTCGACGTGACGACGCTTGCCCCCGGCGACGACGTCGCCGCACCGGCGCAAGACATGCTCGCGAGCGGCATCCACTACATCGTCACCGATCTGTCGCCGGACGACACGCTCGCCGTCGCCGATCTCGCCAAATCCCAGAACGCCCTCGTCCTCAACGCCGGCGCGACGGACGATCGGCTGCGCGGCAAGGGCTGCCGCGCCAACATGCTGCACACCGCCCCGTCGCGGGCGATGCTGACCGACGGCCTCGCGCAATACCTCATGTGGAAGCAGTGGCGGAATTGGGCGCTGGTCGAGGGCGACCACGAAAACGACCAGCTCTTCGCCGAGGCGCTGAAGCGCTCGGCGAAAAAGTTCGGCGGCAAGATCGTCGCCGAGAAGATCTTCGCCGACAAGGGCGGCGCCCGCGCCACCGATTCCGGCCAGGCGCTGGTGCAGCGCCAGATTCCGGTGTTCCTGCAGGATCTGCCCGAGCACGACGTCCTGCTGGTCGCCGACGAGAGCGAGGTGTTCGGCACCTATGTGCCCTGGCGCACCTGGCTGCCGCGCCCCGTCGCCGGCACCGCCGGGCTGAAACCGGGCTCCTGGCATCCGGCGAGCGAGCAATGGGGCGGCGCGCAGATCCAGAACCGCTTCGTGGATGTCGCCGGCCGCCGCATGGAATCAAAGGACATGCAGGTCTGGACGGCGATCCGGGTGATCGGCGAGGCCGCCTCGCGCACCCAGTCGGTCGACCCGGCGACCATCGACGCCTTCATCAAGGGACCGGATTTCACCGTCGCCGCCTTCAAGGGCCAGCGGCTGACGTTTCGCGACTGGGATTGGCAGCTGCGCCAGCCGGTGCTCCTGGGCACCGAGGCGTCGGTGGTCTCCGCCTCGCCGCAGGAGGGCTTTTTGCACCGGGTGTCCGAACTCGACACCCTCGGCGTCGACAGGCCGGAAACGGCATGCGACATGGGGGGATGACCCGAAAAACCGCCGCCCCCTCCGCGACCGGCAGCGCGCATCCCTCCGCCAGATTCTGGGACAGGACCGCGGTCCGTTACGCCCGGCGGCCGATCGCCGACGAAGCCGCCTACCAAATGAAGCTGCGGGTGACGCGCGACTATCTGACGCCCGACATGGAGATTCTGGAACTCGGTTGCGGCACCGGTTCGACGGCAATCGCCCACGCGCCTCACGTCAAGCACATCCGGGCCACCGACATTTCGCCGAAGATGATCGAGATCGCCCGCGCCAAGACCGCCGAGAGCGGGGTCGCGAATGTGGCGTTCGAATGCGTGGCGGTGGAGGACATCGCCGCCCCCGACGAAAGCTTCGACGCGGTCCTCGGCCTCAATCTCCTGCATCTATTGGAGGACAGGGACGCCGCGATCGCCAAGATTGCGGCCCTCTTGAAGCCGGGCGGCGTCTTCGTCACCAACACGGCGTGCCTCGCGGACGGGATGAAGTGGTTCAAGCTGGTGGCGCCGCTCGGTCGGCGTCTGGGGTTCTTCCCGCTCGTCAAAATCTTCGGCAAGGCGGACCTCGAAGCCAGCCTCCCGCGTCACGGCTTCAGGATCGCCCACAATTGGCAGCCGGCAAAGGGACCGGCGGTCTTCATCGTCGCCGTCAAGGACGCCGGCCGGGTCTGACGCGATTCCCGCCGCCGGGCCGCCTCGCGCACGCGGTCGGTCGACCCCGCGACGATCGACGCCAAGGGGCCGGATTTCACCGTCGCCGCCTTCAAGGGCCAGCGGCTGACCTTCGCCCCCGGCCGGGCGGGTCGTGTCTCAGGCGGTCTGGGGCAGGCGCTGCCGGGCCGGCGAAGCTTCACCGTCGGCTGACTGCCGCATGGCATCCGCCGTCAATCTCACAAGGAGGGCGGGAATTTCGTCCGCGGGCCGGGCCGGGCTGAAATAGTAGCCCTGAACTTCCGTGCACCCCTGCAGCCTCAGATAGTCGAACTGTTCACGGCTCTCCACGCCCTCCGCCGTTGTGGACATGCCGAGATTTGTCGCAAGTTCGGTGATCGCCCTGATGATCGCGCCACTTCCGATATTCGTCGGGATTTCGTCGATGAAGCTCTTGTCGATCTTGATTTTGTCGAAGGGAAAGCTGCGCAGATATCCCAGGCTGGAATAGCCGGTGCCGAAATCATCCATGACGATGCGCGCGCCGAGGTGACGCAAATCACTCAGGATCTTCAAATTCGCCTCGCTGTCGTTCAGCAGGACGGATTCGGTAATCTCCAATTCCAGCCGGCCCGCGTCGAGGCCCGTCTGAGTCAGAGCCCCCGCCACCGTGGCGACGAGATCACGCCCACCGAATTGCAGTGGCGACAGATTGACCGCGACCCTGATATCCTGCGGCCAATCCACCGCCGTGAGGCAGGCTTGCCGTATCACCCATTCTCCAAGTCGCTCGATGAGGCCGACATCCTCGGCGATCGGAATGAATTCGCTCGGCGGAATGGAGCCGTGCTCAGGGTGGGTCCATCTCAAGAGGGATTCGAATGCGACCACATGCCTGGAGACGGCGTCCATGATAGGTTGGAAATTCAGTGTCAGCTGCTCGTCCTGGATTGCCTGACGCAGATCCATCTCGAGTTGGCGTCGGCGTTTTACAGCCGAGTCCATGCCCTCCTCGAAGAAACGGAAGACCCCGCGCCCATCCGCCTTCGCGCGATAAAGCGCCATGTCGGCGTTACTAACGATATCTTCCACAGTCATCGTCGCCTCGGTACTGAGCGCGATGCCGATGCTTACGCCCACGCCGACATGATGACCATCGAGATCGAACGGCTCCGCCATCGCGTCGATGATGTGCTGGGCGACTTGTTCCATCTCAGTTTGCTTGCCCACGTCAGTAATGATGAGGGCGAATTCGTCGCCGCTGAGACGGGCTACCATCCCTTTGCCGCCGACAGCCTGGATCAGTCGCGTCGACGTGGCCTTCAAGAGGCGGTCGCCCACCAAATGGCCCAGCGTATCATTGACGCTTTTGAACTTGTCGAGGTCCAGACAGACAACGGCGACACGTCGGTCCTCCGTCCGTGCCTTGAAAGCAGCCTCGAGTTCTTGGCCGAAGAGAGTGCGGTTCGGCAGATCGGTGAGCCCGTCATGCAAGGCCATATGCGCGATTTGCGCCTCGATCCGACGAATATTCGTGATGTCGTCGTGCGTGGCGAGCCAACCGCCATCGGCAAGAGGGCGGTGGGAGATCGCGAGCGAGCGCCCGTCATTGAGATGGTGAATCTTGACATAGGACTCCCGCACCTCGACGCCGGCCAGGCGCTCCTTGATGTACTCCTCCGGATCTTCGCCGACGACGCATCCCGCTGCGATCCGTTGGAGCAATATGTCGCGCAAGTGGATGCCGGGCTTGATCGACCCCGGATCAAGTTCGTACAGCTCCGCGTAGCGGGCGTTCGAGACGATCAGATTCTTCTGGCCGTCGAACATGCACAAGCCCTGGGACATGTTGGCCAAGGCCGCGTCGAACAGCAGATTCTGACTGCGAAGATCCGCCTCGTTCTGCACGATCACCTCCTTCGCCCCGCGCATTCCCTCGCAGAACTCGGCGATCGCGGACACCATCTGCCCGATTTCGTCTTTCCGAATTTTGAACGTCGCATCGGGGCGGAAGTTCAGATCCCCGAAGGAAATGTCACGCATGGCGCGTGTCACGGCACGGACCGGCAGCACGATCGAGCGCGCGAAGAAGAAAACGATGCCCAGGCTGACGAGAATGGCGGCAAGCCCGCCGATCCGGATGATACGCACGCTGCTGGCCGCGCTGGAATGGAGGTCATCGACCATCGTGCGCGTCAGCCGATGGGCTTCGCCGGTTAACTCTCGCAGATGCGAGGCCGCGCGCTGGAAATCGTCGTCGGTCCCGCCCAGCAACATGGTGCCCATCGCCGGATCTACGGTGCCGACCTCCACGGTGGCGGCGGCGGCGGCCATGTATTGCATCCAGCTTTCGACAAATTTCTTCAGCTGGACCCGTTCGGAAACGGTCAGGTCAGCACGCTTGGAAAGATCGGAGGCCTGGCTTTGAGCCGATCCGCTGTTACGGGCGATTTCCTCACGCAACTGCGCGAGACGCGCCTCATTCACGCCATTGCTTACCCATGTGGCGTAACGAAACAGATTGAGATGCGTTTCGGAGACAGCCTCCTTGAGGCGCTCCTCGATCGTCTGCTTCCCGACCACTGACGTGGCAACCTTGTCGACACGCTCAGCGATGGCGGTGAGCGCGACGATCACCAACACGCCCGTCGACAGAAGCGAAATCAGCAAAACGGCGGAGCCGCCGAATGCCTTGACGCCGAGCGGCAGGTCATTGATCAACCGCGTAAGCCAGCGCGCTCGCATCTCGCTATGTCCTCCGCGCCGCAAATATCAGTCTTTATAGATCCCGACGCCAACCACGTAAGCGCCCATCATTTCTACGTAACTGGATTTATCTTCGATCTTGTTCGTGATCGGATGCGGCCACTTGTAATCCACCCAACCCGACCCCGATTCGACCGCGACCCGGATAATTTCTTGAATGAGATACTTCCCGTCCTGATCTTTCAACGAACTGAGATTCTTGCCCACGAGAACAGGCCGCGCCCCGTGGGCGACGTTCACGCCCTGCAGATCGTAGACGAACGGATAGAGATCCCGGTCATGAAAGGCAGGGGTCGTCGCATCGTCGATCGCGGCGAACGTGGCCTCCTTTCCTTGACGCGCGAACATCTCCTTCACGCGCTTGACCATCGCGACAGCTTCGCTGGGAGAGCCCTTTGGCGAATCTTCGGCGGCAAACACGGTCGTAGAGGCCGCGGAGAAGGCGAGCGCCAGCGCTAGTGTCACCGCGCGTATCATGGAACAATCCTCCTTGAGACACATCATCACAGGGTCTCCTTAAGAAATTCTATATGAAGCATAGTTTATGCATTGATTATGACTTGCATAATAGGCATTACCCTGAGACACCAGTGCTGGCGTCCGCCCCGAGTACTGTTCCTCTAAAACGATGCGCGCCAACCCTTCCCCCGGCCCTTCTTCCCGCATAGCCTCCGCCGAGCGCCTCGCCTTCGCGCGCGGCCGTGAAACCTCGTCGAACCCCGGTCAGCCTCCCCCGTGTCCCTCAAAACCCGCCTTGCCGCCACCTTGAGCGCCGCGTTCGTCGCGATCCTGATCATCGGCGGGGTGTTGACCTACGATCAGGCGACGAAGAACGTCGCCGCCGAGCTCAGCGCCGCGCGCAGCGTCGCCGCCAACCGGGTCGCCCAGCTCGTCGCCAAGCTGCCCGCCTCGCGCGACACGGCGGCGGAGCTTGCCAGCTTCGTGCGCGCCTTCAACGGCGACCGGCACGTGCAGGTGCTGCTGATCGATTCCACCGGCGCGGTCCGGGATTTCTCCACCCCGGCCAAGGATTACGGCGCCCTGCCGGACTGGTTCGTCCGCCTGCTCGCGCCGGACACCTCGACCACGGTGATGCCGCTGTCGGGCGCCGCTTTGCCGATGACCGCCGTCGCCGTCTCGATCGACCCGCGCAACGAGATCGCCACCAGCTGGACCGATCTCGGCCTCGGGCTCGGCAGCCTCGTCCTGTTCGTGCTGCTTGCCTTCGCCGCCATCTGGGTGGTCGCCGACCGGGCGCTGCGGCCGCTCGGGGCGATCCAGGCGGCCTTCGCGCGCATCGGCACGGGCGATTACGCAAGCCGCGTCGCGCCGTCCGGGCCGCCGGAAATGCGGGTGCTCGCCACCCGCTGCAACGAGATGGCGGCGCGGCTTGCCGAGATTTCCGCCCGCAACCGCCGCCTGTCGGAACAGCTGTTGCGGCTGCAGGACGAGGAGCGGGCCGATCTCGCCCGCGATCTCCACGACGACATCGGACCGCTGCTGTTTGCCATCGACGTCGACGCCTCGGCGATCGCCCGCCTCGCGGGCAACGGGGACGAGACGGTGACGGGCCGCGCCGAGGCGATCAAGACCGCCGCCCATCGTGCCCGTCAGGAGGTGCGGCGCATCCTCTCCGATCTTCGGCCCGGCCTGATGCCCGGCCTCGGCATCAAGGCGGCGATCGAGGAATTGATCGCGGAGCTGTCCCGCCGCCACAGCGAGGTGGCCTTTTCCGCCGAGCTGGCCGAAGGCGACTGGGGCGGACCGCTGGAGGTGCTGGTCCACCGGGCGGTGCGCGAGGGGCTCGCCAACGCGCTGCGCCACGGCGCGCCTACGCGGATCACCGTCCGCGTGGCGCCGGGCGAGACGCATCTCGCCTTCAGCGTCGTCGATGATGGCGGCGGCCTCGTCGAGCCCGGTACGGCCGGCGGCTTCGGCCTGGTCGGCATGCGCGAGCGGGTCGAGGCGGCCGGCGGCGAACTGACAGTGTCGCAGGTGCCGTTCCCGCCCGGCGTGCGGCTGGAAGGTCGGGTGCCGCTTCCCCGTGACAGCGCGCCCCCCGGCGCGGTAGTCTCCGGCATGGGTGGAGACGCGGCATGAAGATCCTGATCGTCGACGATCACACGGTGGTGCGCGACGGCGTCAGGCGGCTGGTCGAGGCTCTCCCCGTCACGACGATCGCCGAGGCGGAGACGCCGTCCGAGGCGCTGGCGGTGTTCCGCAGGTTCCGGCCCGACGTGACCATCCTCGACATCAATTTGAAGAACGGCAGTGGCCTCGACGCCCTGCGGCGGCTGCGGGCCGACGATCCCAAGGCGAAGATCGTCGTGTTCTCGATGTATTCCGACATCGTCTATGCCGCCTCGGCCCGACGCGACGGCGCGCTCGGCTATGTGTCGAAGAGCGCGCCGACCGACGAACTCCTGGTGGCGATCGAAAAGGCGCTTGTTGGCGAAAGCTATGTCGACAGCGAGACGACGGCGCTGATGGCCCGCCACGAGTCCTCCGAGGGGGGGACGAAGGAGCTGTCGCGGCGCGAATTGCAGATCCTGCACATGCTCGGCGAGGGCAAGAGCCTCACCGACATCGCGCAAGGCCTCGGCGTAGCCTACAAGACCATCGCCAACACCTCCTCGCGCATGAAGGAGAAGCTCGGCGTGGACCGCACCTCCGATCTGGTCCGCTTCGCGCTGGAGAGCAAAGGCGGCCGCATGCTCGATCGCGAGCGGCCATGAGTTTCGGGGTTTCGCCGGCTTTCGCGAAGACGGGAAGTTGTCCCGTTGTGGCGCCCGGAATCCTCTGCGAAGCTTTCACCTTCGAGGTTGCTGCCCGCCCCTGCTGCTCCCAAAGCCGGGACGATCGGGCGCGACCTCGTTCTGCCACTGCGGAGGTCGGCGGGATGGCGTTGCGTGGTTTGGTGGACGGTGGGCACCGGCAATCGAACGGAAGGAACGAGCGGGTCATGAGACGACTGATGAGCGTGGCTCTCGCCGCGACGCTGGCGCTGTCCGCCAGCCCCGCCTTCGCCTACAAGATTTTCGTTACCAATGAAAAAGGCAACGACATCACCGTCCTCGACTCGGAGAATTTCGAGGTCATCGACACCTTCAAGGTGGGCCAGCGGCCGCGCGGCATCGCCGTCAGCGCCGACGGCAGCCAAATCTTCGTCTGCGCCAGCGACGACGACACCATCCAGGTCTACGACACGGCGACCTACAAGTTTCTCAAGACCCTGCCCTCCGGCCCCGATCCGGAACTGCTGATCCTGTCGCGGGACGGCAAGCGGCTCTACGTCGCCAATGAGGACGACAATCTCGTGACCGCCATCGATCTGGAAACCGGCGCGCGCCTCGCGGAAATCCCGGTCGGGGTCGAGCCGGAGGGCATGGCGGTATCGCCCGACGGCGCGACCATCGTCAACACGTCGGAAACGACGAACATGGCCCATTTCATCGACCGCGACAGCCATCAGATCACCGCCAATGTCCTCGTGGATTCGCGGCCCCGCTTCGCCGAGTACAAGCGGGACGGCTCGGAGGTCTGGGTGTCGGCCGAGATCGGCGGCACGGTCAGCGTGATCGACGCGGCCAGCAAGGAGATCAAGGCAAAGATCACCTTCCAGATCCAGGGCATCCGCTCCGAGGCGATCCAGCCGGTCGGCGTGCGGATCACCAAGGACGGCAAGAAGGCCTATGTGGCGCTCGGGCCGGCCAACCGCGTCGCGGTGATCGACGCCGAGAGCTATGAGGTGATCGATTATCTGCTCGTCGGCCAGCGGGTCTGGCAGCTCGCCTTCTCGCCCGACGAAGCGCACCTCTTCACCACCAACGGCATCTCCAACGACATCTCGATCATCGACGTCGCGGATGACGAGGTGATCAAGTCCGTCCAGGTCGGGCAACAGCCCTGGGGCGTCGCCGTCACGCCCGGCGAATAAGCCGGCGGACGGAGTGCGAGGCGCGTCCGCACGCGCGAAATTGGGAGGGAACTGAGCAATGAGACGAATCTGGCTCTTGCTGATGGCGGCGATCCTCGCCTTCGCGCCGATCACGGTCGTTGCGGCGCAGGACGCGGGGGCAGCCGGAGAGGCGGCTGCCGATAAGGACGACGATGATGATGATGATGACGGAGCAACCGGCGCCGCGATGGTGCCGACGGCCGAGGAGCTGACCATCCCGAAGGGTTCGGAGCTGATGCCGGCGAGCGCCCTGAACGGCGACCAGATCGGCCTGCCGCCCGTCTCGCTGTCGAGCCAGATCGTCACGCCGCTGGTCCTTGGCGCCCCCGACAGCGAATTCGCCGTCAGCCACACCGACATCTATCTCAGGGCCAACCAGGCCTATCGCTGGGACATCGCCTCCGAAGGCGGGCTGGAATACAAATTCCACGCGCCCGGCTTCTTCCGCAATGTCTGGATGAACCAGATCGTCATTGCCGACCTGGAGGTGCATATGGCCGGCCCACCCGCCTGGCTGGAATTCGACGCGACCGGCGTGATCACGGTGCAGTTTCAGACCACCCGGCCCGGCCGCTACGAGTGGTATGTCGAGGGCCTCGATGAAGAACAGGGTATGAAGGGCACGATCACCATCGTTCCATAGCGCGGCATCGGGCGCTGGCGCGGATCGCCCGCCACCACTGACTCCCCCACCGGCCGCGCGCTAGGCTGCCGGCGGATCCCACCGACCGCAATGGAGCACGATGGCGTTAGATGCCGCGATTATGAAACCCGATCTCAGCGCCGGGGCGCCGGACGCCCCTCCCGCGCTCGACGTTCGTCGGGTTAGCCATTCCTATGGCGACCGCAAGGCGCTCGACAGCGTCTCGTTCGCGGTTCCGCAGGGCTCGTTCACCGCGCTCCTCGGCCCCAACGGCGCCGGGAAGTCGACGCTGTTCTCGCTTGTGACCCGGCTGTTCAATGTCCGCGATGGCGAAATACGCATTCTCGGCAAGCGGCTGAACGAGGAGCCGGGCGAGGCGCTACGTCGCCTCGGCGTGGTGTTTCAGGCGCGAACGCTCGATCTCGACCTGTCGATCCGCCAGAACCTCAAATATCACGCCGCCCTGCACGGCATGACCGGCGCGGACGCAAAACTGCGGATCGCGGAAATCCTCCAGGGCTCCGAACTGATCGACCGGATGGGCGAGAAGGCGCGCAATCTCTCCGGCGGGCAGCTTCGCCGCATCGAGATCGTCCGGGCCTTCATGCATCGGCCCCGCCTCATCCTGCTCGACGAGCCGACCGTCGGCCTCGACATCCGCTCGCGCGCCGAGATCGTCTCGGAAGTGCGGCGGCTGGTGAACGAGGAGGGCGTCAGCGTCCTGTGGGCCACCCATCTCATCGACGAGATCGACGAGACCGACCGTGTAGTGGTGCTCCACCATGGCAAGGTTCTGGCCGAAGGCGACGTCCCCGATATCGTCGCGGCGGAAAGCGCCGGCTCGATCCGCGATGCCTTCACCCGCCTCACCGGATTGGCCAAGAGCACCGTCGAACCGGAGACGGCCTCGTGAGCACCCCGGCAAGCGCCCCGGCGGACGCCACCCCCAGCGGCTTTCCGCTGTCTGCCTATCTCATCTGCTTTCGCGGCATCGTCTGGCGCGAGGCGCTGCGCTTTCTGCATCAGCGCGAGCGCTTTGTCTCGGCGCTGGTGCGCCCGCTGCTCTGGCTGTTCATCTTTGCCGCCGGCTTTCGCCAGGTGCTCGGTGTGTCGATCACGCCGCCCTACCAGACCTACATTCTCTACGAGGTCTACATCACGCCCGGCCTCGTCGGCATGATCTTGTTGTTCAACGGCATGCAGTCGTCGCTGTCGATGGTCTACGACCGCGAGACCGGCGCCATGAAGACCCTACTCGTCTCGCCGCTGCCGCGCTGGTTCCTGCTCGTCTCCAAGCTCGCCGCCGGCGTCGCCGTCGGCATCGTCCAGGTCTATGTGTTCTTCGCCATTGCCTGGTTCTGGGAAGTCCAGCCGCATTGGACGGGGTATCTCACTGTGCTGCCGGCTCTGATTCTGACCGGCCTGATGCTCGGCTCGCTCGGTATGCTGCTGTCCTCGCTGGTCAAGCAGCTGGAGAATTTCGCCGGCGTCATGAACTTCGTGATCTTCCCGATGTATTTCGCCTCGTCCGCGCTCTATCCGCTCTGGCGGGTGCAGGAGTCGAGCCCGCCGCTCTACACGATCACCCTGTTCAACCCGTTCACGCACGCGGTGGAACTGGTGCGCTTCGCCCTCTATGGCGAGATCAACTGGCAAGCGCTGGCCGTCGTCATCGGCTGCACCATCATCTTCCTCGGTGGCGCCATCCTCGCCTACGATCCGGCGCGCGGCCTGATCAGCCGCAAACGCCAGTGAGACGCCACCTGAGCCGCGATCGAAGGGAGGCTTTCATGTCCACGAACGCATACCATCGGATGGGTGGAGCGGCGCTTGTCGCGGGCTCGCTCGCGTTTCTATCGCACTTGGCCGTCCTTCCCGCGACAGCCCAGGATGGCGCGGCGCCGCGCGACATCCCCGAAGGCTTCGTCCTGCCCGGCCCGCCGCCCGCCAACGCGCCGGAATCTGGCGAAGCGAAGCCCTCGTCGCCAGCCGAAACTTCGGTCAGCCCGATGAGCTTCGCCCGGACACCGGAAAAGGGCACCACCGACTGGCCCTGCATCCAGCGCCGCGTCGAGACAATCTCGCCGGCGCAGATCTGGAATGGCCCGGACGTCGCCAATGCAGCGAATGTCGAGCGGACCGACGCGATGCGGGTGCTGGCCGACCAGGTTGTCGCGCGGCGGCTTCCCCTCGACGAGGCCCAGACCATGGTCAAGGATTTCGTCGGCGAATTTCCCGAAGCCGAACGCGAGGCGACGGCGACCGCGATCCTGGCCGACATCCTCGACCGGCTGAATGCCGAACGCGGCGAGGTGATGGCCGGCATCGAGCGCTACGGCGCCAAGCAGAAGGCGCTGGCGCAAAGATTGCGCGACGAGAGCGCGGACTTCGCCAGGCTGCGGCAGCGGCCGGACGCCTCGCCGACGGAGATCGAAGAATCCCGAAAGGCTCTTCTCTGGGACACCCGCATCTTCGACGAACGCCGACAGTCCCTCACCTATGTCTGCGAAGTGCCGGTGCTGATCGAGCAGCGCGCCTTCGGCCTCGGCCGGGCAATCGCCAGCGCGCTGTGACCGGGCGGCTCGAAACGCGCGCGACTATTCGTCCGGCCGGGGTTCCGGCTCGGACGGCGCCAGCGCGTAGCCGGATTCCGCCCAGCCATCAGTGCCGTCCGGATACCAATAGACGGCCGCATAGCCGGCGCGGATCGCTCGCTTGGCGGCGTTGTAGCTCATCCAGCAATCGCGCAGGCAGTAGATGACCACGGGTCGGCTCTTGTCGCCTTGCGTGACCTCGGCGAGTCCGGCGAGGAGATAGCGTTCGACGACCGGCGCCAGCTCGCCATAGCCAGTATCGACCAGCCAGATCGAGCCGGGGATGTTGCTGCGCGGCTTCGGCCGCCAGATCGTGTCGGCGGGAAGGCCCTTCGGCCGCGGCGCGCGCGGCAGGACGTCGACAAAGGCGGCACCCTCGTCATGCAGCGTCTTGGCAATTGCCGTGTCGATGACGGTGCCGCCCGCAAGACTGGCCGGAACCGGAGCGCGATAGGCCTCGGTCCGATAGTCCTCGGGCTCGGGCTCGGGCTCGGGAACGGTTGCGGTAGCTGGGACTTCGACGGCCATCTCGGGCGCCGGAACCACAGCATCTTCCTTCGCCGACACTGACGGTGGCGCGATGACGAGCGCCAAGAGTATCCAGATGAGGGCGCTCGCGCGAACCAGGCCGAACAGAGCGGCCGGCGGGCGGGCCGCTCTCATCCCTTCGGCTCCCGTGATTCCGGCGCCACATCGCCCGCCTTCGACACGATCGGCCGGTCCTGCTCGTCGAGCAGTGGCACGCCGTAGGACAACAGGATCTCGTCGATCTCGCCCTGATAATCCTGGATCGCCTGGTTGAGCGTGCGCTTCCATTGCTGGTCGGAGGCGCGGACGCCCATGGTGATCCGGAAGGTCGTCGCCGGCCCCTTGCCCTCGTGCGTCAGCGGCACGACGGCGTAGTTCTTGCCCGACTCCTTGGCGTAATAGCCGGCCATCGGCCCCCAGAGCACGGCGGCATCGATCTCGCCAATGTCGAGATCATCGATCATCGCCTTGGCGGAATTGTCGAACCGCGTGTCGATCATCAACTGATAGGGCTTGGCCTTGCCGATCAGGCCGGCGCGGGCGAGATAGGTGGCCGGCGGCGTCCCGGCGACGATGCCGATCCGCTTGTCCTTCAGCTTCGGGTCCGCGATCGTCTCGACACCGGCGAGGTCGCCGTCCTTCGGATAGACCAGCGCATAGGCCGTCCGGTAATAGGCGTTGGTGTTCTGAACCAGTTCGTCGCCCTGCGGATAGCTCATGATGACGTCGCAAAGATTGGAGCCGAGCGTCATCCGCACGAAGCCGGTCGCCTGCGGAAAGTAGGTGTAGGACACCGATTGCCGCCCCAGCTTGTCGGCCAGGAACCGGGCGACCTCTTGCTCGAAGCCCGCTTCGGCCTCGTTGGAAAACGGCAAGTTGTTGGGGTCCGCGCACACCCGCAGCACGTTCGGATCGACGAGCTCGATCTCGCCGCCGAACTCCCGATCCTGGGCCGCCGCCGGCATCGCCAGCGCCAAGGCGCTCGCGATGCCGACGACGATTGTGAGCAGGCGAATCATCGCATCAAAATCCCAGACAATCGTATTCTGCCTTCTGCCCCGCCTCGTTCTTCTTCGGGCGCTTCGGCTCGCCCCGACCGACGACGCCGTCGGCGCGGGCGCGCAGATAGATGTAGATCGCGTCGAGCGAGCACATCACGTTCGGGTCCTCGCCCCAGGCCGGCATGATCGAATTGCCGGAAGAATTCCACTGGTTCTGCTGACCGCTGACGACGATGCCGACGAAGTCGAAATAGCTCAGGGTCTGCAGCGATTCCGTCAGGTTCGGGGCGAAGGACGAGCCCATCCCGTCCGGGCCATGGCACTGCAGGCAGTTGGCGCCGAACTTCTTGTAGCCCCGCCAGGTGTACCAGTCGGCGGTGCCGTCTTCGGTCATGCTGTAGGTCGGGTTTCCAGCAGGATCTACGAATTTGCCCTCTTCGCCTTCGCTCGGCTGGTTGCCTTCGCTCGCCGTATCTTTCGACGGATGCGCATCGACCTTCATGGTATCACCAGCCGCCATCGCCTTTTCGCCGCTCGAGTCGGGGGCCTGCGAGGGCTCGGCCGTGCCTGCCGTGGCCGTTGCTTCCGCCGGAGCGGACGCGGCGTCCGCCGGTGCCGCCACCTCGGCGGGCGGGCTGGCCGCGTCGGGCGCCTGTTGGCCCGCCGGCACGATGGTGGTTCCGTCGCTCTGCGCGAAGGTCAGGCTACTGGCCGATAGAAGCACGACGCCAGCGAACGCAATCAACTTGGAATTCATTCAAACCTCACGGATCGACACGCGGGCGAATCCTCGGCCCGGCTTCTCGGCGATGATGGCAGGGCCCCACCGCCTTCCAAAACGAGGGCCCGGCATCGAGGCCGAAGCCTGATATCGGGCCCTCTCGTCACGCATCGGGGCCCCGCTCCGCAAAGAGTGGGGCCCCCGTCTTGTGGCTTATTTCGCGGCCGTCTGATCCGGAACCGTGAACACCGTCAGCGTGCCGCCGAGGGCGGTGTATTTCGACAGCGCCGCATAGCCGCCGACCGCGCCGAGACCGGCAGTGGGATCGGTGAGGCCCGCTGCGAGGCCGATACCAGCCCAGCCGCCGATGCCGGAGAGAACGCCGACATACTGCTTGCCTTCATTCTCGTAGGTCATCACGTTGCCGATGATGCCCGACGGGCTCTTGTACTTGTAGAGCTCCTCGCCCGTGTCGGCGTCGACGGCCTTCAGATAACCCTCGAGCGTACCGTAGAAGACGATACCGCCCTTGGTGGCCAGCGCACCGGACCATACCGAGAACTGCTCCGGCAGCGACCAGACGATCTCGCCCTTACCGGCGTCCCAGGCGATGAAGTTGCCCATGCCGCCATGGCTGTCGGGCGCCGGGTACATCGACAGGGTCGCGCCGACATAGGGCTGTCCGGCCGTATAGGCGACGCGGAACGGCTCGTAGTCCATGCAGACGTGGTTGGTCGGCACGTAGAACAGCTTGGTTTCCGGCGAATAGGCTGCCGGCTGCTGATCCTTGGTGCCGAGCGCCGCCGGGCAGATGCCCGTCGAGTTGGTATCCTCGCCGTTCTGCTCGGTCGAATACTCCGCGACCACCTGCGGGCGGCCGTACTGGTCGGATTCCTTGTCCATGACGACTTCGGTCGCCCAGTTGACGGCGGGATCGTACTTCTTGGCGACCAGCAACTCGCCGGTTTCACGGTTCATCGTGTAGGCGAAACCGTTGCGGTCGAAGTGGACGAGCGCCTTGGTCGCGGTGCCACCGACATCGATGTCCGCGAGGATCATCTCGTTGACGCCGTCGAAGTCCCACTCGTCATGCGGGGTCATCTGATAGACCCACTTCGCCATGCCGGTATCGGCGTCGCGGGCCATGATCGTCATCGACCATTTATTGTCGCCCGGGCGCTGCGCCGGGTTCCAGGTCGAGGGGTTGCCGGTCCCGTAATAGATCATGTTCAGTTCGGGATCATAGGCGAACCAACCCCAGGTCGTGCCGCCACCGATCTGCCACTGGTCGCCTTCCCAACTCTTCAGCGAGGAATCCGCGCCGACTGGTTTGCCGAGTTCCATTGTCTTTTCGGCGTCGAACAGCATCTCGTCGTCCGGACCGGTCGAATAGGCCCGCCATGCCTGCGAGCCGTCGGAAACGTTGTAGGCGGTGACGGAGCCGCGCACGCCGAACTCGCCGCCGGAGATACCGATCAGCACCTTGTCCTTGAACACCATCGGCGCCGCGGTGCCGGTTTCGCCCTTCGACGGGTCGCCATTCTGCACCGACCAGACCTGTTCGCCGGTCGCGGCGTCGAGCGCGACGACGGTGGTATCGGCCTGGTGCAGGATCACCAGATCCTTGCCGCCATCACCCTGTGCGGGCGCGTAGGCGACGCCGCGATTGACCGTGTCGCAGCACATCACCGGAATGACGTTCGGATCCTGCTTGGGCTCGTATTTCCACTTGATCTCGCCGTCATTCTTGGCATCGAGGGCATAGACGATGTTCGGGAACGGCGTGTGCACGTACATCGTGTCACCGACGACCAGCGGGTTGCCCTCGTGGCCGCGCAGAACGCCGGTCGAAAAGCCCCAGGCCGGGACCATGCTCTTGACGTTGTCCTTGTTGATCTTGTCGAGCGTCGAGTAGCGCTGATTGGCGTAGTTGCCCGTGGGCATCACCCACTGCGCGGCGTCGCCCTGCATCTCCTGCAGCTTCTCGTTCGCCGAGGCCCCGGCCCCTAACGAGATGAGCAGGCTGGATGCCAGTGCGGCCTTCGTGATTGTCTTGAACATCGGTGTCCTCCCAAGGAACTGTAGCGGTGACGCGTGACGGCAGGATTGCCGACGAACGTTGAGCCAACGATAGTCTGGGGGAAGGTTTCCGGCAGCGTGTCACGACCGCCAATAGGGGTCTTGGTGGGCACCGTTAATCGACACCTACCGTGGCCTTCGAGGACTCGCAGCGCTCCCAACACTGCGACCTTGAAGCCGGAAACCATGAGGCGATGCTAGTTCGGGAATTTTTCCTGCGCAAGCTCCGAATGGCACTTTTCCTATATGCGACGCAGCATTTTTAGGGTGCGTCGCAGTATACCATCATTCGGTAGGCCGGGTGCGGTTCACACAGCCCCCGAGAACCTCCTTAGTACTTGGCGGCTTGCATGAAATTTGCTTGTCCGGTTGCCATACCAACCGCCGGCGGTCTTGCCCCGCAGCGCGCGGGCATGTCTGATGGAGTGATGTCGACCCATCTCGCATTCCTCCGGCGCTGCGCGACGGCGACCCTGGTTGCCCTCGCCGCCTCGGCTGGCGCCACCGCCGCATTTGCCGCGCCACTGGCGTTGGAGGAGATCGTCCCCGGAATCTACGTCCACGCTGGCCTGGTCGAGGAGACCAGTCCTCAAAACCAGGGCGACATCGCCAATATCGGTGTCGTCATCGGCGACGACGCCGTGGCGGTGATCGACAGTGGCGGCAGCGTCGCGGTCGCCCGCTCGGCCTTGCAGGCGATTCGCGCAGTCACCGACAAGCCGGTCCGCTACCTCGTCACCACGCACATGCATCCCGACCACGTCTTTGGAAACCAGGTGTTCAAGGCGGCCGGCGCGACATTGATCGGCCATCGCAAGCTGCCCGCCGCGCTCGCCGCGCGGGCGGACTTCTACAAGCAGTCGATGCGTGAACAGCTCGCCCCGGCGCTCGCCGGCGAGGTCACCGTCACGCTTCCGGACGAAACCGTCGAGGGCGAGCGCACCATCGATCTCGGCAATCGCAAGCTGACGCTGAAGGCCTGGGGCACGGCCCATACGGACAACGATCTGACCGTCCTCGACGCAGCGACCGGCACCTTGTTCGCCGGCGACCTGGTCTTCATGGAGCATGTGCCGGTGATCGACGGCAGCATCAAGGGCTGGCTCGCCCAGACGCCGGAGCTCGCGGCGCTTCCGGCAAGCCGGGTCGTACCCGGCCACGGGCCGGCCAGCGCGCCATGGCCGCAGGCGATCGCGCCACAGACCGCCTATCTTGAAAGGCTCGCATCCGATCTCCGCCAGACGATCGCCGATGGCGTTCCACTCGCCGACGCAGTCAAGACCGCCGGCCGGAGCGAGGCCGGTAAATGGGGGGTCTTCGACGCCTTCAACGCCCGCAACGCCACCACGGCCTTTGCCGAACTCGAATGGGAATGACCCCGCGCAAGGCGCGGCTTTTGTCCGGCTCTCCGGGATTGATCAAGGCGAATCGATCAAGGCGAGTTGAGACGGCCCTCCCTTGTCCTCGCATGGCAATGCCGTCACATTAGCTGAGGAGCGAACGGGCACTCGCGACGAAAATTGGGAGATTGTCATGCTGGACGCTCATACTGGGCCGCACCGCCAGGCGACGCACGGATCCCGTCGGCGGACCTCGCTGGCCAGCGTTCTTTCGCTCGCCGTTCTCGCTGCTTCCGCTTTGACGTTCTCAGCCCCCGCCGCGTTCGCCCAATCGACGCTCTCGCCCGCCGAAGCGGCGGCGGCCGCCATGGAATCCGCCTGGCCCGGCCTGAAGGGCGATCTGTTCGGTGACCGACGTCTGGTCGAGGGCACCGATGCGATCATGCTGGAAGCGCCAAGCCGCGCCACTGACCCGGCGATCGTGCCGATCAAGCTGACGCTCGATCCAGCCATGAACATTCGCAAGGTGACACTGGTCATCGACGAGAATCCCGCCCCGGTGGCCGCCACCTTCGACATCGCCGAAGGCGCCGGCCTCACCGAATTGTCGACCCGCGTCAGGGTCAACGCCTACACCGATATCCACGCGATCGCCGAAGCGGCCGACGGCACGCTTTACGTCACCAAGCAATACGTCAAGGCGGCCGGCGGCTGCGCCGCGCCGGCGGCGAAGGACGCGGAAGTCGCCGCAAAGCAGATGGGCCAGATGAAGCTGCGGGCCTTCGCGGCGGCGGATATCGGCGGCACGGCGACGCATGAAGCGCAGCTGATGATCCGGCATCCGAACAATTCCGGGTTGCAGAAGGATCAGGTGACGCTTCTCTATATCCCAGCGCATTTCATCACCGATCTCGCGGTCGACCGGGGCGGCGAGCGCTTGTTCTCGATGACCGGCGGAATTTCGATTTCCGAGGATCCGAGCTTCCGCTTCAACTATCGCGGCGATCCGTCGGTGCCGTTCCACGCCAAGGCCACGGACACCGAGGGCAAGGTCTTCGAAAAGACCTTTGCCCCGGAACAGTCCTGAGGTCTGCCCCAGCCGGGGCGTGCGCGAGCCCACGCGGCTGACGGTATGATGGCGCCCGCACGCGGCGTTCTCAATCGAAGCAGCGGATTTCCGCTTCGGCCTGGGCCCGCCTGAGATCGCCGATGGCCGACTTGGCCTCGGCGCTGGTGCGGAACAGAACGCCCTTTTCCCCCGTCACCTGCCCCATCGACAGGAAGGTCGAGGCCTCGACATAGCGCTCATAACGAAGCAGCGAGGCGACGACATCGAAGGAGCAGGAGCATTGCTCCAGCGCAGTGCGTGTGTTGCCGTTGCTGGCCATGCAGCCGAACACGTAGTCGGCCGTCACGTCGGTCGGATAGTCGGCGGTGGCGGCATTCGGCACGCTGCCGGTCGTCGGGATCTTGAACGCGCCGGCGGGGCCGACAATCCTGTCCGGCGGAAGCGCCGATTGCGCGCTGGCGGTTCCGTTCGCCGCAAGCAGCACGGCCACCGCCCATGCAGCGAACCGAAACACCCTGACCGTTTTGTTGACCATGCGATCCTCCCGATCGATTCCGGCGCTCATGGGACGTGCCGTATGAATTCCCCGAAGGCGCGCGGTCCCTCACCCACCGCGACCGACCCGACGATCTCCAGCGTCTCCGCATCGATCTTGGTCAGCGCATTGTCAAACCAATGGGCCACATAGACGAAGCGACCGTAGCTGCCGACGTCGATGCCCTCCGGGTATTCTCCACTCTCCAGCTGCGCCAGCCGCTCCTTGCCGTTGTCACCAAGGACTGTGACGGTGCCGCCATATTGATCGGTGACGAACAGCTTGCCGCGGGTCTCGACCGCCGCATAGGGGTGCGATCCGACCGCGCCCGTGGCGATCACCGCATGGCTTGCGGCGTCGATGACGCTGACGCTGTCGCCGCCGACATTGGCGGCGTAGACGCGGGCGCCGTCCGGCGAAAAGGCCACGCCGAACGGCCGTTCACCGACCGCGACGCGGGCGATTGCGGCTCCGCTCGCCGTGTCGATGAACGACACCTGGTTGGAATCCCGGTCGGCGGTGACCACCACCGCGCCATCCGCCGACACGGCGACCCCGGACGGCGATTGCCCGGTCTCGAACGAATCGACGACTTTGCGCGTCTGCGGATCGAGGACGAGCAGGGAATGGGAGTACCAGTCCGCGACATAGACCGGCGATCCGGAGGGGTGAACGGCGATGCCCAACGGCCCGCCGCCGGTGGCGATCTCGCCGATCACCGCGTTGGTCCGGGTGTCGATGATGCTGATCGCCCTGGCCTCGGGTCGCGAGACATAGGCACGGCCACCGTCCCGGGTCACCGCGATCCCGGCCGGCTTGCCGCCGATCGTGATGGTCTTCGTCACGGTCATGGATTCGAGATCCACGACCGAGACGTCTTCGCTCTCCTGGTTGGTGACATAGGCGACATCACCCGCCATGGCCGGGCCGGCGAGGCCGAGCAGCACCGCCGCGAATGCGCCTGCCCGCATAGATGTCGCGAGACCCCCCATCAGGAACCCGATTCGACGACCGCCTTCAGATTGTCGAGCCCTTCGCGCAGATAGGCGGTGACGCCAGCGATCGACGCTTCGTCGTTCAGATTCGCCGGCGGCTCGCCGTTCGGATCGCCGCGATAGAAGGCCGCTTTCCAGGTAACCTCCGATCGCGCGCCGTCGTCGAGCGGTTTCACTGTGATCGTCGAGGAATAGTTCGTCGCCGGCAGCAGCTCGACATTCACATGGCCGATGAAGCTCGCATAGCTCATCTTGGCCGCGTCATATTTCGACAGCTCTTCCTCCATCGTGCCGCCTTGCTTGAAGGTCAGCGTGCGGATCGAGCCTTTCTCGTTGCCGGTGGAAGCGGTGGCCGAGTCGATCCGCGGATGCCAGGCCAGGTCGCCGAATTCGGCGATCTTCGACCAGACCTTGTCAGGCGCCGCGTCGATCTCGACACTCTCGACCGCCTTTTGCCGTGTCGGACCATGCGCCAGGGCAAGCCCCGGAAGAACGAGAAATGCGACGATGAAACCGATGATCCGTGCTGCCACGATCATGCCTCCCTGCTGAATGTGCCCGGCCCCAGGCCGGCGTGCCCGTGCCGACTCTATGGCCATCGCCGCGGCGGGAAAAGCGCTTTCCAGATGGCGTCCGGTTTTCGTCCGATTCCGTAGCGGATACGGGAAAAAGTCCCGCGATCGAAAGACCGTGAGCCGTTCAAACCGCGCCGGTAAAACTCCGGCCCTCTTCGACGATCCGCTCCAGCAGCGGCGCGGGTTTGAAATCCTCGCCCATCCGCTCCTCCATTTCGCGCATCTTTGCCAGAACCACCTCCGGCCCGATCGTGTCGGCGAAGAACATCGGTCCGCCGCGATAGACCGGCCAGCCATAGCCGTTGATCCACACGACATCGATGTCCGATGCCCTGAGCGCGATGCCCTCGTCGAGGATCTTCGCGCCCTCGTTGATCATCGGGTAGACGAGCCGTTGGAGGATTTCGTCGTCGGAGATATTCCGGCGTTTGATGCCCTCCTCGCGCGACTTGGCGCGGATAATTTTCTCCACCAGCTTGGATGGCGAGCCTTTGCGCTTGTCGTCGTAGTCGTAAAAGCCCGCGCCGGTCTTCTGGCCGCGTCGGTCCGCCTCGCACAGCTGCTCGCGAATGGTCTCGCCCTTCGAGGTCTCACGGTTCCAGCCAAGGTCGAGGCCGGCGAGATCGGCCATCTGGAACGGCCCCATCGGCAGGCCGAAATCGGTCAGCACCCTGTCGACATCCCAGGGCATCGCGCCTTCCAGGATCAGCTTGTTCGCCTCGCGTTGGCGAGCGTTGAGCATGCGGTTGCCGACGAAACCGTGGCAGACGCCGACCAGCACCGCCGTTTTTCCGATGTTGCGGGCGAGCTTCATCGCGGTGGCTATCACGTCCGTCGCGGTCTTCTCGCCGCGCACCACCTCCAGCAGCTTCATGATATTGGCCGGCGAGAAAAAATGCAGACCGATCACGTCCTCGGGCCGCTTGGTGCTCGAGGCGATCTCGTCGATATCGAGATAGGAGGTGTTGGAGGCGAGAATCGCGCCCTTCTTGGCGATGCCATCGAGCTTGGCGAAGATGTCCTTCTTCACCGCCATCTCCTCGAACGCCGCCTCGATGATCAGGTCGCAGTCGGCGAGATCGGCCATGTCCAGCGACGGCGAAAGCAGACCCATCGCCTTGTCGACGTCTTCCGGGCGGATGCGGCCCCTTTTCGCGGAAGCTTCGTAGTTTGTCCGCATGATGCCGGTGCCGCGCTCCAGCGCCTCCGGCCTGGCCTCGACGATGGTCACCGGGATGCCGGCCGAGAGGAAATTCATGGCGATGCCGCCGCCCATCGTGCCGGCGCCGATGATGCCGACGGTGCGGATCGGCCGGGTCGGCGTGTCGGCCGCAATGTCGGGGATCTTGGCAGCCGCCCGTGTTGCGCCGAAGACATAGCGCTGCGCCTTCGACTGGATGCCGCCGAGCAGCTCGGCGAAGATGTCGCTCTCGCGCGCCATGCCCTCCGCGAAGGGCAGCCGCGCCGCGTTGGCGACCGCTTCCAGCGCCTTGTCGAAGCTGTCGAAGCCCCTCATCTTGCGGCCGTGGGCGGCGCGGGCTTCCGCGATGGCCACCTCGATGTCCTGGCGCGCCAGCCGGTCGTCTTCCTCGCTGACCTTGCGCAGCGGCCGTCCCTCCCGGACGATCTCGCCCGCGAAACGCACCGCCTCGGCGCGCAATTCGCCGACGGCCAGTTCGTCGACGATACCGAGCATTTGCGCCGTCGCCGCGCCCACCGGGGTGCCGGTGAGGATCATGTCGAGCCCGCGTTTCAAGCCGATCATCCGCGGCAACCGCTGAGTGCCGCCCGCGCCGGGAATGATGCCGAGCTTGATCTCCGGCAGGCCGAGTTTCGCCGAAGGGAGCGCGATGCGGTAGTGGCAGGCGAGCGCCAGTTCCAGCCCGCCGCCGAGCGCCGTGCCGTGCAGCGCCGCGATCACCGGCTTGGGACAGTTCTCGACGACGTCCTCCAGCTCGCGCAGCGACGGGCCTTCCATCGGCTTGCCGAACTCCTTGATATCGGCCCCGGCGATAAAGGTCCGGCCCTCGCAGATCAGCACGATGGCCTGGACCGCGTCGTCGGCGACGGCCGCTTCGATCCCCGCCGCGATGCCTTCGCGCAGCACGCGCGACAACGCGTTCACGGGCGGGTTGTGCAGCCTCAGAAGGGCGATGGCGCCGTCATTGTCCAGCGTCGCCGCGTCGTTGATGAGAATCATGGGAAGCGTGTCCATTCGCAATTGCAGCTATCCCGGCGCAGCAAAGGCCGGCGGTGATCCGGGCCGCAGAGGCGGCCCGGTCGCGTTGACACCACGCTAGGGCGGCGTCACATCTGAGGCAAATGGCGGGCCGTGATTTTTCGCGATCCGCGCACTGCCCGCGCGCCATCGAGGCCGGAACCAAGGACCAAGCCCATGGATCTGAGATTCACCGAGGAAGAGACGGCGTTCCGCGACGAGGTCCGAACGTTCATCCGCGATCATGTGCCGGAGGACGTCACCGCCGCGCTGCGCGACGGCCGCTCAGTCGGCAAGGATGCCATGGTGCGCTGGACCCGCATTCTCAACGACAAGGGTTGGTCGGTGCCACACTGGCCGGAAGCGTTCGGCGGCACCGGCTGGTCGCCGGTCCAGCAATACATCTTCCAGGACGAGCTTCAACAGGCGCCCGCCCCGCAGATGCTGCCCTTCGGCCACAACATGGTCGGCCCGGTCATCTACACCTTCGGCAACGACGCGCAGAAGGCGAAATTCCTGCCGCGCATCGCCAATCTCGACGACTGGTGGTGCCAGGGCTTTTCCGAGCCGGGCGCCGGCTCCGATCTCGCCGGCCTGACGACGAAGGCCGAGAAGGACGGCGACCATTACGTCGTCAACGGTCAGAAGACCTGGACGACGCTCGGCCAATACGCCGACTGGATCTTCTGCCTGGTGCGCACTAACCCAACCGCGCCGAAGAAGCAGATGGGCATCTCCTTCCTGTTGATCGACATGACGACGCCGGGCGTCACCGTCCGCCCGATCCAGACCATCGACGGCGGCCACGAGGTCAACGAGGTGTTCTTCGACGATGTGCGTGTGCCGGTCGAAAATCTGGTCGGCGAGGAAAACAAGGGCTGGGACTACGCGAAATTCCTGCTTGGCCACGAACGGGTCGGCATCGCCCGCATTGGTGGCTCCAAGGAGCGCATCCGCCGCCTCAAGGAGATTGCCCGAATGGAGTTCGCCGGCTCCGTACCGGTCTGGGAGAACCGCCGCTTCCGCGAGAAGGTCGCGGCGGTGGAAATCGAGTTGAAGGCGCTGGAGATGACCCAGCTACGGGTGCTTTCGGCCGAGGCCAAGCGCGCCCACGGCAAGCCCGATCCCGCCTCATCGATCCTCAAGATCAAGGGCTCCGAGCTGCAGCAGGCAACCACCGAGCTGTTGATGGAGGCGATGGGCCCCTACGCCCTGCCCTACGAGCCGTCGCGCGAAGAGGGTCGAAACGAGCCGCCGGTCGGGCCGGACTACGCCGCGCCGCTGGCGCCCGGCTATTTCAACTACCGCAAGGTGTCGATCTACGGCGGCTCCAACGAGATCCAGAAGAACATCATCGCCAAGGCGATCCTCGGCCTCTGAACTCGACCCCGGCACGACCAGCCGCGCCCCATCCTTTCACGCAGGACACAAACGCATGGATTTCGACCTCTCCGACGAACAGGCCATGATCAAGGACTCGGTCGAGCGGCTGATCCTGGATCGCTACGGCTTCGAGCAGCGCAACGCCTACCGCGCCGAGGAGCCCGGCTTCAGCCGCGATATGTGGGCGGCCTTCGCCGAACTCGGCCTGACGGCGGTGCCTTTCGCCGAGGATGACGGCGGCTTCGGTGGCGGGCCGGTCGAGACGATGATCGTCATGGAGGCCTTCGGCCGCGGCCTCGTCATCGAGCCCTATTTGGCCTCGATCGTCATGGCCGGCGGCGCTATCCGCCATGCCGCCAGCGCCGAACAGCGCGCCGCTTGGGTGCCGGGTCTTGCCGACGGCTCGACCCGCCTTGCCTTCGCATGGGCCGAGAGGAATTCGCGCTATGATCCCGCCTTCATCGCGCTGAAGGCCACGCCTGACGGGGACGGCTTCAAGCTCTCCGGCGAAAAGACGCTGGTGCTACACGGCGACAGCGCCGACGGCTTCATCGTCACCGCCCGCACCAGCGGCGCGCCGGGCGAGGAAGCCGGCATCGGCCTCTTCTACGTCCCGGCCGGGGCGAGCGGCCTGTCGCGCCGGGGCTACCCGACCCAGGACGGCATGCGCGCGGCGGAACTGAGCTTCGAGAATGTGGCTGTTCCCCCGTCTCAGGTCCTCGGCGATCCGGCGGGCGCCTTTCCAACGATCGCGCGGGTCGTCGACGAGACCATCGCCGCGCTCTGCGCCGAGGCGGTCGGCTCGATGGCGCGGATGCACGAACTGACCATCGCCTATCTCAAGGAGCGCAAGCAGTTCGGCGTAGCGATCGGCGATTTCCAGGTGCTCCAGCATCGCGGCGCCGAAATGTACATGGCGCTGGAACAAGCCCGCTCAATGATGCTCTACGCCACCATGAACGCCGCCGAGCCGGACGCTGAAACGCGGCGCGAGGCCATTTCAGCAGCGAAGGTGCAGATCGGCCGCTCGGCGACATTCATCGGCCAGAACGCCGTGCAGCTGCACGGCGGCGTCGGCGTGACGATGGAATACGAGGTCGCCCACCACTTCAAGCGCACGGCGATGATCGACCTCGCCTTTGGGGACGCGGATCATCATCTGGAGATGTTGGCGGAACAGGGCGGGCTGCGGGGGCTGTAGGGGCTTGTAGGGGCTGCAGGGGAGCAGACGGGCGGAAGGCTTGCGCTCGCCCCTCATCCGGCGCTTCGTGCCACCTTCTCCCCGTCGGGGAGAAGAATGGTGCCCGATCCGGCGGCGCCTGCGGAAGCGCGCCGTCCCTCTCCCGCTTGCGGGAGAGGGGTCCGAAGGACGGACGAGACACGCGTCTCGCCCCGGAGGATGCGAGCGGTCGCCCCGTGCGAGCATCGGACGACGAAGATGATCGCAAGTTCGGCCGTCCTCGCGACCGAAGCGCGCGGCCCGGGCTTTTCGCCGACGCGCGACTGGCCTAGGCTCGGCCCCGATCAGCCCGGAGAGGATGCGCCGATGTCCAGGATAATTCTTGCCGCCCTGTTCTCGCTCAGCCTCTTTTTCCCGCCATTCGCCTTTGCCCAGGAGCAGGCGACCGACGCGATCCAGCCGGAAATCGCGTCCGAGGCCGGCGCAAGGACACTGGTCAGGGCCGACAAGCAGATGGTGGCCGCCGCCAATCCGCTCGCCGCCGAGGCCGGATTGGACATCCTGCGCCAGGGCGGCAGCGCCATCGATGCGATGGTCACCGTCCAGCTCGTCCTCGGCCTGGTCGAGCCGCAATCGTCGGGTCTCGGCGGCGGCGCCTTCCTGGTCTATTTCGACACCGGCGCCGGCAGTCTCACCAGTTTCGACGGCCGCGAGACCGCGCCCACCGCGGCGACGCCGAAGTTGTTCCTCGACGATGCCGGCCAGCCGCTAAATTTCTACGACGCGGTCGTCGGCGGCCGCTCGGTCGGCACGCCGGGAACGGTGAAGCTGATCTTCGACACGCACGAGCGCTACGGCAAACTGCCGTGGAAGGACGTCGTTCAGCCGGCCATCGACCTCGCCCGCAATGGCTTTGAGGTCTCGCAACGCCTCAACGACCTCGTCGCCGAGGACAAGGAACGCCTCGGCCGCTTTGCGGCGACCCGCGACTACTTTTTCGGTGCCGACGGCGAACCGCTGCCGGTTGGCACCCTGCTGAAAAACGAGGCTTATGCGGAAACCCTCGAGGCGATCGCCGAGAAGGGCGCGGAGGGCTTCTACGAGGGCCCCATCGCGCAAGCCATCGTCGAGACCGTGCAGAACGCGACAGACAATCCCGGCAAGCTCGCCCTGGCCGACCTCGCCGCCTATCGGGTGGTCGAGCGCGCACCGGTCTGCGTCGACTATCGCCGATACGATGTCTGCGGCATGGGGCCGCCCTCCTCCGGCGCACTCACCGTCGGACAGATCCTCGGCCTGATCGAACCGTTCGACATCGCCGCGCTCGGCCCGACGAACCCGGAGGCCTGGCGCCTCATCGGCGACGCCTCGCGCCTCGCCTTCGCCGATCGTGGCCGCTACATGGCCGACATCGACTTCGTGCCGATGCCGCTCAAGGGCCTTCTGGACGAGGCCTATCTGAACGACCGGTCGAAGTTGCTGGCGGGCGAAAGCGCATTGTCGAAGGAGGCCGTCGAACCCGGCTCGCCGCCCTGGGACCACGCGATGCTGATGGGCGACGATGTTGCGATCGAGTTGCCCTCGACCAGCCATTTTTCGATCATCGATGCCGCCGGCAACGTCGTCTCGATGACGACGACGATCGAGAACGGCTTCGGCTCACGGCTGATGACCGGCGGGTTTCTGCTGAACAACGAGCTCACCGACTTTTCTTTCGAGACCCATGATGAGGATGGCCGGCCGATCGCCAATGCCGTGGCGCCGGGCAAGCGGCCGCGCTCGTCGATGGCGCCGACCATCGTCATGCGGGACGGCAAGCCGGTCATCGCCATCGGCTCGCCGGGCGGCAGCCGCATCATCGGCTATGTCGCCCAGGCGCTGATCGGACTGATCGACTGGGACATGGATGTTCAGGAAGCGGTCACGATGCCGCATCTGGTCAATCGTTTCGGCACATTCGATGTCGAGGAAGGCACGTCCGCCGAGGCCCTCGCCCAGCCGCTGCGCGATCTCGGCTTCGAGGTCGAGGCGCGCGAACTCACCTCCGGCCTGCACGGCATCGTCATCGGCCCGGACGGCCTGATGGGCGGCGCCGACCCACGCCGCGAGGGCGTCGCCGTCGGCGACTAAGGGACGGAGCGATCACACCGCCAATTCGCGCTCGGCATAGGCGGCTTCGCCGAACACCCGGCGATAGCGGGCGATAGCGGCGGGCTCGCCGCTGGCCTTGGCGGCATTGTCAGACAGCTTTACCGCCGGCCGGCCGTTCGCCGAGGCGACCTTGCAGACCAGCGAGATGGGATCGAGCCCGCTCATCGGCTCCGGCGCCATGCCGCGGAAGTCGTTGGTCAGATTGGTGCCCCAGCCGAAGCTCATGCGCACCCGGCCCTCGAAATGCCGGTAGGTCCGCTGGATCGTGTCGGAATCCATGCCGTCGGAAAACACCAGCAGCTTCTCGCGTGGGTCCTCGCCCATTTGCTTCCACCAGGCGATGATTTCCTCGCCGCCCTCGATCGGTGGCGCGGAGTCGGGCCGAAAGCCGGTCCACTCCGCGAGCCAGGCCGGCGCGTTCTTCAGAAAGGCCGGAGTGCCGAAGGTGTCGGGCAGGACGATCAGGAGGTTGCCGCCGTAATAGCTCTGCCACTCCTTCAAGACGTCGTAGGGCGCCCGGCGCAGTTCCTCGTCGCTGTCGGCGAGGGCCGCCACCACCATCGGCAGCTCGTGGGCGTTGGTGCCGATCGCTTCCAGATCGGTTTCCATGGCCAGGAGCACGTTGGACGAGCCGATGAGCCGATCGCCCAGACCTTCCTTCAGCGCCTCGACGCACCAGCGCTGCCACAGGAAGGAATGCCGCCGACGGGTACCGAAATCGGAGATGCGCAGATCGGGGAGAGCCTGTAATTGCTCGACCTTCTGCCACATCTTGGCTTTGGCGCGGGCGTAGAGAACATCTAGCTCGAAGCGCTTGAAATCCTTCATCGCGGCGCGCGAGCGCAATTCGTTGATGATCGCCAGCGCCGGAATTTCCCACATCATCGTGTGGGTCCAGGGCCCGTGGAAGTACAGCTCGAACTGACCGTCGACCCGGCGCAATTCGTATTCGGGCAGCCGGAAATCCTCCAGCCACTCGAGAAATTTCGGGCGGAAGATCTGCCGCGTGCCGTAGAAGGTATTACCGGCCAGCCAGATCATCTCGCGCTTGGTGAAGGAGAGCGAGCGGGTATGGTCGAGATGCTCGCGCAGTTCGCCCTCGTCGATCACTTCGGCGAGGCGCACGTGCTTGCTGCGGTTGTTCAGCGCGAACGTCGCCGCCACGTCCGGATGCAGCCCGTGGATCATCTGCAGCATGAGGAGCTTGTAGAAATCCGTGTCGAGCAGGCTACGCACGATCGGATCGAGCTTGAAGGTATGGTTCCAGACGCGCGTCGCGATGTCGGTCGCAATCATCTTCGGCTCCTCTCATTCGCGCCGCATCCAGGCGGATACGCTGCCCTGCCCCTCCAAGAGGGTCTGCCGTTGCGAATGACAACATTTCAGCCGTTACAGCAGAACGCGACGCGGATAAAGCGACCCCGGCCGAAGCGGCGCGGTCATCGTGAACGGATCGTCGTCCTTGTCGTGGGGCTCTGCCAACCCATCCTGGCGAAGGCTGAACCTGGCGCCGCGCCGTCGTCAAACCGTTCAGCGGCCTCGGGGGTCACGGCCGATCCGCTTGCCTCACTGCCCCGGATGGTGTCGAAACGCCGTCACGTCACGATATTCGCTCAGATCGCGCCACAGGAGATCCAATGCTGAAATTCTACTTCCACCCGACGCCGAACTCGATGAAAATCGCGCTGTTCCTGAAAGAGGCCGGCCTCGATTACGAGTTGGTGCCGGTCGACACGCTGAAGGGTGAACAGCACCAGCCAACCTTCCGCGCGATCAATCCCAACGGCAAGCTGCCGGCGATCGAGGACGACGGCAAGCGGGTGTTCGATTCCAACGCCATTCTGCTCTATCTCGCCGACAAGCATGGCCAATTCGGCGGCAAGCCGGCGGACCGGGGCGAGCTGTTGTCCTGGCTGATGTTCGTCGCCACCGGCCTCGGTCCGTATTCGGGTCAGTCCGTGCATTTCCGCACGGCGGCCAAGGGCAAGTCCGCCTATGCGGAGAACCGCTACACGCGCGAGGCGCAGCGCCATTACAAGGTACTGGACGACCACTTGGCCGGCCGGGAATTCTTCGTCGATGACAGCTACACTATCGTCGACATCGCCGCTTGGGGTTGGATCGACCGGGTCGCCAACGTGCTCGGCGAAAATGGACTCGACGCCTATCCAAACCTCAAGCGCTGGTTCGACACCGTCAACGCGCGCCCGGCCGTCGCCGAAGCACGGCAGATCGCCAAGGACGTCTCCTTCAAGTCGGAGCGAGACGAAGCCGCGCTGCGCGCCTTGTTCCCGTCGAACTACGCCGAAATCGCCTGAGACCGACCATCGGATGCCGCCCCTCGCCCTGTCGGGGGCGGCGGTCCATCCGAGCGACCGGGAGACGGTAAGTGCTCTCACCCACGCCGAAGGGATCCGCCATGCAACCACCCACCGCACTCAACGCAGCCTTCGCGGCCGGCGACACCGCCGCTGTCATCGCCGAGACGCTGGCCATGGACGGCGCAACCACCGTCGTCGACATCGGCTGCGGCCACGGCGGCCTTGCGAACGCTCTGACGGCGCGCGGCTATCGGGTCACCGGTATTGACCCCGGCGAGGCGGCGATCGAAGCGGCCCGCACGGCTGCGCCCGAAGCCGACTTCGCGGTGGCCCCCGGTGAAAAACTGCCCTTCGCGGACCACAGCTTCGACGCGGCCGTGTTCCTCAATTCCCTGCATCATGTCCCCGAGGTACACATGCTCGACGCGCTCGGCGAGGCCGCGCGCGTCACGCGGGAAGGCGGCACCGTTCTCGTCGTCGAACCGCTTGCCGAAGGCCCGTTCTTCGAGGCGGTGCGCCCGATCGATGACGAGACCGACATTCGCGAGGCGGCGAACCGCGCGGTGGCGGATGCCTGCCGGGATGGCCGGTTCGAGCTGCGCGGCAACGTCGTCTTCGAGCGCAAGGAACGCTTTGCCGACGTGGATGCGTTCATCCGCCGGGTGGTGTCTGTCGATCCGACCCGCGCGGCGACGGTAGAAGCCAAGCGCGGCGAGGTCGAGCGCCTGTTCGCGGCGAAGGCAGCACGGCAAGATGGCGCCAACATCCTCGCCCAACCGCTCAGAATCTACTGGCTGCGCTTGCCCGCTTGAGGGACACCGACAACATCGCGACGCGCGCCGGCGAGGCTCCACAACCGGAACGGCAACGCCAGATGCAAGGGCCGGCAAAAACTCGCGACGGCGCGGACGATAATGCTTTTCCCGGAGCGGTGTCTTCTGGCGAACCGCCTTGCGTGCAGACCATGAGCTTTTCCCTATGACGGATCTCAGCGACATTCCGGCCAGCGACCTACTCGCCATGTTCCGCAGCCGCCAAACGTCCCCGGCGGAGGTTTGGGCCGACGTCGAACGCCGCATCGCGGCCTGGGAACCCGCGATGGCGGCGCTCTGGGCCTACGATCCTGAGAGCGCCCGGGCGGACGCAGCGGCGGCCACAGAGCGCTGGGCCAAGGGCGCGCCGAAAGGTCCGCTCGACGGCGTGCCGGTCACCATCAAGGAACTGATCGCGACAAAGGGCACCCCAATGCCCAACGGCACCGCCGCGACCACGCTCGTTCCCGCGCCTGAAGACGCGCCGCCGGCCGCGCGGCTGCGCGAGGACGGCGCGATCATCTTCGCCAAGACCACCTGCCCCGATTACGGCATGCTGTCGTCGGGCCTGTCGAGCTTCCACAAACTGTCGCGCAATCCCTGGGACATCCGGCTCAACCCCGGCGGCTCAAGTGCCGGCGCCGCCGCAGCCGCCGCCGCCGGCCTGGGGCCGCTGCATCTGGGCACCGACATCGGCGGCTCGATCCGCATTCCCGCCGGCCTCACCGGAACGGTGGGCTTCAAGCCGAGCTACGGTCGCGTGCCGATCGATCCGACCTATATCGGCCGCGTCGCCGGACCGATGACCCGGACCGTTGCCGACGCAGCGCTGATGATGGCGACGCTGTCGCGGGCCGATGTCCGCGATCCGACCGGCCTGCCGCCGTCGGGGATCGACTGGAGCGACTTCACGCTCGACCCGAAGGGGCTGCGGATCGGCGTCATGGCGGAGGCTGGATGCGGCCTGCCCGTCGACCCGGACGTCTCGGCGGCGCTCGCCGATTGCACGCGCGCCCTGGAAGAGGCTGGCTCCGTCATCGAACCGATACCGGGAATCCTCACCCGCGCCATGCTGGACGGTTTCGACCATTTCTTTCGCGCCAGGTTCTGGGCGACGATGTCTGCCCTGCCGGACGACAAAGGCGCGATGGTGCTGCCCTATATCCGCGAATGGGCGGCCGGCGCGGCGGTCCTTTCCGGCACCGATGTCGCCGAGGCCTTCGACCAAATCCAGGCGATCAAGGCGGCCACCGCGGCGCCCTTCGCCAGGTTCGACGCCATTCTTTCGCCGGTCAACCCGCAGGCATCCTGGCCAGCCGAATGGGCCTCGCCGATCGACGATCCCGCCCGGCCGTTCGAGCACATCGCCTTCACTCTGCCGTGGAATGTCGGCGAGCAGCCGGCGATCAGCGTCAATGGCGGGTTTACCGGAAACGGCCTGCCGATCGGCGTACAGATCGTCGGACCGCGCTATGCCGACGGCTTCGTTCTCAAGCTGGCAGCCTTGCTGACCCATGCCGTCGATGCACAGCCGCGTTGGGCGAGCCTGCATCCCTCAGCCGCGTGACCGTCCGAGCTTTGCAACGGCCTGTTTCAAAAGTCTAAGATTGTCCCGATTAACGGATCGTTCATGTCCTCGGCGGGTTCCTGGCGCTTTTCCGGCAAGATCGCGCCGACCCCCGCCCATTCCGGACTGCATCAGATTGAACATTCCTGCGCTTCCGCGATAAGACGCAGCGTAATTCAACGACGATGGCGCGAATTTTTGGAAACGGACCCGGTTACCACTGCCGATTTGGCCGGACTGCTCGAACAGATCGCGCGCCGGCTGCACTCGCAGGGCTATGCCTCGCAGCTGTTTCCGGCCCAGTGGGCGGCGCTGCGCTATGTCCAGTCGGCGCCGCCGCACTTGCGCACGGCGATCGATCTCGCCCGCTTCCAGGGTCTCGCCTCGGGTGCCGTCGCGCGTACCGTCCGCACGCTGATCACCAAGGGCTATCTCGCCAAGCTGGGTACGATCGGACGCGGCCGCGCCGAACAGTTGGAACTGACCGATCGGGGCGTCGTCCTTTTGAAGAAGGACCCGCTGCAGTCCATCGCGCTCGCGCTCGAGCCCCTGAGCGCGAAGGAGCGCCAGATCCTGGCGAAAGGTCTCGATATCGCGATCCGCTCGACGATGGCGGGGGACAGGCCGGACGCCTCTTGACTTGGATCGGACGGCCCGGCGCAATCGGGATAGTCAGTCGGCGAACCGGCCGTCGGCCGCGTCGAGTTCGGCCCGGATCCTTGTGACGAGCAGGCTGTCGTCGGGCGCGCAATTGTCGTGCGTGACAAGATCCCCGGCTTTCACCGGCCGCGCCACCGTCGCCTTCTCCACCAGGCCGAGCGGCAAGGCCCTCTTGGCGCGCGCGTCGTCCCAGGTCATCGCATAGCCGCGATAGTCGGCCTCGCCGATCCGCCCCAGGATCTCGCCCGGCTTCAGATCGCGCTTGGCGATGGCGCCGCATTCGGCCACCGGCCGATCCACGGGTACCATGTCCGGACGCCGATACATCACGGCGCGGGCCGCCGACAACGGCGTCTCGAGGCTGGTCAGATGAAACGGCCGGATCAACGCAAAGCACGGGCCCGGGCCGACCTTCAGATCCGCCATCCGCTCGATCGCGCGGGGGTGGCGCGGCTTCACGACGCAGAAGACGCCGGGCGCGACCCCCTTGCCGATCGTGTAGTCGACGCATCCGGTCTTCGACAGGATGCCACCGTCCTCGGCCGTGCACAGCACCTGGCCAAGATTGTCGCCGGTCGCTTCGGGACCGTGCATGCCCGGCACGTCCGGCTTGAGACCGGTGCAATTGGCGATGGCGGTCATCTCCACCATCGTCTTCGAGCCGTCGATGAACTCGACCAGCATGCGGGCGTTCATGTCCCGCTGCCGCGCCTCCTCCTCGTATTCCTCGGGAATGGCGGAATGGCGCAGCGGATTGTTCTTGCCCTTGCCGGCGGCAACCACCTCCATGCCGAGACTCTGGGCGAACGAGATCAGCTCCAGCGTCGAGGCGGGTTCGTCGCCGGCCGATCCGGTATAGACCACGCCGGCCTCCCGCGCCTTGCGGGCGAGCAGGCGGCCGACGGTGATGTCGGCCTCGACGTTCAGCATAACGATGTGCTTGCCGTTGCGGATCGCCTCCATCGCCAGGAAGGTCCCGACCTCCGGGCTGCCCGTGGCGTCGACGACGACGTCGATGCGGCCGGCCGCGCACAGCGCGCCGAGATCATCGGTCACGGCGATTTGACCGGCCTCGATCGTCCGGTCGATGTCCGACGCGCTGGCCGCGACGACGCCATGCCCGTCGGAATAGCCCGCCATGGCGATCGCCTGCAACGGCCGCCGGGCGCTGTTCGCCGCGACGGCGCCAACGCGGATGCCGGTCATCAGCGCGATCTGGACGACGATGTCCGTGCCCATCTGCCCGGCCCCGGCCAGACCGATGGTCACCGGTCCGTGCCGGTCGGTGTAGGCGGCGAGCTCGGCGGCAAAGCCGATGCGTTCGATCATGAGGCAGACGGTCCTAAGGTGGTGGCGCGGCAAAGCGGAGTGTGCGCGTTCTAGAGCAACATGGGCTCCGATGGAATGAGCCGGCGCGACGCAGAGGCAACCATACCAGGGCCGGCCGGTCCCCTCACTGGGCGACCCGGTCGCCGCGGCCGCTGCCGGTAACGGTTCGCAGGATCAGCACGAGGTCGCCGACGAAGCTGCGCTCCGCGACATAAGTGGCATCGATCTCGGCGAGCCGAACGGGGTCGGACATGTCAACACCCATCACCTGCGCCTTGCCGGTGATACCCGGCCGCACCTCGAGCACGCCGCGCCGTTCCCGCTCCGCGATCAGTACCGTCTGCGATGGCAGGCAGGGGCGCGGCCCGACGAAGCTCATCTCACCCTTGAGAACGTTCCACAATTGCGGCAGCTCGTCGAGCTTCAAGGCCCGCAACCGCCGCCCCAGCGGCGTCACAGCCGCGGCGGGCGTGTCGTGGGAAGCGGCGGATTTGGTTGCCCGATGCATGGTTCGCAGCTTGTAGCAGACGAAGGTTCGACCCCGCAGACCGACCCGTTCCTGGGCGAAAAGGCCAGGGCCGTCACTGTCGCGGCGCACGAGAATGGCGAGGACGCCGATCAGCCAGCCGAGCAGGATCAGCCCGACAAGGCTGGCGAAGAGGTCGAACAGTCGTTTCATCACAGCTTCCGCGAGGCGCCGGCACCGCTCTTGCAGCGAAGCCCGGCCATGGTCCTGACAAGACTGCGCCGGAGTATCGGGGTCGACGCAGAGGAAATTGACGGCGCCCCGCCCCTGACACTATCGAATGAGGCTGGCAAGAGGTGGATCATGAGCGACGGCGGTACAGCGGGCGACAAGCAAAAATCAAGGCGGCAGCAGCGGCTGGAGGCGCAATTGCGGGAAAATCTCCGCCGGCGCAAGCACCAGGCCCGCGCGCGCCGTGACGAGAGCGCGGAGCGCGGCCCGGACGATACCGCGGAAACCGGCTCCGGCCCCTCCTCCGCTCCGGGAGATGAGCCGAACTCGTGACGGCCAGAGGCGGCCCGCCCCCGGCTCCGCTTCGGTCGGCCTCCCGCGCGCCGACACTCCGGGCAGCCTCAGAGAGGCCGCTTGACCTTGGTCAATGTCACGTTCCTCGGACTCCCGCATCATGCCGGCGGGACGTGGACTTTGCGCCATGCCGCATTTAGAACGGTTCTGACAAGGAGTTCGCGATGATCGATTACCAGAGCCAGTTCGAGTCGGCGATCGAGGCGTTGCATGCCGAAAAGCGCTATCGGGTGTTTGCCGATCTCGAACGGATCGCCGGGCAATTCCCGAAAGCGCTCTGGCGGCATGACGGCAAGGTTCGCGAGATCACTGTTTGGTGTTCCAACGACTATCTCGGGATGGGCCAGCACGCCGATGTGATCGCGGCGATGACGGCGACCGTCTCGGCAATGGGCTCCGGCGCCGGCGGCACCCGCAACATCTCAGGCACCAACCATCCGCTGGTCGAGCTCGAGCGCGAACTGGCCGATCTGCACGGCAAGGAGGCGGCGCTCGTCTTCACCTCCGGCTTCGTCTCCAACGAAGCCTCGATCTCGACCATCGCCAAGCTCCTGCCGAACTGCCTCATCTTCTCCGACGAGCTGAACCACGCCTCGATGATCGAGGGGGTCCGCAAGGCCGGAACCAAGAAGCTGGTCTTCCGTCATAACGACATGGTCCATCTGGAAGAACTGCTGAAAGCCGCCGACCCGGCACAGCCGAAGCTCATCGTCTTCGAGAGTGTCTATTCGATGGACGGCGACATCGCGCCGATCGAGAAGATCGTCGAACTCGCCGAATACTACAACGCCATGACCTATATCGACGAGGTCCATGCGGTCGGCATGTACGGCCCGCGCGGCGGCGGCATCTCCGAGCGCGACGCGCTCGCCCAGCGCATCGACGTGATCGAGGGAACCCTGGCCAAGGCCTTCGGCGTCCTCGGCGGCTACATCGCGGGCACCAAGGCGGTCATCGACGCCGTGCGTTCCTACGCGCCGGGCTTCATTTTCACCACGGCGCTGCCGCCGGCGCTGGCGGCGGCAGCCACCGCCTCGATCAGCCACCTGAAGTCCAGCCAAGCCGAGCGCGAGGCGCAACAGCGCCAGGCCGCTCAGGCCAAGAGCGTGCTGCGCGGCGCCGACCTGCCGGTGATGGCGTCCGACACGCATATCGTTCCGCTGGCGGTCGGCGATCCCGACCTGTGCAAGAAGGCCAGCGATCATCTCTTGCAGCGGCATGGAATCTACATCCAACCGATCAATTACCCGACAGTGCCGCGCGGCACCGAGCGGCTGCGGATCACCCCGACGCCGTTGCATTCCGACGCTCTGATCGCGACGCTGAAGGATGCCCTGGTCGAGACATGGAAGTCCGTCGGCATTCCCTTTGCGAGCGAGCGGCCGGCCCATGCCGAACGCTCCGCCAAGGTGACGCCCCTGGTCGTTTCGCAAGCCGGCGGCTGAGCCCCGGCTCGAAAAGGCTTCGTCCCATCATCGTTGCGGGGTATTCCGATGAAAGTCTCGCTCGATCATTTCCTGGGAAAGCTGCCGCTGCCGGCCACCGCCGAATGGCCTGATGGCGTCTTTCATGCCGAGGCCCTGTCTCACGGCACCATGACGCTCGAGATCTTCGCGCCGCGCGGCGAGGACCGCCAGCGTCCGCACAGCCAGGACGAGCTCTACATCATCGCGTCCGGCCAGTCGGATGTCGTCAGGGACGGCGAGCGCGGACATGTCAGAGCCGGCGACGCGCTGTTCGTTCGGGCCGGGACGGAGCACCGCTTCGAGGGGATGTCCGACAACTTCGTCACATGGGTGGTCTTCTGGGGACCCCCGGGCGGCGAGGCGCCGGCGCCCTCACCCTCGGTCTTCGCTGCCATCGACGCCTGACAAGCGTTCTTTCTCGTCGATCGGGGGCGCAACCGTGTCGCCCGGTCGCGCGCGGCGCTTCGCGAGCAGGGGAACCACCATCGCGATGCTGACGAAACGCACGACATGATGGGCCGCCACATAGGCAGGATCGACGTCGAACTGGAATGCCAGCACGGTCAGCGCCTCCAGAGCGCCAGGCGCATAGGCGAGCGCCACCTTTCCAAAGCCGATTCCGAGCGCCACCACGGCCACAGCCGCCGCCGCCGCGGAGACGACCAGCCCGATCGCAAAGGACCCGATGGCGGCCGGAAGCAGCCGCGAAAACGCCGTGATATTGATCCCCTTGAGCCGCGAACCGATCAGCGTGCCGAGAAGAACGAGGCTCGGGATCGCGAGCACCGGTGGAATCGCCACCGTCGAGACGCCGCCGACGTGCAACGCCCCGCTGCCGATCAGGGCGCCCAGCATCATCCCGCCGGGCAACCGGATCAGATGACCGGCGAACGCAACCAGTGCGCATAGGCTGAAGAGCAAGGCATAGTCGGCGAGAGTCCCTTCCGTGCCGCGCGCCATTGCGACCACGTCGGCGCCGCCTTCCAGCCAAGCGAGGATCGGCGTCAGGGCACCGATCAGAAAGAGCAGCCGGACGCTCTGGACGATGGTGATCCGGGTGAGATCGGCCCGGGTTTCGGACGCGGCGGCCAGCACGAAGGACAGCGCGCCGGGAAGCGAAGCGAACAGCGCGGTGTCCTTGTCCCAGTGCAGCACGCGATGCAGGAAGGCGTGGGTCAGCACGATGACCACGCCGACTCCGAGCATCTGGACGGCGAAGGACAGCGGCCAGATGGCGATCTGCTCCAGCACGTCCGGCGTCACCCCGGAACCGGCCTGGACGCCAAGAACGAAGAACGCCAGCGTGCGCAATACCTGCGGCAGTTCCGTATCGAGCCCGGCGATGCTCGCCGCCGACACCGCGAGCACCGGTCCCAGCAGCCAGGCGACCGGCAGACCGAGCGCCGAGGCGGCAAGGCCGCCGAGTCCGGCGAGGGCAAGCGTTGCGAAGCGATGCGAGAGGGTGCGACCGTCGACGGCTCTCACGCCGCCCGGCCGATCCAATCGACGAGACGGTCGGCGGCAGTTTCCACCTCGTCCAGCCGGCGATGGAAGCAGGCTCTGAGAAACCGATGGCCGGATTGGCCGAAGGCGGTGCCGGGCGCGAGTACCACCCCGGCCTCGTCGACGATGCGAAAGGCCGCGGCGCGGGTATCCGCGATGCCGTCGATGGCAAAGAAGGCGTAGAACGCTCCGTCAGGCGGCGTCATCGACACCCGGTTGGTGGCCAGGAGTCGCGAGGTAAAAATCTCCCGCGCTTCGCCAGCACGAGCGATCTGGCTTTCCACAAACGCCTCACCTTGTTCCAAGGCTGCGAGCGCGCCGCGTTGCATGAAGGCCGCGACGCCCGAGGTCGAATATTGGATGAGGTTCTCGATGATGTCGCCAAGGGCGGCGTTGGTCTCGATCCAGCCGATCCGCCAGCCGGTCATCGCCCAGTTCTTTGAGAAGGAATTGACGAAGAATATCCGATCGTCCTCCTCCATTACGTCGTGAAACGATGGCGCCCGTCTGCCGGAATAGTAAAATCGGCTATAGATCTCGTCGGCGATGATGAAGATTCCGGCATCACGGGCGATTTCGAGGATGGCGCGCAGCGTCGCCTCATCGGCCGTCCAGCCGGTCGGGTTGGCCGGCGTATTGACGAACACCGCCCGGGTTTTTGGGCCGATCGCATCCTTGAATTTCTTCAAATCCAACTGCCAGCCCGCCTCGGTCCAGTCGAGCGCGACCTCGCGCGCGACCGCACCCTGGAGCTCGGTCGCCGCCGCGAAATTCGGCCAAGCCGGGCCGAAGAAAACGACTTCGTCGCCGGCCCCAGCGAGCGCCGCCAGCGTGATCTGAATCGCCTGCATCCCGGAACCGGTCACGAAGAAGCGATCCGGCGAGGACGGCCGCCCGTAGAGCCGCGCGGTGTAGTCGGCGAGCGCCTGGCGAAGCTCCGGCAAACCCCTCTGCCAAGTATAGAACGTCTCGCCGGCCCTCAAGCTCGCCGACGCGGCGGCGCAGATGAAATCCGGCGTCGCGAGATCGCCCTCGCCGGCCCACATTGGGATCAGCCCCTCACGCCCCCGCGCATAGTTGATCACTGCGACGATGCCGCTTTCCGGTGCCGCGACCGCTTCGCGGCGCAACGGGGTAAGATCGCTCATGGTTCGGCCTTCAAGGACGGGGATCGCGGCGCGACAGCTTCGCGGATTTCGCCATCGCGCCTCGCGCGCGCCGCGTCAATCCCTTCGCACCACTTACGGATGATCGGCTGGGCTCAGACGCGCGGCGCTCTGTCGGTAGCGACCGCCATCAGATCGCGGATTTCCTCGAGCAACTTTTCCTGACGCGGCACCTTGGAGACTTCGACAGGCTTGGCCTCTTCCTTACGCTGCATCCGATTCATGCCCTTGACCACGAGGAACAGGATGAAGGCGACGATCAGGAAGTTGATCGTCAGCGTCACGAACTTGCCATAGGCGAAGACCGGCCCCTGTTCGCGGGCGGCCTCAAGGCTCGTCGCGGTCACGACGGAGGACAGGGCGACGAACTTGTTGGTGAAATCGACGCCGCCTGTGAGAACCGCGACCAGCGGCATGAACAGGTCGCTGACCAGTGAATTGACGAGGCCGGAAAACGCCGCCCCGATGATGATGCCGATCGCCAGATCGACCATGTTGCCCTTGAGGGCGAATTCCTTGAATTCCTGAAGCATTCTTCGTCCTCATGTCGACAGCGTGATGTCGCGCGGTTGCGCGCGATCATACAAACTCGCCGCGCCGGCACAATCGGCATGGCCGGCGGCATTCTTCCCGCCATATCTGGACTTGCGGCGGTCCCGGTGGTTCTGTTCGCCGACAGACGGCGGACCTCATCCGCCGTGGGAGGCTGGATTTGAACAGCGGCATCATCGTCGTCACGGCGATCGCCTATCTGCTTCTGCTGTTCGCCGTCGCCTGGTGGGGCGACCGGCGGGCCGCGGACGGCCATGCGAACCAGAGCCGGCCAGGCGTCTACGCGCTCAGTCTCGCCGTCTATTGCACTTCCTGGACCTTCTTCGGGTCGGTCGGCGTCGCCGCGCGGGACGGGTTGTCCTTCCTGGCAATCTACCTCGGTCCGATCCTCGTGTTCCTGCTCGCGCCGGCCTTCATCGAACGGCTGATCCGGCACGCCAAGGCCGAGCGCATCACCACCGTCGCCGACTTCATCGGCTCGCGCTACGGCAAGAACCCTTCGGTCGCGGCCCTGGCCACGCTGATCGCCATCATCGGCACGGTCCCTTATATCGCACTGCAGCTCAAGGCGATTTCGACCAGCGTCGCCGCGCTGGTCGCCCATTATCGCGCGACCCCCGAGATGCCGCCGCTGTTCAACGACCTCGCGCTGCTGGTTGCGAGCGTTCTCGGCATCTTCGCGATTCTGTTCGGCACCCGCCATGCCGATGCCACCGAGCACCAGGATGGTCTCGTCCTCGCCGTTGCGATGGAATCGATCGTCAAGCTCGCCGCCTTCCTGGCGATCGGGATCTGGGTCACTTTCGTGCTGTTCGAGCCCGGCGAACTCTGGAGCGCCGCGCTGGCAAGCCCGGCCGTCACCCGCGCCTTCAGCTCAGAAATCGGAGGCCGCTTCCTCGCGTCGATGGGCCTGAGCGCGCTGGCCATCCTGCTGCTGCCGCGGCAGTTCCACATGACCGTCGTGGAAAACCGCACCCGCGACGAAATCCGCCGTGCCCGCTGGCTGTTTCCGCTCTATCTCGTTCTGATCAACATCTTCGTCGCCCCGATCGCCGCCGCCGGCCTGATCAAGCTCGGTGGTACGGTCGACGCCGACCTCTACGTGCTGTCGCTACCCCTGTCGCAGGGTCAGGACGCCCTGTCGCTCGTCGCCTTCATCGGCGGCCTCTCGGCGGCGACCGCCATGGTCATCGTCGCCAGTGTCGCGCTGTCGATCATGATCTCGAACGACCTCGTCCTGCCGTGGCTGCTCAAGCGCCGCGGGCCGGGCATCGACACCCGCCAGGACGAAACCCGGCTGATCCTCAACGTGCGCCGTTCGGCGATTCTCGTCGTGGTGTTCCTGGGATACGGCTATTACCGCTTCGCCGGAACGGGCAGCGGTCTTGCCTCGATCGGGCTCCTGTCCTTCGCCGCCATCGCACAGCTCGCCCCGCCCTTCCTCGCCGGCCTGTTCTGGAAGAGGGCGAATGCACGCGGCGCCATGGCCGGGCTCATCGCCGGCATCGTGGTCTGGGCCTATACGCTGCTCCTGCCGGCGATCCAGGCGCCGGCGGTCACCGGCTCCCTTGCGGCGGCGGCCGCGGGCACACCCGACATCGATCCGCTGCTGTTCGGTTGCCTCGTCAGCCTTCTGGCCAACATCGCCGGTCTCGTCATCGGCTCGCTCAGCCGCCCGGCGACCCCCCTGGAGCGGATTCAGGCGGCGATCTTCGCGGCCAAGGACACAGGCCCGGCCGCCGGCTTGCGCCGCACCCGCTCCGGCGTCAGCGTCGGCGAGCTGACGGCAACCATCGCGCGCTATCTCGGCGCCGAGCGCACCGAACGATCGCTGGCGCGCTTCGCCGAGGAGGAAGGCCGAACGCTCGACGCCGACGCGACCGCCGATAGCGCGACGATCCGTTTCTCCGAACAGCTTCTGGCCTCCGCGATCGGCTCGGCCTCCTCCCGCCTGGTCCTGTCGCTCCTGTTCCAGCGGCACGCCGATTCCAGCCGGTCGGCGCTTCGGCTTCTCGACGATGCCTCCGAAGCGCTGCAATACAATCGCGACCTCTTGCGGATCGCGCTCGATCAGGTCGACCAGGGACTGGCGATCTTCGATTCCGACTATCGGCTGACCTTCTGGAACCGCCAGTTCCGCGATCTGGTCGGCCTGTCGCCGGATTTCGGCCAGATCGGTACGCCCTTCACCGTCGTGCTCGACGAGTTGCTCGACGCGGGCGAGATCGATCGCGAGGAATACGAGGTGAGCTTCGAGAGCCTGACACGCGCCCCCGCCTTGCGCCAGATCGGCCTGAAGCGCTCCGGGCGAGTTCTGGAGTTCCGCGCCAATCGGATGCCGGAGGGTGGGTTGGTGGCCACCGTCTCCGACATGACGGAGCGCGTCATGCAGGCCGCGGCATTGCGCGAGATGAACGAAAGCCTGGAGGAACGGGTCCGTGTGCGCACCGGCGAACTTCTGAACGCCAACAACGAACTCGCCAAGGCGCGTCAGGTGGCCGATGCGGCCAATCTCGGCAAGACGCGGTTTCTCGCCGCCGCCGGACACGACATCCTGCAACCGCTCAACGCCGCGCGGCTCTATGCGGCCGCGCTTCAAGAGCGTCAGGACACCGGTGCCGGCCGGGAGATCGCCGCCAATATCGGCTCCTCGCTGGAGGCCGTCGAGGCGATCATCGGCGCGGTACTCGACATTTCCCGCCTCGAGGCCGGCGGAATGCAGGCCAAGGTCGAGGACTTCTCGCTCGACCGGCTGCTACGCCAGATCGAAACCGACATGCGGCCGCTCGCCGAGGAAAAATCCATCGTGCTGCGCTTCGTGCGCACCAGCGCCGCCGTCCGCTCGGACCGTAACCTGCTCCGACGCCTGATCCAGAATCTCGTCTCGAACGCGATCAAATACACACGCGCGGGCAAGGTCGTCGTCGGGGTCCGGCACCGGGTCTGCGGCAGCGTCGACATCGAGATCGCCGACAGCGGCATCGGCATCCCCGCCGACAAGCTGGAAACGATCTATCAGGAGTTCGTGCGGCTCGACGAAGGCAGCCGGACCGCCCGCGGGCTCGGCCTCGGCCTGTCCATTGTCGACCGCATCGCGCGGGTTCTCGACCATCCGGTCGAGGCGACCTCGGAGCATGGGCGGGGAACCCGCTTCCGCATTACCCTGCCGGTCGCCGAGGCCAAGCCCGTGCTGCTGACCGAAACGCCGCTGCTACCGGCGCGATCGGGCCTGGCATTGGCCGGCACGCGAGTGCTGTGTATCGACAACGAGGTCGCCATCCGCGAGGGGATGCGGGTCCTTCTCACCGGCTGGGGTTGCGAGGTCGAAGCCTTCGGCTCGGCGGATGAGGCCGTCGACATGCTCTCGAAGCGAGGCATCCTGCCGGATATCGCCCTCGTCGACTACCATCTCGATGACGGCAACGGGCTCGACGCCATCGGCCTGCTTCGCGCGACGCTGGATCCGCAGCTTCCGGTGATCCTCGTCACCGCGGACCGGTCGCCGGATCTGCGCGAACAGGCCCTCGCCATGGACGTCGATGTGCTGACGAAGCCGCTGAAGCCTGCCTCCCTGCGAGCCGCGATGGGCCGCAGGAGCAGCCGCCGCGAAGCGGCCGAGTAGCCGAGCCTGGCGCCAGGCCAGATGCTCTCAGGCCGCGAAACCGCCTTCCAGATCGATGCCGAGCTTGGAGAGGCGGATCACCGCCTGCGTGCGGCTATCGACGCCGAGCTTCAAGAGCACGGCCGAGACATGCGCCTTGATCGTCGCCTCCGATATGCCGAGTTCATAGGCGATCTGCTTGTTCAGGAGACCCCGGCCGAGCATGGTCAACACCCGCGTCTGTTGTGGCGTCAGTGTCCGGATGCGCCGGATCAGCTGCGTCACTTCCGGGTCGCGCTCGGCATCGAGTGAAATGTCCGGCGGCAAGAAGACCTCGCCAGCGAGGAGCGAAAGGATCGCCTGACGGATCGTGTCCAAGCTCGACGATTTCGGGATGAACCCCGAGGCACCCAGATCGAGCGCCCGCGCCACGATCGGCGCGTCTTCGCTGCCGGAGACGATCGCGATCGGAACCGAGGGGTGATCGGCCCTGAGCAATGCCAGACCGGACAGTCCGCTGGTGCCCGGCATATTGAGATCGAGCAGCATCAGGTCAGCGTCCGGATTGGCCGTCAGCGCCGCCGCGGCCTGGTCGAAATCCGCCGCTTCGACGATCTCGGCCGGGTCCGGCAGCGCCGTCAGGATTTCCCGCAGGGCGCCGCGAAACAGTGGATGGTCGTCGGCCACGATGAAGACATGGCTCATGTCCGTTGTTCCTCCCGTCGTATTCCCGGTGCCGCCGCGGCGCTGCGGCGGCCGGTCCTCCCGGCTGTCGGCTTTTCTTGACCCTCTTGGTCCTCCGGATCAAGACCATTCCCTAATGGCAGCCGCTTCACGGGATACTTCCGGCGAAATGGAGGACGATTTCGCGCGAATGCGGCCGCGCCCGATGTTCGACGACGTAGATGCCCTGCCAAGTTCCGAGCATCATGCGTCCCGCCGAGACAGGCACCGCGAGGCTGGTCGCCGTCAGTGCCGATTTGATGTGGGCCGGCATGTCGTCAGGCCCCTCCATCAGGTGCGTATAGGGCGCATCCTCGGGCGCCAAGCGGTCGAGCGCGCCGATGAGATCGTGCTGGACGTCGGGATCGGCATTCTCCTGGATCGTCAAAGACGCGGACGTATGCCGGATGAACAGCGTGACGAGGCCGTCGCGGGCTCCCGCCGCGGCGAGACGTTCGGCGATCTGATGACTGATCTCGACCATCGACCGGCCGGGCGTCGAAATCCTCAAGGTTTCGATATGTTGGCGCATGCTGGGCTCCTTGTCTTTCACGTCCGTCCGATCGCACCGGCCACCTCGACCCTACAACCCGTCGCCGCGGGTCCTAACTTCTTTCCCCGGCAACAGGGAAACGGCAATGACACAAGCGCGCATGACGATCGATCCGACAGTTTTCGACCCGAACGAGACGGACCCGGAGATCATCGAGCTAAATGATAGAATCATCGCCGAACAGAAGATCCTGCCCAGTCCCTGGTCGATGCCGGTCGAGCGGGTTCGGGAGCTGCGCAAGGAAGGGCGCGGCGTGTTCCCACCTGCTCCGAAGGACAAGGCCGCCGAGACGATCGTTCATATCGGCAGCGCCGGGCGCGAGATCGCGGTCCGGGTACTCAGGCCCGCGGACGGCGCCACACGCGGCACATTTCTGCACATCCACGGCGGTGGTTGGGTTTTCGGCGGGTCCGAGGAATCCGACCCGCGGCTGCGGCGGCTCGCCGACAACACCGGGATCACCGTTGCCTCGGTCGAATACCGTCTGGCGCCGGAAGACCCTTTCCCGGCCGCTCTGCATGACTGCGCCGATATCGCGCTGGCGCTGGCCAACGGCCATCTGACCGACCTGCCGCGCGGCTTCCTGGCGATCGGCGGCGAGTCGGCCGGCGCGCACCTCTCGGTGCTGACGCTGCTCCGGTTGCGCGACGAATACGGCATGATCCCGTTCAAGGCGGCCAATCTCGTCGCCGGCTGCTACGATCTGTCGCTGACGCCGAGCGTGCGCAATTTCGGCGACGAGCGCCTCGTCCTCAATACCGACGATGTGAAGGAGTTCGTCCTGCGCTTCGTGCCGGAAAGCTACTCCCTCAAGGACCCGTCCGTCTCGCCGCTCTACGCCGATTTGAAAGGCTTGCCGCCCGCCCTGTTCAGTTGCGGAACCCGCGATCTCCTCATCGACGACACGCTGTTCATGGCGGCGCGCTGGATTTCCAGCGGCATCGAGGCGGAACTGGCTCTGACCAATGGCGGGGCGCACGTCTTCCAGGCCTTCCCGACCAAGGCGACAGAGCGCTCGCTCGACGAGATGGAAGATTTTCTCAAGCGGCGGATGGAGTTTCCGGTCTTCGATATCCCGACGTGATCCGAAGGGCGATCAGGTCCGGCCTGGTTCCCCATCGCCTTCCGCCTTGTCCGGCTCGGAGCCAAGATCGCGCTCCAGTTCGCGGACGATGTCGGCGAAGCCGCGGAAAACCTGCCGCATCGTCTTGATCGCCTGGTCGGCCGCGTCCACGTCATCGACAGCGCTTTTCCCGCCTTCGAGCGCCGCGACCCGCGCTTCGAGATCGGCGATCCGGTCGGCATCGCCCCGCCGGCCCTCGCTCGAGCCCTTGCAGACCAAGGCATCGCCCTCGATCCGGCAGAGATCGACCGCTCCGGTCTGTGTATCGAGCCGGGCGATGCCGCCCTCGACCGGCTGCATCTGGTAGCGGCCGCCGGTGGTGTCGAGGATCGACTGGGCGGATGCCGGCACGGTAGCGACCATGCCGGCTGCGAGGAGGGCTGAGACGAGTCGGGACATCGCTGGCTCCATGAATGCGACCCTGCCACCCTTGAGAGATGCGACAGACAATCGAAAGCGTAGACCCACCGCGTGACCGTCTCAAGGCAGCGGGTGATTGACCTGGCGCCGCCGCTCTGGCACCGGTTTGTCATGGATCAGCCCATCTACAAGATCGCGCCCCGCCCGCTCTGGGAGGCCGCCAAGGCGAAAGGCCAGTTCGACGGCGCGCCCATCGACGAAGCGGACGGCTTCATTCATTTCTCGACAGGCGGGCAGGTCCGTGAGACCGCCGCCCGGCATTTCGCCCGTCAGAGCGATCTGGTGCTGATCGCGGTCGACCCGGACAAACTGGGCGACGCCCTGCGCTTTGAGAAATCGCGCGGCGGCGCACTGTTCCCGCATCTTTACGGCCCGCTTCCCCTCGACGCGGTGGTCTGGGTCGAGGATCTGCCGCTGGGAATCGACGGCGGTCACCAGTTTCCCGGCTCGGTCAGATGAATCGGCTCTACCGGCTGGCCCGTCCGGCCCTGTTTCGCCTCGATCCCGAGCGCGCCCACGCCCTGTCGATCGCGGCCTTGAAGCGCGGGCTGATGCCGCGGGTCAACACCCCCGTCGACAACCGGCTACGGACCGTCGTCGCCGGCATCGCCTTTCCCAATCCCCTCGGCCTCGCCGCAGGCTACGACAAAAACGCCGAGGTTCCGGACGCGGCGCTGCGGCTTGGCTTCGGCTTCGTCGAGGTCGGCACGGTGACGCCGCAGCCGCAGGAGGGCAACCCGAAGCCCCGCATCTTCCGCCTCGAAAAGGCACATGCGGTCATCAACCGGCTCGGCTTCAACAATGACGGCCACGCCGAGGCGTTCGAGCGCTTGGAAGCGCGCATTCGCAAGGCCGGAATCGTCGGCGTCAACATCGGCGCCAACAAGGATTCCAGGGATCGGGTCGCCGACTATGTAGAAGGCGTCAACCGCTTCGAGGCCGTGGCGAGCTATCTGACGGTCAACATCTCCTCGCCGAACACGCCGGGGCTGCGGGCCTTTCAGACCGGGTCGGATCTCGACCGGCTGCTCAAGGCGGTGGTCGCCGCCCGTGACGGCTATGCGGCGCTGTCGGGCGGCCCCGCCAAGCCACTCTTCCTCAAGCTCGCGCCGGATCTGGCCTCCGATCAGATCGACGAAATCGTCACCGCCGTCCGCAAGCGGCGGATCGACGGACTGATCGTGTCGAATACGACGCTGTCGCGGGCGGGCGTCGTCGGCCAACCTCACGCGCTCGAAGCCGGCGGCCTGTCGGGCCGGCCGCTGATGGACCGCTCGACCTATGTGCTGGCGCAATTTCGGCAGGCGCTCGGCCCGGAGTTTCCGCTGATCGGCGTCGGCGGCGTGGAAAACGCCCGCACGGCGCTACGCAAGATCGAGGCGGGCGCCAATCTCGTGCAGCTCTATACCGGGCTCGTCTATGAAGGGCCGGACCTTCCGGTGCGTATCCTGAAGGAGATGGTCCGCTATCTCGACCGGGCCGGCCTGGATCATATCTCGCAACTGCGTGGCAGCCGGACCGACGAGATCCTGGCCTCGCCACCGCCCTCGGACTGAGCGGGTTCAGGCGGCGGTTGGTCCAAATGTTTCGGCCCGGCGGCGCGGCAGCAGCGCCAGGAGGCTGATGCCGCGAAAGCCGAGAAAGACCAGCAGCGCCGCCCACAGCCCGTCATTGCCGAAGACCGGCGATAGCGCGTAGGCGCCAATGGCGAAGATCACAAAGGACGCGATCATCATGTCCCGCATCGTCCGCGACCAGGTCGCCCCGATGAAGATGCCGTCCATGATGAAGGCGAGCGCCCCGGCCAAGGGCGTCAACGCCGCCCAAATCAGATAGTCGCCGGCCGCGTCCCGCACCGCCCGATCTGTCGTCAGGAATGCGACCAATGCCTCGCCCGACACGAGGAAAAGCGCCGAGAGGGCCAGCGAGAGCCCGAGCCCCCAGACGAGCGTCAGCTTGACGGCCCGGTCGAAGGCCGGGCGAAATCGCGCCCCGACCGACCGCCCGACGAGTTGTTCGGACGCCGTCGCCATGCCGTCGAGGAAATAGCCGCCGACGAGGAAGAAGTTCATCAAGATGCCGTTGGCGGCCAACGTCAGCGCGCTGGTGCGGGCGCCGAGGCGGGTAAACAGCACGAAGGCGCCGAGCAGGCAGAAGGAGCGGATCATGATGTCGCGATTGACCACGACCATCCGCAAGAAGCCGTCCCGATCGAAGACGCGCCCACGGGAGGGCCGATCGGCGCGATCGAAGCCGCGCACAACCACCACGAAACCGACGACTGCCCCGATCGCCTCGCCGCAGACCGTCCCGACCGCAACGCCGGCGATGCCGTATTCCATGACCAGGCCGAACAGGATCGACAGGGCGATATTGGTGCCGTTGACGACGATCTGCAGCGCAAGCCCGAGGCCGCCCCGCCCCCGGCCGAGCACATGGCCGAGGATGGCGTAATTGATCAACGCGAAGGGCGCCGAAAACATTCGGAGGAAGACGTAGAGCCGGGTGGTTTCGGCGACGCCGGGTCCCGGCGCGATCGCCAGCAGCCCGAGCGATGTCACCAGCGGCTCGGCGAGGATCAGCAGAAGACCGATGCCGAGCGCGAGAACCATGGCGCGCCAGAATACCGCCTGCGCCTCGCGACCGTCCGCCTCGCCCATCGCCTGCGCGGTCAGGCCGGTCGTGCCCGATCGCAGGAAGTTGCAGGTGGCGAAGGCGAAGTCGAAGATCAACGCGCCGACCACGAGCCCCCCCAGCGACGTCGCGTCACCGATGCGCCCGACAACGGCGGTGTCGGTCAGGCCGATCAGCGGCGTGGTCAGGAACGCCAGCGTCATCGGCAACGTGATCGCCCAGACCTCGCGATGGCTGACCGTGAAAGGCCGCGAACGCCCCGGCCCCGCTACTGGGCCGGACTCCGCCGCACTCTCGATCTGATCGTCACCGTCACGTCGCATCGACGGGAATTGGCATTCCGCTCGAGGCCGGGCAAGCGAAACCTTGTCGCGGTGCCCTGCGCCCGCAACGCCCTATCTGGCCAAATCATGCCGGTTCCGATGATCCACCACCCCGCCTTCGACGCCGAATTCGACGCCCATCATCGCTTCCCGATGTCGAAATTCAGCCGACTGGCCCAGATTCTCGTCGAAGACCGCATCGTCGCGCCGGGCGGCTTCCACATTCCGGCCCCGGCGCTACCCGGCTGGCTGCGGCTCGCCCATGATCCGCTCTATGTCGATCAGGTGCTGTTTACCGCCGTGCCACCGGCGATCGAGAAGGCGATCGGCTTCAAGGTGGACGAGCGGGTGGCGATGCGCTCGCGCTGCGCCACCGGCGGCACGGTGCTCGCCGCCAAGCTGGCCCTGGCCGAGGGCCTTGCCTGCAATACCGCCGGCGGCAGTCATCATTCCCCCCGCTCCGGCGGCGCTGGTTTCTCCGTGTTCAACGACGTCGCCGTCGCCGCGTCCGTGCTGCTGGCCGATGACGACGTAGGCCAGGTGCTGGTCGTCGATTGCGACGTGCATCAGGGCGACGGCACGGCGCGGATCTTCGCCGAGGAGCCCCGCGTCTTCACGCTGTCAATCCACGCGGCGAAGAACTATCCGACCGATAAGGCAAATTCCGACCTCGACGTGCCGCTCGCCGACGGCACCGGTGACGCCGCCTATCTCGAAGCGCTCGGGGCAGCACTGGCCGAGGCAACGCGGCAGTCCCAGCCGCAGATCGTGTTCTACAATGCCGGCGTCGACCCGCACGCCGAGGACCGGCTTGGGCGTCTGGGGTTATCGGATTCGGGGCTTGCCGAGCGCGACCGCACGGTTATCGGCTTTTTCCGCGACCGGGACATTCCGGTCGCCTGCGTCGTCGGGGGCGGCTATTCGCGCGATATCGAGGCGCTCGCCCGCCGCCACACCATCCTGCACCGGGTGGCGCGGGAATTCGAATGACGCGTCAGCGCCGTCCGAGCGTCAACAGCCGCGAGATAAGGAAGATTGGCACCACGATCGCGGCGCCGAGGATGAAATAGTCGACCGCCCGCTCCAGCGAGCCGAAGACGCTGACCCACAGCCAGTCGAACAGGCTCACCACCCAGTCGATGATGTCCGCCGGGCTCCAGGACAGCCAGGAAAGGATGACGCCGACGACGATCGACAGGAGCACGAGCTTGACGATGACGCCCAGCGGCGAGCCGCCGAGGAAACTGTTCACCCGTTCCGACATGATTGGTCTCTCCAGTCCTCGTTCGTCCCGTCGCAGGTAGGCCGAGCATCGCAATGACGCAAGGTCGAGCGACGATGCGGAAACCGGAGGCCAAGCTCCGCCCGCGTTACCTCGCCGGCCCGTCCGGCAGCATCGCCTGCAACGTCTCCAGCCGGTCCGCCTCGAAGGCCGGCTTGTCCCATCGAAGCCGCGAAACGCGCGGAAACCGCATCGCGACGCCGGATTTGTGCCGGCTCGACCGGGCCAGCCCCTCAAACGCCACCTCGATGACCAGGCCGTGGTCCGGCTCGGCCCGCACCGAGCGCACCGGCCCGAAGCGCTCGACCGTGTTGTCGCGGACATATTTGTCGAGTTGCTTCAGCTCCGCGTCGGTAAAGCCGAAATAGGCCTTGCCGACTGGAACCAACTCCGGCGCGTCGATCGGCCCGGTCCACACGCCGAACGTGTAGTCGGAATAAAAGCTCGAGCGTTTGCCGTGGCCGCGCTGGGCGTACATCAGCACGGCATCGACCAGATGGGGGTCCTGCTTCCATTTGAACCAAGGCCCCTTCGGGCGGCCCGGCACATAGGCCGAATCCCAGCGTTTCAGCATCAGCCCCTCGATCACCGGATGCGGCGGCGCGGCGCGCAGGCCTTCGAGGTCGGCGAAGCGTTCGAATGGCACGAAGGGCGAGAGGTCGAAACGCGACGGCTCCAGACGGGCGAGAAAGGACTCCAGCCGTTCGCGCCGCTCGGCGAAGGCAAGGCCGCGCAGATCGGTGGCGCCATCATGGAGGAGATCGTAGGCGCGCAGAAGCACCGGATAGCGCTTCAACACGGCGGCCGAGACGGTCTTGCGGTTCAGCCGCTGCTGCAGGTCGGAGAAGGTGCCGACGACGATGTCGGCTTGCGTTGGATCTTCATGCTCCGCGAACTCGGGCGTCCCTGACCCGGCGTCCTTCGGCGTCGCCACCAGCAATTCGCCGTCGAGCGCGCCCTCATAGGTCATGAAATCGAGGAGGTCGGGAAAGGCGCCGGAGATATCGTCGCCGGTGCGCGAATACAGCCGCCGCGTGCCGCGCTCGGCCGTCGCCTGGACGCGGATGCCGTCCCATTTCCACTCGGCCGCGTAGCTCTCCGGAGCGATGCGCTCATAGTCCGGCTCCGCCAGAGCCTGCGACAACATCACCGGGCGGAATGGCGCCGCGGCGGCCGAGACGGGTTTACCCGCCCTGCCTTCCAGCCAGGCGAACAGCGGCTCATAGGGCGGCTCCAGCCCGTGCCAGAGTTCCTCGATCTCGGCGATGGCCTTGCCGCCGAAATCGGCCAGCGCCTGCTTGGCGAGGCGCGAGGACACGCCGACCCGTAGGCCGCCGGTGACGAGCTTGAGCAAGGCATAGCGGCCAGAGGAATCCAGCCGGTCGAGCCAGGCTTCGACCAGCGCCGGGCCGTCTTTGCGCGCGGCGCGATCCAGGGTCGCGACCACGTCGGCGAGCGTCGGCGGCGGGGAAGCCGCGCGGTGCGCGCCATCATGGGACGACGGCCAGACCAGGGCGATGGTCTCGGCGAGATCGCCGACATAGTCGTAGGAATAGCCGAACAGCACCGAATCCATGCGGCTCGCCATCAGCGCCCTCAGCATCGCCGGCTTGACGCTTTTGATGTCGAGATCGCCGGTGATCGCGGCCAGCGCATAGCCGCGCTCGGGGTCGGACTCGGCGCCGAAGAAATCCGCCATCAGTTTGAGTTTGCCGTTGCGCGACGGCGTCAGCACCAGGCGGTCGAGGAGTTCGGCGAATCGCTGCATCGGTTTCCGGAGACAGATGGATGTCGGCGATAGATAGGGCACGGGCTCGCCCGCTTCAGGGGCGGATGTCACCGTCTGCGTCTCTCCTAAACGGCGCTGGCCGGCAGCGGCCGTGCCCCGCGCATGCCGCGCAGCCGCAGATGATGGCGGGCGGTGAACACCGCGTCGGCGTCCATGCCGGGCTCACGAATCAACCATTCCAGATAGTCGTCCGGCACCTTGGCGATCTCGACGCCCTTGTGCCGACCGCAACGCAGTCGCGCCAGCAGCGCCGGTTCGTTGGAGACCCGCTCGGCCCGCTCGAGAAAATCGGCGAGATCGGCGCAGCGCGGCATCAGCGCCGCGGCGATCTGGCGCAACAGCACCGCGGTGCAAACGGCGTCGTAGAGCGCCCGATGCGGGTGCAAGTCCTGCAGCAGCGGGGCGACCGGCGACAGATCGAGCGGCACGTATTTGATCAGGCTCTGCAGGCCGTGCGCCTTTACATGCGGGAACGCCCGCAGCGCCAGTTTGTGCGTGCACAGCCAGCGGCCGGTGAGGCGCAGGCGAGGCTGGTCGAAGCTGGCGCGCTGGGCGGCGAAATAGGACGCGCCGGCGAACGGCTTCACCGCGTCGGCGAAGGACGGCGCGCCTACGAGCATTTCATCGCTGATCTGGTGGACCCGGCGGGCATGCGGGTTGATCGCCACGCCGGCCGGGTCGCAGAAACTCTGCATCGGGTTGCCGATGGCGCCGGTCGAAAGATCGAGATCGACCGCGCCGATCTCGATTACCGCGTCCTCCTCCAGCCGCTGGCCCGCCGTTTCCGTGTCGATCACCCGGACGAGCGGCACGAGCGGATCGGCGAACAGCGAGGGCGTCGTCGGGACGGGTGGAAACAGTTCGGACATGGACCGACTAAATCGCCCGCTCCGGGACAGGACGCAAGTCGGTGTGGTGCTTCGAGACCGCCTGCGCGGCTCATCGTGACAGTGCGACCCACCTCGCATAGAGATCGGGGCTTCTTTGCGTCGCCCGGCGCGATCTGCTAACCGACACCTATTCTTACGTTTACGTCAATAAACTGCGAGATGCGCTCATGGCCCTTCCCCTGATCCTCGACGGCCGGCTCAAAATTCCGGTGATCGCGGCGCCGCTGTTCATCATCTCGCACCCGCCGCTGGTGATCGCCCAGGCCAAGGCGGGCGCCGTCGGCTCGTTTCCAGCGCTCAACGCCCGGCCGGCGGAGCAGCTCGACGAGTGGCTCTGCGAGATCGAGGAAGCGCTGGCCGCGCACGACCGCGACCATCCAGAGCGGCCGGCGGCGCCTTTCGCGGTCAACCAGATCGTCCACAGGTCCAACGGCCGGCTGGAGCAGGATCTGGCGGTCTGCGTGAAGCACAAGGTGCCGATCGTCATCACCTCGCTCGGTGCCCGGCCGGAACTCAACGACGCCGTCCATTCCTACGGCGGCATCGTGCTGCACGACGTCATCAACGACCGTTTTGCCCGCAAGGCGATCGAAAAGGGTGCCGACGGGCTGATCGCCGTCGCGGCGGGCGCCGGCGGCCATGCCGGCACGCTGTCGCCTTTCGCGCTGGTCCAGGAAATCCGCGAATGGTTCGACGGGCCGCTGTTCCTGTCCGGCGCGATCGCCAACGGCCGGGCGGTGCTGGCAGCCGAGGCGATGGGGGCCGACGGAGCCTATGTCGGCTCGGCCTTCATCGCGACTGACGAGGCGCGCGCGGCGGCGAACTACAAGAACGGCATCGTCGAAGGCCGTGCCGGCGACATCGTCTACACCAACCTCTTCACCGGTGTGCACGGCAATTATCTGCGCGCCTCGATCGAAGCCTCGGGTCTCGATCCCGACAATCTGCCGGAGAGCGACACGACACTGATGGATTTCAGCGGCGGCAGCGCCAAGCCGAAGGCCTGGAAGGAGATCTGGGGCTCGGGCCAGGGCATCGGCGCGGTGCGGTCCGTCGGCCCGGCCGGCGCGCTGGTCGACCGCCTGGCCGAGGAATACGCGGCGGCCAAGCGCCAGATCTGCGGCTGACCGGACACTGGGTGGCCCGCTGTCGCGAAGCGCGGCGCTCCGCGACGATCCGGCACGCCCCCTCGGCCCCATTGCAGTCATCGGTCGCGCCGATGCGGAACGGTGCCGCGCTGATTGCGGCTTGAACCCGGCCCCGTTTAAGGCTATCAGGACGCCGTCCGTGGGTGATCCACCCGCCGGCCAAGGCCGCTTTAGCTCAGTTGGTAGAGCACATCATTCGTAATGATGGGGTCAGGTGTTCGAGTCACCTAAGCGGCACCATTTCCTCGAAATTTTCCGCAATCAGTGTTCCGTATCGCGCGGTGGAAACAGGTCGTTTCCAGGGGCACAGATATGCACTTCCAATGGCTGGAAATGCTCAGGTCGCTGGGCAACGGTGATCGGTCTGTTACAACAACGCTCATGGCTTCAACGAGGGCATCATGAGCGACATCAAACTCTTTCGCACGACAAGCTTTTCCGTCACTGAACTTCGGGGCAGCGCGGTCGCGCTGGAAAAGTCGCTCCAGTTGCTCATCGAACGCAACATGGATGCGTTTCTCGGCGTCCGATTTCTTGCCTCGGAGTTCATGACGACAAATGGCGGGCGAATGGATTCCCTCGGCATCGACGAGAACGGTTCACCAGTCATCATCGAGTACAAGCGGGCCAGCAACGAGAACGTCATCAACCAGGGGCTGTTCTATCTCGACTGGTTGATGGACCACCAACGCGACTTCGAATGGCTAGTGCTGGAGCGTTACGGGCAGGATCAAGCGAAGGCGGTGGAGTGGGGCTCGCCTCGGCTGATCTGCATCGCCGGCGACTTTACCAAGTATGACGCGCATGCGGTCAATCAGATGAACCGCAACATCGAACTCGTCCGCTACCGTCGTTTCGGCGAGGAGCTTCTGCTATTCGAGCTGCTAACGTCGACGTCCGAACGCCCCGCGCGTGACTTTGCTGGCGAAGTTTCTGGACAGGGTGAGCCCGTTTTGAGCCGCCCACGCTCTCGTCAGAAAACCGTCACCCAGTATCTCGCAGATGCCGACCGGGAGTTGCTCGATCTGTACGAGGCGATCAAGGCTTATCTATTGGCGCTCGGCGACGACGTGCAGATGAAGACCCTCGACAACTACGTCGCCTTCCGCCGACTCAAGAATTTCGCGTGTGTCGAGGTGAAACCGCAGATTCGACACATCAAGGTCTTCGTGAAGGTCGATCCCGATAGCGTGCAACTTGAACCCGGCTTCACGCGCGACGTGCGCAATATCGGTCACTTCGGAACCGGCGACCTGGAAATTATCATCACCGATGGCGCGTCGTTGGACAAAGCCAAGCCATTGATGGATCGGAGCTATGACGGTGCCTGACTGGGGCAACCAACTCATCGACTCTCGTTTACGAATAGCTCTCTCAAGCAGTGTCATACCAATCCGATGAGGGTGATCCATGCGACGCCCCATAATTGAGCCGCTATAGGGAAACCGCGCCGCGACGGATGGCCGGGTTTCAACACTGAAGAGCCGACTGATACCGAAGGACTATCTATGGAAGAAGAGCTTAAGCAGCTATTGCTCTGGACGACCCGGAGCATCGAGATCGTCGGAATCATCGTCATCGTGGTCGGCACCATTACCGCGACCGTGACGTTCCTGCGTGATCGGACCGCAGGAAATGTCTCCGACAGCTTTCACCGTTTTCGGTCCGGGCTCGGCCGCGCGATCCTGCTTGGGCTGGAATTCCTGGTCGCAGCCGACATCATCAACACGGTCGCGATCGAGCCGACGCTGGAGAGCGTCGCGGTGCTGGCAGGCATCGTCCTGATCCGGACCTTCCTCAGCTTTTCGCTCGAAGTTGAGATCGAGGGCCGCTGGCCGTGGCGCCGCGCGCAAGATCCACAGCATCAGAATTGAACCGACGTACAGCCGGATGTCCGCTGTTGCCAGACCATCACTTGATGCAACGCGGAATGCTGCCTCGCATCCCTTCCCACCACATCCATGCTAGACAGCCGAATGATCCGACCGCCCTTCGACTGCCAGGCCTGCGGGGCCTGCTGCTCCTTTTCGCCGACATGGCCGCGGTTTTCGACCGAGGCTGATGCCGATCTCGACAAGATTCCGGAAAAATTCGTGTCGGCCGATCTCAGCGGTATGCGCTGCGACGGCGCCCGCTGCGCGGCGCTTGTCGGCCGCGTCGGCGTCGACACCTCCTGCGCGGTCTATGCCGTCCGGCCGGAGGTCTGCCGCGCCTGCGTTCCGGGCGGAGACGACTGCCTGATGGCGCGCCGCGCTTTCGGACTGGATGATACCGTCGTCGCGCCGCAAGGCGATGCCGTCTGCGAGGCGTAGAGAAGAGCGCGGCAACGGGGAGCTTCTGGCCGCCGACATCCGGCGCGACCGCTATGGCTCCCGGTAGCTCTTCGCCCTCAATTCCAGACGGTATTGGCCGGGATACTTGCTGAACAGGAGGGCACCGCGACGTTCGGAATGGCCGGGAACGTAGTCGAGCGTGACCTCGCTGGTCTCCACCGTCTCCTCGCCGTCCATCAGGCTGCCTTCGACCGTCACCTCCGCCGCGGTGGCGTCGCCACCGTTGAAAGCGCGAAAGCCGATGCGAAACCCGCTCGCCATCGTCTCGGTGCGTCCGGCCGCCACCGCCAGTCGCGGGGTCCGGCCCGTCGAGCTGAACGCCTCGAACAGGATAAACCCGATCATGGCCAGCACGACCACTGCGGAAATCCCGCCGACGACCCACTCGATCGGATGCGGCTTGCGGGCCTGGGTTTCCTCGCCGGTTTGCTCTTCGTCCCCGCCATCTTGCTGATCCCGTTCCATCACTGTCGTCCTCACAAGATCAAGCGCGCGGCGGCGGCGCCGATCGCGGCGGGGAAGCCGAGCACGACCACGGCCCGCAGGATTTCCGTATAGGCCATCCCGTCGGTTCGTCCGAAGGTCCACAGCACATAGAGGCTGATCAGCGCCGCGAGCACATAGCCGACCAGGGTGAAGCGCAGAAAGGCGCTCCACCAGGGCGTGCCGGGCGGCAGCGATTCCTCGCCGTGGAACTCGACGGCATAGACAAACCCCTGCATCAACAGGATCGACAGCACGATGAGCGCGACGGCATGCCACTCGGTCATCTTGTAGGAAATGAGCACCATCTCCTCGGTCGGCGCGACATTGAGGCCGAGGAACAGCGCGCCGATGCCCATCAGGAACAATTCGCTGGCGTAGTTCACTTCCTCCGGGCCTTCGGACGGCTCCATCTTTTCCCCGCCGAGCTGGCTACGCCCGAGGATGGCGCCGATGCTCGCCGGAACCGCCTGAATGGCGATCTTCCCCACGATCTCGTCGAGCGGCATATCGAAGCGGAGCAGGCCGAACGTCGCCAGCACGACGGCGCTCGCCAGGATGCCGATCCCATAGGCGATCGCCGCGTCGCGCAGATCGTCTTTCCAGTCGAAGGTTTTCTGAAAGCCGGCGTGGGAGGACAACAGCGCCAGAACGGGGATAGTCAGGATCAACAACAGCGCCAGGCGGAACCGGTCGATATAAAAGCCGATCCACCACATCTCCATGGTCATGATCATGGGAAGCGAAAAAATCAGCGCGCCGCCGAAAGCGCGCCCCAGCCCGACCGCGATACGTCGGCGTTCCCAGCGCTGCTCTTCCCTCGGCCAGTTGGGAGACGGCGGACCCTCCGCGCCCTGCATCGCTCGTCTCCTTGCAACCGTCCGCTTCCGTGCTCAGCGGCGCGACGCCGCATGTCGAGCGTCGCGGCCTCCAGAATTCTATCCCTGACCGCGTCGCGCCTTCATCGCCAGCGCCCTGCTTACCACGCGATTACTCGCGCGCAACGCACCCTGTTCGCTGTCGCTAAGACCGGACATCGCTCCGCGCCGCCGTTCGGACTGCGTTCGGCGCCCCTGGCAGCGGCCGAGCCTGCCGCCGCGCTCCCACCTTGCCCCGACCGAAGCGGGGCGGCTCGCGGCCGAACAGCTCCGCCGAAAACGGCTCCGGGGTCCACAGCGCCTTGCGCAAGGCTTCCGCCTCGTGCCGCTCGGCATCGATGCGGTTCCAGCGTGGCTGTTCGCTCATCCGGACGGGCTGCGGCGGATTCATCCGAGCGAACTCCCGATTGGCGTCCGCCCAATGCTCGTGTTCGCGGCCGCTCGGACGGCCCTCCCGCTCCCAAATTTCATAGGCAAGCCTGCGGATCGCCTCAGCGTTATCCACCTTCACCATCGCCTCGTCTCCCGATGTCAGTTGGATCGAAAATATAGTACGGCCTGAACCTGCCGTAAGGACGCATGATGAGACAAAATACGCAGCCGGGAAACGACTGCGACAAGCCCGCCGCTTGTGCCCGCGAGACTCAGCGCCGAGCCCATCGGCATGATCGCGCCGCGTTTGGCTCCGGGTCAATGGGTATTCTTGAAATGGCCCTGTCCGCGCTCAGCCGCCGAGGCGGGACGTCATCAAAGCCGCGACCACGATGATCGACCACACCGCGATGGTCGCCCACAGCATGCCCATTTCGGCGCTCTTGTAACTCATACGCTTTGACCTTCGTGCGCCGCGCCCACCGGCGCGGGTGACTGCCGCATCTTCGCCTTATTTAGCGCAAGGCCGGGTCGTGTCGAAGGTCGAACTCGGTGGGCGGTTAACGATCACTCCGCGTCCGCCCGCCCCCGGATCGTCTCCAGCGCCGCCGGAACGGCGTCGACGCGGTCGACCAGCGCATCGGCGCCCAGATCTTCCGGGGCTATCGCCGTATAGCCGCCGCGTACCGCGATGACGGTCATTTTCGCCGCCACGGCCGCTTCGACGTCGTTCTCGCTGTCGCCGACGAAGACGACGTCCGCGACGGCGAGACCGAGCCGCTCGCAGGCCAGCAGCAACAGGCCGGGCGCCGGTTTCTTGTCGGGGCCGGCGTCGCCGCCGACGACAACGTCCAGAAGCTCGAGCATGCCGAAATGGGCGAGAATCTCACGCGTCGCCGCCTCCGGCTTGTTGGTGACGACGCCGATCGGCAAGCCGGCCTCCTTGAAGGCCCGCGTCGCCTCGCTGGCGCCGGCGGTCAGCGTCGTCAGCTCCGTCGCGCGCGGCTCGTAGATCGCCAGGAACCGCTCCACAGCCTTGTTGCGGCTGGCCGGGTCGATGTCCTTGCCGAGCGCCGCATAGGCCCGTTCGATCAGCTTCGGCACGCCGCCGCCGATCATCCGCGTCACCGCTTCTAGGGTCAACGGCGGCTCGCCATAGCTGGCCAGCGTCTGGTTGAGCGACTCGTGAATGTCGGGCGCCGAATCGACGAGCGTTCCGTCGAGATCGAACAGGACCGCTTTCGGCCATGACATACCGGCCATCAGGCGGCATCCTTCCATTTGATCGAACAGCCGATCGAGGGAACCTGTTCAGGGGGGCCCTCGCCGGTCTCGGCGACCTGCTTCATGGCGTTGAAGAGATCGCGCCCTGTGTCGTCCGGCGTTGCCTGTTTGCGCGAGGCGTCGATGCGGCCGCGATATTGCAGGCCGAGATCGCCGTTGAAGCCGAAGAAATCCGGCGTGCAGACGGCGCCATAGGCCCGCGCGACGCTCTGGTCCTCGTCATGGAGATAGGGGAACGGAAAGCCGTGCTGCTCGGCGAAGCGCTTCATGTTCTCGAAGGAGTCCTCGGGATAGGCGGAGGCGTCGTTCGAGGAGATGGCGACCGTGCCGATGCCCAAATCCGCGAGCTCCTTGGCGTCGCGCACCAGCCGGTCGATTACCGCTTTCACATAGGGGCAGTGATTGCAGATGAAGGCGACCAGGAGGCCGTTCGGACCCTTGTGGTCGAAGATCCGGTGGCTATTGCCGTCGACGCCGGGCAGTTCCGCGTCCACCGCCTTCCAGCCGAAATCGCAGATCGGGGGTTGTGCCGCCATGGTGAGACTCCTCCTCGCTCGGGTACCGTCCTTCGATTAAGGGCAAACCGCCCGAAAATCGAGCCGGGGCGGCGACAAGCCGCTCAAATGGCCGACAGCCCGCCGTCGACGGGCAGCACCGCCCCCGTCATGAAGCCGTTGGCCGGATCGGCGGCGAACAACACGGCGGTAACCACCTCCTCGACCTCGGCGAGCCGGCGCATCGGGATGCCGCGCACGATGCGCTTTTCCTCCTCGGAATCGGCGCCGCGGCCGCCGCCGAGCACCATCGCGGTGCGAGCGAAGGACGGGCAGACGGCGTTAACCCTGATACCGCGGCGCGCGGTCTCTGCGGCGGCCGAGCGGGTCAGCCCGATGACGCCATGCTTGGCGGCGGCATAGACCGACAACAGCGGCGCGCCCTTCAGGCCGGCGACCGATGCGACATTGACGATGGCGCCGCCTCGGCCCTCGCGTTCGAAGCGCGCTTCCATCGCCGCCAATTGGTGCTTCATGGCAAAGAAGACGCCCATCAGGTCGATCGCGATCACCCGCTCCGCCTCGGCGGCCTCGATGGTCGAAAGGCGTTTGTAGGCGTGGACGACGCCGGCGTTGTTGATGGCGATGTCGAGACCGCCGAAGCGTTCGATCGCGGTCTCGACCAGCGCTTGCGCCGTCGCCTCGCGCGAGACGTCGCCGGCAAGCGTCACGATCTCGGTATCGGGAAGATCCTTGGCGGCGGCTTCGAGCGCCGCGTCATCGAGATCGGTGAGGAGGAGCTTGGCCCCTTCGGCGGCAAACGCCCTGGCGATGGAGCGGCCGAATCCGCCGGCCGCGCCGGAGACGAGCACACTCAGGCCGTCGAAGCGACGCATCCGGTCAGCCCTCCTTGCCGATGAGCTCGACGGCGAGGCTTGCGATCACCGGGACGCTGCGGCCGTAAGACTTCGCCTTCTCGGGATTGGAGGCATTGCCCTGGGTGTAGCGCTTGAAGACGCCTTGCAGGATCGCCGCCAGACGGAAGAACGAGAAGGCGAGATAGAACGGCCAGTTGTCGATGCCCTTGAGGCCGCGCCGCTCGCAATAATGCGCGACATATTGCGCTTCGGTCGGGATGCCCAGCGACGGCCGATCGGCGTCGCCGAGCCCCTTGAACGAACCGACATGGGGCAACCGCCACTGCATGCACTGATAGGCCAGATCGGCCAGCGGATGGCCGAGGGTCGAGAGCTCCCAGTCAAGGATCGCCAGGATCTCCGGCTTGTCCTTGCGAAACATGATGTTGTCGAGCCGGTAGTCGCCATGCACGAGGCTGGCCGCGCCGTCGTCCTCCGGCAGGTTTTCCTCCAGCCAGGCGGCCAGGGTTTCCATGTCTTCGATCTCATCGGTCTTGGACTGGCGATACTGTTCCGACCAGCGCGACAGTTGCCGGCCGAAATAGTTGCCCGGCCGGCCGAAATCCGCCAGCCCCACCGCCTCGACGTCGACCGAGTGCAGCGCGGCGAGCGCCGCGTTCATCGCGTCGTAGATGGCGCCGCGCTCCTCGTCGCTGTCGATTTCGGGAAGCATCGGGTCCCAGAAGATGCGCCCGTCGAGATGCTCCATGACGAAGAAGGTGCGGCCGAGCGGCGAGTCCGCCTCGTTTGCCAGATGCAGCATCTTCGGCACCGGCACATCGGTGCCGGCGAGCGCCTTCATCACGTTGAATTCCCGGTCCACCTGATGAGCGGATTTCAGAAGTTCCCCAGGCGGTTTGGCGCGCAGAACATAAGTGCCGCTCGCCGCGTCGAGGCGATAGGTCGGGTTCGACTGGCCAGCCTGGAACTTGACGACCTGCTTGAGACCCTCGAAGCCCTCGATATGATCCTCGAGATAACTGCCGAGCGCCGCTTCGTTGATGGTCTGGTCGTCCGTTTCCTCGCTCATGACCCACCGCTCACAAGACTTCGAACAGGCCGGCGGCGCCCATGCCGCCGCCGACGCACATGGTCACCACGACCCAGCGCGCGCCCCGGCGCTTGCCTTCGATCAGCGCATGGCCGGTCATCCGGGCGCCGGACATGCCGTAGGGGTGGCCGATCGAGATCGCGCCACCGTCGACATTGAGAATGTCGTTCGGGATGCCGAGCGTGTCGCGGCAGTAGAGCGCCTGGCTGGCGAAGGCCTCGTTCAACTCCCAAAGACCGATGTCGCCGACCTTGAGGCCGTTCTTTTCCAGGAGCTTCGGCACGGCGAAGACCGGTCCGATGCCCATCTCGTCCGGGTCGCAGCCGGCGACCGCGATTCCCGCATAGCGCCCGAGCGGCTGAAGCCCGCGCCGCTCGGCGTCCCTTGCCTCCATCAGCACCGCGGCCGAGGCGCCGTCGGACAGCTGCGAGGCATTGCCGGCGGTGATGAAGCGTCCTTCCTTGACCTCCTGCCCGTCCTTGAAGACCGGTTGCAGCTTTTGAAGATCGGCCAGCGTCGTCTGCGGGCGATTGCCCTCGTCGCGGTCGAGCGTCACCTCCCGGTCCGAGATTTCGCCGGTTTGCTTGTCCTTGACCTTCATCGTCGCGGTCATTGGCACGATCTCGTCATCGAAGCGTCCGGCGGCCTGGGCTTCGGCCGTCCGCTGCTGCGACTGCAAGGCGAATTCGTCCTGGGCCTCGCGGGAGACACCGTAACGCGCGGCGACGATCTCGGCGGTCTCCAGCATCGACATGTAGAGGTCCGGCCGGTGCTCCCGCAGCCAGGGATCGACCCCGCGAAACAGGTTCATCTTGTCGTTCTGGACCAGCGAGACCGATTCCAGCCCGCCGCCGACGGCGACCGCCATGTTGTCGAGAACGATCTGCTTCGCCGCGACGGCGATCCCCATCAGGCCGGACGCGCATTGCCGATCCAGCGACATGCCGGCGACGCTTGTGGGCAGTCCGGCGCGGAGCGCGCATTGGCGGGCTATGTTGGTGCCGGTCGAACCCTGCTGGAGGGCGGCACCCATCACGACGTCCTCGATCTCGGCCGGATCGACGCCGGCCCGCTCGACCGCGTGGCGGATGGCATGCGCGCCGAGCGCCTGCGCCTGGGTATCGTTGAAGGCGCCGCGATAGGCCTTGCCGATCGGCGTGCGCGCCGTCGAGACGATGACCGCTTCTCTCATGGCGGAGACTGCCCTTTCTGTTCGCTGTCGTTCGATTGCGTGAGGATTCGTCGACGGGAATCAGTCCGCCGGCGGCTCCAGCACGGCGAGCGTGATCCAGTGTGCCGTCAGCGCCGGCTTCGTCGCGCCCTCGATCTCGACCGTGGCGTCCCAGGTGGTCTGAAGGCTCACGGCACGCTCGGTCAGCCCGATCATCTTGAACCGGCCGCGCACGCGCTGTCCGGCCTTGACCGGATTGAGGAAACGGACGCGCTCGAAGCCGTAATTGATGCCCATCTTGGTGGTCTCGACGCCCGGCAGCGCATCATAGGCGAGCGGCGACAACAGCGACAGCGTCAGGAAGCCGTGGGCGATCGTCCCGCCGAACGGCGTCTCGGCCCTGGCGCGCTCGGGATCGACATGGATGAACTGGTGATCGTGGGTCGCCGTCGCGAAGGTATCGATCATCGCCTGGTCGACGGTCACCCAGTCGGAGACGAACGCGTCGCCGTCCAGATGCGCGCGATAGGCGTCGAGCGGCACGAGGCGCGCCCTGAGCGCCGCTTCGGTTGCGGCGACGGAGTCCAGTCCCATCAGCCCTCCTGGAACAATTCGTGTCCGGTTTCGACCCCGATGCCGCCGTCGAGCGGCAGGATCGCGCCCGTGGTATATGCACCGCCGCGGCCGCAAAGAAACAGCGCGGCCCCCGCAATATCGTCCGGCGAGCCGATCCGGCCCATGGGAACGCCGCGCCCGACTGCCGCGGCCTTTTCGTCGCTGCCGGTGGCGAACGCCGTCATCTTCGACTGGAAAGGCCCGGGCGCGAGGGCGTTGACGGTGATGTGACGACCCGACAACTCCTTGGCGAGACAGCGGGTCAAATGATGCACCGCCGCCTTCGAGGCCGCGTAGGAATAGACCCGCTCGCTGAGCGGCACCGCGCCCATCACCGAGCCCAGATTGACGATTCGCGCCGGGTCGTCGGCGCTTGCGGATTTTTCCAGCAACGGCAACAGCTGCTGGGTCACGGTGAACAGGCCCGCGACATTGACGCCGAGCACCTTTTGCCAGGCGTCGTAGGGAAATTGCTCCAGGGGCGAACCCCAGGAAACACCGGCATTGTTGAACAGGATCTCCAGCCGGTCGGTGCGCTCCCGGACCGCGGCGGCAAGCGCCTTGACGCCCGCCTCGCTCGACACGTCGCCGGCAAAACCCTCGACCGTGCCGGGATGCCCTTCCGCGTTGATCTCGGCGGCGGTCGCCTCGCAGGCCTCGGCCTTGCGCGAGGCGATCAGCACCCGCGCGCCGGCGCCGGCGAGCGCTGTGGCGATCATCCGCCCGATGCCGGTCGCGCCGCCCGTAACCAGCGCGGTCTTGCCGTTCAACGCGAACAGGCGGTCCAGAATCGGCATCGTCATCGGCATTCCTCTCCTGTCGACCGACCGCGCGCCGGGCTGCGCAAGGGACTTTCAACGTCCGCAATTGACATCATACCCAAGAGTATGTCCAGTGGTGAAGCGATGGTCAGTGAAAAACAGGACGCCGACGACGGCAAGCAGGAACAGGATGCGCGCAAGCCTCCCGGCTCTTCCCCGCGTTCGCGCCGCGACCGCGACTTTTCTGCCGCGCGCGGCAGTGCGGCGGAATGCGACGGCACGCTTGCGGCACTTCTGGCAGCAGCCGCCCGCGCCTTCGGCGAAAAGGGGCTCGCGGCGACGTCGATCGACGATATCGCGCGGCGCATGGGGGCCACCAAGGGCCTTGTCTACCATTATTACCGCTCCAAGAACGACCTGTTCTTCGATGTCTGCCAGCACGGCATGGCGCTCGATTTCGCCGCCATCGAGCCCCACGCCGCTTCGCGGGACCGCGCCATCACCCGGCTGCGCGCCATGGCCGAGGCCCATGTGCTCACGATGATGGAGCGCATCGATTTCCAGCACGTCATCCTGCAGGGCGTCTCGCGGCATGTGAACAGCCCGTCGACGCCCGAGGATCGCGCGACGCTGGAGCGGCTCATCGCGGAGCGGGATCGCTACGAAATGCTGTTTCGCGGCGTCATCGCCGATGCCACGCGAGAGGGCGATCTCGGCGCCGTCCGCGATGGGTCGATCGCCGGCAAGGCGTTTCTTTCGGTGATCAATTCACCGGTTTTCTGGTATCGCGAGCGCGACGACGAGACCGCTAGCGACCGGCGGGCCATCGCCCGCGATATCGCCTATTTCGCCCTTCGCGGCGCCGGTGCGGACAGCGCCATTCTTGAGGAGGAATTCGACCAATGAGCAACATGGCCCTCGGCATGACCGACCGCCTGAAGCCGATCCATGCCGCCGTCCGCGACATGATCCGCGACGAGATCGCCCCGGCAAGCGAGGAGTTTCTCGCCGAAGTGTCGAAGGGCGAACGCTGGGTCTATACCGACCGCCAGCGGGACCTTCTCGAAGGTCTCAAGGCCAAGGCGAAAAGCCGTGGTCTGTGGAACTTCTGGCTGACCGATTCCGAGCGCGGCTCCGGCCTGACGATCGTCGAATACGCCTATCTCGCCGAGGAGATGGGCAAGACGCATCTCGGCGCCGAAACCTTCAACTGCTCGGCGCCGGACACCGGCAACATGGAAGTATTCGAGCGCTATTGCACGCCCGAGCAGCAGAAGCCCTGGCTGCAACCGCTGCTCGAGGGAGAAATCCGCTCCGCCTATCTGATGACCGAGCCGGACGTGGCGTCGTCGGATGCCACCAACATCGCCATGTCCTGCGTCGCCGACGGGGACGACTACGTGCTCAACGGCGAAAAATGGTGGGCGACGGGCGCGGGCGACCCGCGCTGCAAGATCTATATCGTAATGGTCAAGACCGGCGGCGACGACCAGCCCAAGCATCAGCGCCATTCGATGATCCTGGTGCCCGCCGACACGCCAGGCGTCGAGGTCATGCGGGCACTGACGGTCTATGGCGAAGACGACGCCCCGCACGGCCATATGCATATCCGGTTCACGAACGTTCGGGTGCCTAAGGCGAATCTGATCCTTGGCGAGGGCCGCGGCTTCGAGATCGCCCAAGGGCGGCTCGGACCCGGCCGCATCCACCATTGCATGCGCGCGATCGGCCATGCCGAGGCGGCGCTGGAACTGATGTGCAAGCGCTCGATGCGGCGCGAGGCCTTCGGCAAGAAGCTGGCCCAGCTGGGCGCCAATTTCGACATCATCGCCGAATGCCGCATGAATATCGAGATGGCGCGGTTGCTCTGCCTCAAGGCGGCCTGGATGATGGATCAGGGCGACGCCAAGGCCGCCGCGCCGTGGATCAGCCAGATCAAGGTGGTGGCGCCGAACATGGCGCTCAAGGTGGTCGACGAGGCGGTGCAGATGCATGGCGGTGGCGGCATCAGCCAGGACGTGCCGCTGGCTCGCATGTGGACGCATCTCAGAACGCTGCGGCTCGCCGACGGGCCAGACGCGGTGCATCGCCGGCAGGTCGCCCGCTGGGAGCTCAGGAAGCACACGCAGGAGAAGGTGTGAGCAGCCGCGGCGGGTGATATTCCGAGATCACGGTGCTTTCCGGTATGGAAACTGCATAATTTTTATACTATTATAGCTCATGCAGTTCGAATTCGATCCCGAAAAGAGCGCGGCGAACAAGGCAAAGCACGGTATCGATTTCGAGGAAGCTCAGCGTATCTGGGACGATCCGTGGATGATCGACGCTCCCGCTCGTACCGACGACGAGCCGCGCTTTCTCACGATTGGCCGGATCGCCGGCAAGCACTGGTCGGCAGTTTGCGTTGAAAGGGCTGGCAGAGTCAGGCTGATTTCGGTGCGCCGATCCAGACAACAGGAGATTGCGTTCTATGAAGGCGCGTGAGTTTGATGCGGCATTCGATGCCGGTGAGGATGTGAGCGACCAGGTTGACTGGTCGAAGGCTCGTCGTCCCAACCTCGACACCCGACGCGTGAACGTTGACTTCCCCGCCTGGGTCGTCGCTGGCCTCGATCAGCAAGCGCGGCGCCTAGGGGTCACCCGGCAGGCGCTGATCAAGCTCTGGATCGCGGAACGCCTCTCATAAAAGGGGCACACGCGCCGCGCGGCGGCTGCCGACCTCCCCACCGGAGGACAGAGAGAACCCGCGGGTGCTGAACTGTCAGAGGAAATTCATGAAAGCCATCGTCTGCGAAAGCTACGGTCCGATCGACAACCTCGCCTATAAGGACATCGACGACCCCGCGCCCACCGGTAGCCAGGTGGTGATCCGGCCGGAGGCGGTCGGCGTCAACTATCCGGACGGGTTGCTGGTCCAGGGCTTATATCAAGCCAAGCCCGATCTGCCCTTCGTTCCGGGCATGGAGGCGGCAGGCGAGATCGTGGCGGTCGGGCCGGACGCCCAGCGCTTCAAGCTCGGCGATCGGGTCGTCGCCTATATGCAGAATGGTGCCTATGCCGAGCGCGTCATGGTCGACGAGGCCGCCGCCATGGCGCTTCCCGATGGCCTGGACGCAGGTGCGGCCTGCGCCCTTCTCTGCGGCTATGGTACGGCGCACCACGCATTGAAGCAGCGCGCGACGCTGCAGCCCGGCGAGACGCTTCTGGTTCTCGGCGCGGCCGGCGCCACCGGGCTCGCCGCGGTGCAGATTGGCAACGCGATGGGCGCGAGGGTCATCGCCGTCGCCTCCTCCGAGGACAAGCGGGCGCTCGCTGTCTCGGAGGGTGCCGAAGTCGCCATTGGCTATGACGACCTTCGCGCCGACATCAAACGGCTGACGGACGGCAAGGGTGTCGACGTCGCCTTCGATCCGGTTGGCGGCGAAGCCTTCGACGCGGTGTCGCGATCGATGGCGTGGAACGGCCGCCTCCTCGTCATCGGCTTCGCCTCGGGCACGATCCCGCAATTTCCGGTGAACCTTGCCCTGGTCAAAGGCTACAGCGTCGTCGGCGTGTTCTGGGGCACCTTCACCCGCAAGGAGCCGGAGGTGTTCGCCGACAATATGCGCGAACTGATGGAGTGGGCGACGGACGAACGGATTGCTCCGCATGTCTCAGAGCGGGCAAACTTAGCCGACGCCGCCGATGTCCTCAAACGCATTCACAATCGGCAAACGACCGGCAAGATAGTCCTGGTTCCGTAGGCCGCTCTTCAGGACACCGGAGCCGCGCCGGAGAGCGTCGGGCTGGAGACCGATCCCGTCTCCTCGCCGAGGCGAACGAAGACCCAGTCGGTCAGCATCGCGCCGATCCACATGCCGATCAGCGCCGTCCAGGCCGTAACCGCGAGGATGGAACCGCCGGTGACGCCGGCGCCGACCGCGCAACCGCCCGCCAGCATGGCGCCGAACCCCATCAGCACCGCGCCGAAGATATAACGCGGCATGGTGTGCCCGCCGTCGAAATTCTCGATCTTGAGCTCGCCGGCCAGCAACGCGGCGGTGAACGAGCCGAGGAAGACGCCCGGCATGATGCCGATGGCGAAATCGACCGCGTGGTCGGGCCAATTCAGGGTGAGCATGAGGAGGTCGGCGGATGGGCCGGAAAAAGTCAGCGATTCCGTCGGCACGATCCCGAACGCGGTCTGCGAGGCGGTGTAGGTGAACAGCCAGCCGGCCGGGATGGCGAGGCCCACGCTGAGCGCGCCGATCCAGATTTGTGATCTAACCCGCTTGTGCAGCGCCACGACGATGCCGGCGGCCAACCAGACGAGGCCGATACCGAGGCCGGCCTCGTTCCCGACACCGAGCCAGGCGAGAATATCGCGGTCCGGTCCGCCGTCGATCAGCCACCAGCCCGACAGTTCGCCTCGCAGGGGTGCCAGCACGCCGCGATAGGCGGCCTGGGCGGACACCGCGAAAACCAGGCCCGATAGCAGCGCCCGCAGATTGCCGGTGGCCGATAGGACGAGCAGTCGGGTGGCACAGCCGCGCGAAGCGATCATCCCGACACCGAACAGGAGACCGCCGATCGCCGCGCCGGACATGCTGCCGGTGACCGCCAGCATCCGGCTTTGCGAGACATCGAGCCAACCGGCCAGAATCGCGGCCTGCACGCCGACCAGCGCCGCCGAAAAACCCAGCAGCCAGACGACGAGTTTAGCGCCGGGTTCACGGCGGCGGAATTCGATCACCGCCGAACGCAGGCAAAAGCGGCTGCGCTGGGCGAAGGCGCCGAACATGAAGCCGATGATGACACCGCCCGCCACCAGGACGTTCGTCTCGCCGAACCGGTCCATCAATGAGGCGAGATCCATCCTCTGCCCTCCATTCGTCATTCCAAACGATATATTTGGATATTTGAATGAATCCGGCGTCCGCGCCTTGATCTACGTCAAGTGGCAGCGGCAGTGGAGGCGCGGTAGCGGCATGCGGGGCGAAGCGGAATGGCCGGAGCGTCGTCGACGGCGGTGGAGCAAGCTGTGACGCCGTGCCTTGCCAGCGTCCTGCCGGCACCGCATGATCCACGTCGCGACACCGGAGCCGGGAATAGCCGGCCGAGAATGTTTTAGCCGAACAGCTCGAGATCACCGCCGGGGTCGACTGGCCGCGCAGCGCCGTTGACCGCCTGACGCGAAATCGCGAGCCGGTGTTTCAGATCGCCGAGACGGACCGTTTCGAGCGCCGATTGCAGGGCGACCTCGTATTCGGCCGGAGCGTGGTCTCCGGCGACAGCGAGAAACGTCGCGAGATTTTCGAGCGTCTGCTGCGTACGATCGATGCTCTGCACGGCGCGCACGTAAGGCGCGTCCTGCCGCGGATGGTCGGTGCAGATCAGATCGTGCATCGCTTCGGTCATTTCCGCCAAAGCGTTCAGCTCGTCGGAAATGATCTTGAGCAGATCGGGCAGAGGGCTCGTGGTCATGATGCTACGCTTCGGTTAGTGGGATGGGCGCTCGGTGGATCACGCTGGGGTGGTCCACGCGGGCTTGTGATCGTGTCAGAATAGTTCGACTTCTCCGATCGACTGAGGCTTTCTGATAGGAGGCGCGACCTGGATGACGGGCATTGCCGCCTTTTCGAAGAAAATCTGCCGAGCCCTGCCTGTATGGGGCCAATATTCGATCCGCCGGCCGACCCCCCCGCCGAGACTGCCGCCCAGATAGGTGATGTTCTCCATCTGCAGGAAACGCTCGGCGAAAGCGGCATTCTTCGAGCCGACCTCGGACAGACCGTCCATCGCCCGCGCACCGCCGAACAGCTTTGCTTCGAGATGCCCGCGCCGCGCGCCGCGCTGCAGCAGCCCGTTGATCAGCAGCTCCATCAGATAAAGACCGAAGCTCTCGGCGCGCGCGCCCTCCTGACCGCTGCTACCGGGCAGCAGAAAGTGGTTCATCCCGCCGACACCTGCGCCCGGATCCCGGATGCAGGCCGCGACACACGAGCCCAGAAGCGTGGTCAGGATGGTATCCGGACCTTCGTCGACCTTGGCTTCGCCTTGCATGACATGGACGCGTCGCCCTTCGCTTCGTCCCGTCATTATTGCAGGCGTCCGACGACGGCTTCCATGGTCTTCTTGAGCACGGGCACGGTGATGGGCTTGGCCAGAAAGTTGTTGACGCCGAGCTGCGCGGCCTTTTGCACCAGCTCCCGGTCGCCCGCGCCGGTCAGGATGATAAACGGCGTCTTCTTGGTCGGCGCGTAGGATCGCACCGCCTTCAAGAGCTGGATACCGTCGAGCTTGGGCATGTTGAAGTCCGAGATGATAATGTGGCACGGGGCCGACATCATCGTCCGCAGCGCCTCTTCACCATCGACCGCAAAGACGATGTTCTTGATACCAAGTTGTTCCAGCGCATCACGAATGAGCATGCGGCTTGTTCTATGATCGTCGACGATCAGAACCTTCAATTGATCTACAATGCCCATGGCGTTGTTCCTTTCGACCGCATTACAAGCGAATTTGATGAATCTATCCTCAATTTCGCTGTGTTTTTTATAGAGGTTTCGCTTTGCGAGCGGTTCATACGAAGATCTCCCGCGCCACGCGCGACAGCGGCAGTCGCTTTTGCGCGGCGCCGATCTCGTATGCGACGCGCGGCATGCCGTAGACGAGCGAGGTTTCCTCGTCCTGAGCGAGGGTCCGGGACCCTCCCTTCCGCATTTCCAAAAGCCCGTGCGCGCCGTCCCGGCCCATCCCGGTGAGGATCACGCCTGTCGATCGGTCCTTGAAATTCTTGGCGATCGACGCGAACAGCACATCGACCGAGGGTCGGTGTCCGCAGACCGGATCGTCAGCCACCAGCGCGATGGTCAATTGAGTGCCCTTTCGCAGCATCATGTGACGGCTGCCACCCGGAGCGAGGTAGACATGACCTTGGCGAATCGCTTCGCCGTCCTTGGCCTCGCTGACATGGGCGGGACAGATCCGGTTGAGCCGTGCCGCAAAGGAGGCGGTGAAGGCGGCCGGAAGATGCTGAACGATGAGCGTCGGGGGGCAGTCGGCGGGGAATTCGGCGAGAACCTGCATCAAAGCCTCGACGCCGCCCGTCGACGATCCGATGCCGATGAGGTCCGGGCCGGATTGGGACCGCGCCAAAGCTCTGTTCGCCGTGCCGTTGCCGGGGTGCTCGACGGCAGCCATACGGCGTTTGACCAGGCCCGCCTTGGCGCGGTTGGCCTCCTTGATCAGGTTGGGCAGGATGTCGAAGGTGTTGCTACTGGCGCCTGGCTTGGCGATGCAGTCGAAAGCGCCGAGTTCCAGCGCCTCCAGCGTCACGGCGGCCCCCGGCGCTGTCAGATTGGACACCATGATCACCGGCGTCGGGCGCAACGTCATGATCTTTTGGAGGAATTCGATGCCGTTCATGTTCGGCATTTCGACGTCCAGGGTCACGACGTCGGGATCGAGCGCCTTCATTTTCTTGCGTGCTTCAAAGGGATCGGCTGCTTCGCCGACCACTTCGATTCCTGGATCGCTATTCAACGCATGGCGAATGAGCGCGCGCATCGTCATGGAATCGTCGACCACTAAGACTCTGGCAGGTGACATGCTCACGCTTTCCTTTTTCTGGCGGCGCGGCCGCCTGACGAATGGCCAAGCCTCGGCGCGCCAGCACTCTCGCCTGGGCAATGTGCGCGCACATCACGATGGTTCTGTCGGGGGCCGAGACGGGATTCAGTCATCGAGCCGCCCTCACGCCGTCTTGCGATAGGAGGTATTGGCGTCATAGGTCAGCACCTTGGCCGCCTCTCCCGCCAGCCGTTCGGAGTGGCCGACATAGAGAAAGCCGCCCGGCTGGATACGCTCGGCGAATCGGCTCCACACGCGTTCTCGCGTCTGCTGATCGAAATAGATCGTGACGTTGCGGCAAAAGATCGCGTTGAACTTGCCCTTCATCGGCCACTGGCCGATCAGGTTCAATTCTCGGAACGACACGAGATCGCGCATGGCGTCGACTACCTCGAACGCCATCTCGTTGACGCTGCCGGATGCGGGTGCGCCACTATCCGGGCTGGCCGACCGGAACCAGCGGCGCCGCATATCGGCCGGCACGGCGGTCAGTTCGCTGGAAGCGTAAACGCCCGCCCGACCGGTTGCCACGACGTTGGGATCGATATCGGAGGCGAGAATGCGGATATCGTGGTCCGCCGCATCCGGCATGAGCGAGAGCAGCGTCATCGCGATCGAATAGGGCTCGTGACCGGTTGAACATCCCGCCGACCACAGGCGCACGCGCCCACCGCTCTTGGCAGCATTCAGCAGCGGGGGGAGGAAGTGTTCACGCAGGTGATCGAAATGGTGCTGCTCGCGAAAGAACTGCGTGACGTTCGTCGTCAGCGAGGCGAGCATGGTCATGCGCTCGCTGGCGCCGCCGGCATCGTTCACCAGCGCACAGTAATCCTTGAAGCTGCGCATGCCGAGACTGCGCAACCGCTTCGACAGGCGCGAATAGACCAGCGTCGCCTTGGACGTTGTCAGGTGGATGCCCGCGTCCTCGTAGAGCATTTCCGCGATCTTCATAAAGTCGGCTTCCGTCATCGGGAACTCGCCGGCGACGATCGAAGCGGACGCTGAGCCTCGCGGCCTCACGGTCTTTTCCTGCTGTCTATCAACACTCACAGCGTGTTACTCCATGGCCAGCCGTCGGCGTTCGGCGCGATTGCGCCGGGCCAGACGGGGCAGCACCCGATTTCGTACCTCCCTGCGGAGGGTTTAGGGTCTCAGCTCAAGCTGCAGCTTGCAGTTGTGGCAAGACATTGTCCGTTGCGATCAGCGAGATCATGCGTCCCTCGATCGCCATGACGCCTCTGACGAACTGTTTCGCCAGTTCCGAAGCGATATCGGGCGTCGGCTGCAGCGCATCGTCCGTGACTGTCAGGATATCGGAGACGGCGTCGACGAGCAGGCCGAACAGCTGGTGCTCGGCACGCACCACGATGATGACGCTGCGCGCGCTCGCTTCCGTCCTGGCGAAGCCCAACCGTGCGGCGAGATCGACGATCGGCAGCACCGCGCCGCGCAAATTGATCACGCCGTTCACATAAGAGGGCGCATGCGGGAGCGGGGTTGCCGCCGTCCAGCCGCGTATCTCGCGCACCGACATGATGTCGACGCAGAATTCCTGCTCCCCGATCCGGAAGGCGATCAGCTCGCGGCCGTTTCCTTCGCCCTTGTTGTCGTTCTCGGCGGGATTGGCAATTTGGTTTGTCATCGATTTCACTCCGCTGCCTGCTGAAGTCCGTTGCTGTGAATGCCGTCAGTGCGCGACGTCGCGACGATCACGTCGACATCGAGAATGAGAGCGACGCGCCCGTCGCCGAGGATCGTCGCGGCGGCGATTCCCGGCACGCGGCGATAATTGGCTTCAAGACTCTTGATGACGACCTGGCGCTGCCCCTGGATAGCGTCCACCAGAAGCGCCGAACGGGTGCCGTTCTCTGCTTCCACGAGGATCGCGACACCGGTCGTCGCATTGGTCGGGGTCGTGGTGTAGGCCAGTTCGCGGCCGACATCGACGAGGGGCAGGAAGGCGTCGCGCACCTTGATCAGTCGCGCATCGCCGCCAAAGCCCTTCACTTCTTCCGGCTTCGGTTGCAGCGTCTCGATGATGGCCGTCAGCGGGACCACAGCCGTCTGGTCTCCGACGGTCACGATCATCCCGTCCAGCACCGCCAGCGTCAGCGGCAGGCTCATGGTGAAGGTCGAGCCCTTTCCGGGTTTGGAGGTGATCGAGACACGTCCGCCCAAAGCTTGGATCGAACGTTTCACGACGTCCATGCCGACGCCGCGGCCCGACAACTCGGAGATCTCGCTAGCCGTCGAAAAGCCCGGCATGAAGATGAGGTTGTCGATCTCTTCGTCCGAAAGATTGGCCTCGGCCGCGACTAGGCCCTTGGCGATCGCGATCTCGCGCACTTTCGGTCGGTTGATGCCGGCGCCGTCATCGGTGATTTCGATGACGATGCGGCCCGAGCGATGCATCGCCGCGACCTTGACCGTACCCTCCTCCGGCTTACCGGCTGCCAGTCGCACGTCGGGCTTTTCCAACCCATGGTCGATGGCGTTGCGGAGCATGTGTGTCAGGGGATCGGCCAGCCGCTCGATCACCGTCTTGTCGACTTCGGTCCATTCGCCCTCGGTGACCAGACGGACGGTCTTGCCGGAGATTTCCGCGACCTCGCGGGCCAGCCGCGGCAAGCGCTGGAACACCGATTTCACCGGCTGCGCGCGGATCGCCATGACGCTGTCCTGGATCTCCCGGGTCAGCTGTTCGAGTTCGTCGAGGCCGACCGCCACTTCCGAGGCGCGGGCAAGCCCGGCCTGATAGGTTCTCTGGGAGAGCATGACCTGATGGATGACGAGTTCGCCGACCAGATCGATCAGCCGGTCGACGCGTTCGAGGTCGACGCGGATGGTCTGGGTCGGACTGCCGCCGACATTGCCGGATTTGGCCTCGGCCGCATCGGCCTTCGCCGGCGCGCTAACGGGGGCTGCGGCGGAAGCAGCCGGCGTCGCCGCCGCGGCCGTCGTTGGCGCGGGCTGGTCTGCCGTCACCGGCATGGATGCCTTGGGCTTGTCGGCCTTGGCCGCTTTCGCGGCCGGGGCGGCGTCGGCAGCCGCCTCGCTCGCCGCTTCGCCACGCAGGCTGGCCAGAAGGTCGGCCAAGTCCGAATCGACATCGACGGCGCCGTCCGCCGATCCGGTATCCGAATCCAGGATCCGCTCGATCGACAGGTCGCAATCGTCTTCGACGAACTCGAAGACCTCGCGGATCTTTTCTTCGTTCTCCGTCGTCGTCAGATCGACGGTAAAGGTGAAATAGGCACCCTCGGGATCGAGATCGGACAGAAGCGGAATCTCGCTCGTGTCGCACTGGACATTACCCTCGCCCAGTTCGAGCAGATCCCGGAGGACGCGAACACTGTCATTCGCCTTGGCATAGAGGGCTGCGTGCGGGCGGAAGATGATCCGATAGGCCTGGTCGCCACCCCCACCGCCGCCGATCAGTTCGTCGAGGTCGACGGCGACGGGGACGAAGCCGAAGTCGTCGTCCGCGCTATCGGCACTATCCGCGCTGTCCTCTGGCGCTGGCGCATCCGTGGCGGCGTCCGCAGGGCTTTCGCCCTTGGCGGCCGCCACCAGCTCCTTGAGCTCGGCTGCCAGGCCCTCATTGCGGGAGGCATCTGCCGTGCCGCCGTCACGGGCGACCGTCACCAAGTCGGCCAGGGCATCGGCGGCCCGCAGCATGACCTTGATCACGACATCGCTTGCTTCCATTCGGTCCGAGCGGAGTTCGTCCAGCGTCGTCTCGAAGATGTGGGCGAAACGGACGAGGTCATCCAGGCTGAAGGCGCCAGCACCGCCCTTGATCGAGTGCACGGCGCGGAAAACGGCGTTCACCGTATCGGAGTCCGCCTCGCCGTTTTCGATCGCGAGCAGACCTGCCTCGAGTTCGGCAAGCTGCTCGGCGCATTCCTCGAAAAAGGTCTGCCGGATTTCAGCCATCGCGTCCATTGTGCTACCCTATTCTCGCCTTCGAACCTGAAAGTCGGACCGTTGTTACGGCCTCAAGCTTGCCAGGCGCTTTCCGAATTATGATTTACGCTGCGACGCGGTTGATCGCGTCGAGGAGTTTGACCGGGTCGAATGGCTTGACGATCCAGCCGGTCGCTCCGGCGAGGCGCGCACGCTGCTTCTTTTCCGCGTCGCTTTCGGTGGTCAGGACAAGGATCGGAATCGCCCGGCGACTGGGGTCGACGCGCACCTCCTCGATGAACTGAAACCCGTCTTTACGCGGCATGTTGATGTCGGTGATGATAACGTCGGGCTCGACCTCCATCCCCTGCAGAACCTCGATGCCGTGGGCACCGTCCTCGGCCTGGACCACGATGAAGCCGGACGATGTCAGCGTCGCTCGAAGCATCTCGCGCATGGTTCGCGAATCGTCGATCGTCAGAATTGTCCTGCTCATGCCGCGATGTCCTTTTGGCTGAAGGTTTCCGAAAGACCGAGAAGGTCGAGTCCGGAGCGAAACGTCTCCGACGGTTCGACGATGGTGAATGCGACCTCATCCGCGTGCCACGTCGCCGCGGCCGAATGAAGAACCTGGATGCACTGCGCACCCACCTTCTCCACGCTGGCGGCATCGACCGTGACCGGCTTGCCCCGCAGCGTCAGGAGTTGGTCGAAGAGCGGGCCTGCCGCCTTCAGATCGAGGATGCCTGGGAGTTCCACTGCCGCCCCTGCACGTGTTGGTTTTTTTGCCATCAGAACTCTTCCCAGCTGTCGGTGTTGGTCTGTTCGGCACGGGCGGCGCCGCCGCGGCCGGTGGTCTTCATCTGCGGCACGCCCCGCGACGGCGCGGCCGGCCGTGCCCGGTTGGCGGCATGGGCGGCGTTGCCACCCGACCGCGAAGCCTGGCTCCGCCCGCTGCCGGCCGAGCTGGCGGTC